>Ga0209373_10002444_pt1 | contig 18694 bp, 14 predicted proteins | sample Higcelweek5metaG_FD_187173 | JGI IMG/M metagenome (GOLD analysis project Ga0209373, IMG submission 187173) | Freshwater pond sediment microbial communities from the University of Edinburgh, under environmental carbon perturbations - High... | ecosystem: Environmental > Aquatic > Freshwater >... | reverse complement strand
GAGTTATTACAATTATATACTTGTTTCCCTGTTTTGTTATGGCCGTTTTTCGATACTTTTTCACTTCCGCAAAATGGACACTTTACTGTTGTTATTTTGGTTACCATAATAATTACCCGCTTTCTTTCTTTATAATTATTATATCGGCTGTAAATTAAAATACTTTAGGACATTACCAGATTTCTTACTTCGTCCGCAACTACTGCAAACCCTTTTCCTGCCGCACCTGCTCTTGCTGCCTCTACCGCTGCATTTAACGCTAGTATATTTGTTTGGAACGCTATATCGTCAATTACTTTTATGATTTTTGAAATTTCTGATGATGATTTATCTATATCATTCATTGCTACCATCATTTCTTGCATTCTTTCATTTCCTATAGTTACTTGTTCGTCTGCACTCTTGGTCAAGCTATCAGCCTTATTAACTATATCTTCATTGTCTTTTGCTGCTGCCAATACTTCATTTAGTGTAGCGGATAATTCTTCTATTGTTGCTGCTTCATTTGAAGCATTTTCGGAAAGCAGAGATGAACTTAAAGCTAGTTGAGAAGAACTTTCCTTTGTTTCATATATGGATTTTCCAACTTGATTAAATATAATATTTAAAGATTCTAATATATAGTCTAGACTTTCTTTTATTTTAACAAAACTGCCTTCATATTCTACATTTGACTCAATATCTAAATTGCCTTCAGAAATATTGTTTAAAACATAATCTATATCACCTATATATGATTTTAAATTCAATACTGTTAAATCTAAAGCTTCTGAAAGTATCTGGCATTCGTCCTTTGTAGTTACTTTTGGAACAGGTGCATCCAAGTCTCCTTTAGCAAGTATGTTTAATCTTTCAGTTACCTTAACCAATGGATTGGAAATTTTATTACTTATAATTAAAGCGATAACAAAAGCCACTATATTTAAAATAAATGTTACCAAAACACAAACCATAAGTAAGTTGTAATAATCATCAACTATATTTTCATATGGTTGAGTTATAACTATGTTCCACCCATCTGTATTTGGTAATGCCGAATATGCAGCTAGATATCTTTTGCCCTCAAAATTATACACTTCACTTCCATATTCTCCTTTTAATGCGTTTTCAGTCATTTTAGCAACTTCTTTATATTTTTCATCTTCTTTTGCTAAATCAACTAAATTCAAAAACGAAGCGACTGTATCATTATCTTTATGTGCTATTATAACTCCATGTTTGTCTATAATATAACCCGAACCACCTTCTCCATAGTACAATTTTTCTACTATACTATTTAGGTACTCCATTTTTACACCACCATAAACTATACCATTGAACCCTTCAACATTTATTTTGGCTCCTGCCATTAAAATAACTGAACTGTCCGTTCTTCTTACAACTGGACTAGAAATATACGGCGTCCCTTTCATTGCTTGAATAAAATACTCTCTATCATGTATGTCAGTATTATTATATGTTAAACCATTTTCATCAGAAACCGAAAAGTCGTTAAATATCGAATTTTCAGCATATGAGTCTAAACGTGCACGTCTTTCTTCAATAGTTATGTTGGGATCAAAAACATAACTACTGTTTGTGATATCTATTATATCATCAAACATATAATCAATAGCTACCCCTATATATTCGCCATATGACTTTACAGTAGAGTAGCTCATTTCATCTGCATCTTTAATCAACACAGAATAGAGCATAATTGTTGAAATTGTAGTTAATAGAACAGTTGATATTAACGTACTAAAAATCATAGCCCTTATCAATTTTCCTTTTATAGTTTTCATAAAACAAGCCCTCCTATATTTTTAAATATACTTTCCAAACCATACATAATATATCGTATAGAAAATAATAAATTCAACTAAAAACATTATACAAAAGCTGTATTTTTATTTATTTCGCCACAAACAAAAATTATAGTGGTTTAATTAAATTTAAACCACTATACTTAAAATAAAGATATTTTGCCGAAGGTCCAGGGCGACCGGAAAGCCCGGTTGACTCCGCAGAGTCGAAACTCTAAAAAATCCTAAACTTTACCTTTAGAGTTTGAATATGGTAACATCACTCTGAACGCAATGCTTCCACTGCATCTTTTTTAGATGCCATTCTTGCAGGTATATGCCCTCCAAGTATAGTTAAAATTGTACTTATAATAACTAAGGCAACTGCATAACTTAGTTTTAGCCTAGCTACATTTTTCAATTCAGTCATGTTGTATATTATATTGTTAATAGGGAAAGTTCCGAGCCATGATATAACAACTCCCAAAACTCCAGAAAAAACACCTAATAAACAAGTTTCAGCATCAAAAACACGTGTAATATCTTTTTTTCTAGCACCTAAAGCTTTTAAAATACCAATTTCTTTTGTTCTCTCAAGTACAGATGTATATGTAATTATACATATCATTATAAGACTTACAACCAAAGATATTGCCGCAAATGCAATGAGAACCATGGTTATAGCGTCCATTATTCCTCCTGTCATACTTGATATTGAACTTGCCAAATCAGTAAATACTATTGTGTCCTCTTTTGATTTGTCAATATTATACTCGTTTAAATAATCTAACAATAAATCTTTTGCTTCAAAAGTTATGGGATATAACAAAATCATTATCGGAGTTTCGTCTCCACCTAAGTAAGTTATAAAACTTTTTTTAATATCCTCATCTATTTTAGACATAGTCATTACGTTATAATCAACTTTTGTTTGTTCCTTTACAATTTCCGAATTTAACGCATTTTCAATTACTTTTTCCATCAAGCTATCACTATAAACCACACCATTTGCTAAAACGCCGAAAGAAACATCTTCTTTTAAACGAACTATTCCAACTAATTTTAAAGTTGTACTGTTTTTAGAATTATACATTTTTTCATAGTCCGTATTTGGAATATAGTTTCCCATTTGTGTTTTTGAATAATAATCATCGTTTGAAACTAACTTTATCTCCCTACCTATTATCTCTTCAAACTTTAGTTTATCATCATTTTTAACATCAAAACCCAAGTTTTTAAAAACACTAAAGTTAACTCTGTTTTTACTATCTATAACCAAAATAAGGTCCGTTTCATTTTCAGGATAATTCCCTGCTACAACCTCATAGTTTTCTTCTAAGTAAGAAATGTTGTTTTTATCAAGTTGTTTTGGGTATGAATACATTCCTGAATTCTGCATATTATTCATTCCCATACTGGCTTGAGAACTGGTATCCATACCTATAGAAACAGGTATATATGCATCTTCTGTTTTACCTACTAAATTCATTCCTACCGTTCTCACATAACCAACGTTTGAACATATATTTGGATCAATATTTTCTATATAATCCATATAGTCAGCTGTAAATATGTTTTTGTGAATCATGTTGCTTTCCAATGGATCGTACAAATGAACTTCTTCTGTATCTACATTTTGTTTTTTACCTGTCATTCTGTCACGCATTCTAGTTCTAGACTCTTCCATGGTTTCTTCGTCTATGTTCATGGCAATTTGAGATATAGTTATAGGCATATTTGAAAGTGCCTTTTTTTGATAATCATCAATCTGTATTTTAAATCCGGTTGACAACGAAAGTATCAATGCAATTCCTATAATACCTATACTAGAAGCAAAAGCAGTTAAAAAAGTTCTGCCTTTTTTTGTTTTTATATTATTAAAACTTATACTCAAAGCAGTCAAAAAACTCATACTGGTTTTCTTTAGTTGGAAATCACCTTTTTTCGGTTTTTCAATATGAGGATGCGTATCACTAATTATTTTTCCATCTTTAAATTCAACTATTCTATCCGCATATTTTTTTGCTATTTCTGGGTTGTGAGTTACCATGATAACAAGTTTATCTTTTGCAACTTCTTTTATCAAATCCATTATCTGCATACTAGTAGTAGTATCTAAAGCACCAGTGGGCTCATCACAAAGCAAAATTTCAGGATTGTTTGCTAAAGCTCTCGCTATTGCAACTCTCTGCATTTGTCCGCCGGAAAGTTGGTTTGGGTTTTTGTGCAAATGATCCTTTAATCCAACCTGCTCAAGTACTTCTAAAGCTCTTCTATGCTTTTCTGATTTTGATACTCCACTAAGTGTCATTCCAAGTTCAACGTTTGCAACTATGCTCAAATGTGTTATTAAATTATAACTTTGAAACACAAACCCTATTGAATTGTTTCTGTAAGCATCCCAATCCTTATCTTTAAAATCCTTGGTCATCTTTCCTTTTATAACCAAGTCTCCCGAATCATATCTATCCAGTCCGCCTATAATATTTAAGCAAGTTGTTTTTCCTGAACCACTTGTTCCTAAAATAGCAACAAACTCTTTTTTTCTAAATGCTACACTTACATCGTCTAGGGCCTTTGTTTCTACTTCTCCTATTTTATAAATCTTTTTTATATTTTTTAATTCTAACATATAAACTTCCTCTCTATTTGTTTGATATTTTTTTTATTAATGATATTTTTTTTATATATTTTGCCTTTACATCTGCAAATTTTGTGACATCCCAAAAAATCTCCATTATTGTATCTTTGAATATAGATATTAAGATTTCTAAAAATGGTTTTACTTCATCTGGGGTTATATTTAATTCATCAAAATTTATATGTGGTATAAACTCATTTATTATTTTATCTCCCGCATACTCAATACATTTTCCATCTATAAATTTTTGAATTATGTTTCTATCAGTAAATAAATTCATCCATAATTTTTTGTTCGTTTCATCTGAAAATAACATTCTAAAAAAATCACAAGCATCTTCAAAAACCTTGAAAATATCACCTTTATTATGTTCTAAACTTAAAAAAACATTTTCAATCATATTTTTTCTATGATATGATAATATATATTCTAAAACATCATCCTTATCATTAAAATACTGATAAAAGCTCCCTCTTGGTATATCTGCTTCTTTAATAATTTGATTAATTGAAATTTTATCAAATGTATTTTTAGAAAATTCATTTCTTATAGCATTAATCAGTTTTTCTCTTTTGATTTCCGGCAAATTATAAAAAGTACTTGTAGGCAAAATTACACCTCCTAAAAAAATAATGACAACATGTCATGTGACATACTGTCATTATAATTTATTTTTATTGTTATGTCAATATTAAATATTGGGTTTAAAAAATTTAATATTAAAAGACAAATAGAAAGTAGCATAATTAACATTATGCTACTTTCTATTTGTGATATTTATTGTTATTGATTATCATGAACGCTCTATAAATTTGTTCTAGTAATAAAATTCGAGCCATTTGATGTGGAAAAGTCATTTTTGACATTGAAATTTTTATTTTAGATTTTTCTTTTATATTATCTGATAATCCATGAGAACTTCCTATTATAAAATTCAAAGTACTGTTTCCATCTATACCTAAAGCATCAATTTTTTCAGCAAATTTTTCGCTTGAAAACTGTTCCCCCTCTATACAGAGTGAAATAATACATCCCGAAATATTTTTTAATATAGCTTTAGATTCATTTTCCAAAGCTATATTAATTTCTTTTATAGATGGGTTTTCAGGTAACTTCGATTCTTCTAATTCAATGATTTTTATTTTACAAAAAGCCCCTAATCTTTTTTCATATTCTGCAGAAGCTTTACGCCAATAATCTTCTTTTAAACGTCCTATTGTAATTAAATTTATATTAAACAATTTAGAAAACCACCGCTTTTCCAAGTGTCTCAACTGGTGCTATTGACAGCATATAATCCTTGTTTCTTATTAATCCTTTTAACTCCTGTAAAACTGTTTCTTCTGCTATTTCAGGAGTATTATTTTCCTGACTCAAATGTCCTAAAATAATTCTTGTTGTTCCGTTTTCAACTAACTTTCTAATTTGCTTTGCAGAATCCTTGTTCGAAAGATGTCCTTTATCTGACTTTATTCTATTTTTAACATATGGAGGATATGGCCCTAAGAAAAGCATTTTTTCATCATAATTAGCTTCTAAAAGAACTAAATCACAACCTTGTAAGTGTTCATCTACGCTTTTTGTAATATACCCTAAATCAGTACACACAGCACACGATTTTTGATCGTCAAACTTTATTTTATAACCACAACTTTGCTCTGAATCATGTGGTGTATCAAAAGAAGTTAATTCCATATCTAAAATACTTACTGGACTGTTTATTTCTGAGATATTTGAATTTGGATTGATAGAGTTATTATCTATCAATTGACGCAAAGTATTTCCTTTTCCATAAACAGTTAATGGCAAGTTTTTAGTTAGCATATATAGACCCTTTATATGATCAGAATGTTCATGAGTAATAAATACAGCTTTTATTGCTTCTATACTCAGTTCACATTTTTTCATAGCTTGAAGTAATCTCTTATATGTAACACCAGCATCTATTAAAATCCCACCTGAATTTGAGCCAATAAAAGTAGCATTACCTTTACTAGAACTAAAGAGTGGATAAATTTTTGACATTAATTATCTACCTCATTTCATATATCAACTGCTTTTTACGGCAAAACTTTCTCCAGGAAATGGTTTTTTAATAATATTTGCACCTATATTATTTAATTTCTTATCCATGTCTTCATAACCACGTTCTATATGATAGATATCTTCTATTTCTGTTGTACCTCTAGCAGCAAGACCAGCTATCATCAAAGCGGCACCTGCTCTTAAATCACAAGCTTTTACAGGAGCACCCATCAATTTACCAGTACCCTCTATAACTGCTACTTTACCATCTACAGAAATGTCAGCACCCATTCTTCTTAACTCTTCAACATATCTAAAACGATTATCCCAAATACCTTCTGTAACTATACTGGTTCCCTCGGCTAAAGTTAACAAGGTTGCAATTTGTGGTTGCATATCGGTTGGAAACCCTGGATGAGGCATAGTTTTAACATTTGCTTTTACTAAAGGACCATCTGTCCAAACACGAACACTATCATCAAACTCCTCAATATTGACACCTATTTTCTCCATTTTGTTTATAATGGATTCTAAGTGCTTAGGAATTACATTTTTAATTAAAACATCTCCGCCAGTTGCAGCCGCTGCAATCATATATGTGCCTGCTTCTATTTGATCAGGTATTACCGAATAAGTTGTGCCTTTTAAATAACTTACTCCTCTAACCTTTATTACGTCAGTTCCTGCACCCATTATATCCGCACCCATAGAATTTAAAAAGTTAGCCAAGTCAACTATATGTGGTTCTTTTGCAGCATTTTCAATAATAGTCAACCCATCTGCTTTTACCGATGCTAACATGGCGTTTATAGTTGCACCAACAGATACAACGTCAAGGTATATCTGACTACCAATAAGACTGGTTGCATTTACATTAACCATTCCGTGATCTATTTCACAAGTTGCACCTAAAGCTGAAAATGCTTTTAGATGTTGGTCTATTGGTCTATCACCTAAAGGACATCCGCCTGGCATAGAAACACTTGCTCTTTTAAACTTTCCTAAACATGCTCCAATAAAATAATAAGACGCCCTCATTTTTCTTGCCATTTCATATGGAACGTTATAATTTAATATTTTGCTTGCATCTATTCGAAATGTTGTTTTATCAATCATTTCAACTTCTGCACCCATTTCATGAAGAATACGCAAACTTATAGAAACGTCACTTATTTTAGGGACATTTTCCAAAATACAAGGTTCATTAGATAAAATAACCGCAGGAATAAGTGCAACTGCAGCGTTTTTTGCTCCACTTACAATAATCTCTCCTTGCAATTTATTTCCACCCTTAATTATAAATTTATCCAAAAATAATTCTCTCCTTAACGTTATAAAATATCATATTTCATGGTTATTTTTAATAAAAAATCAATAATAATTTCTTGTTAAAAACAATCATTTCGGCACAGGTAAAAAAGTTACTATTCAGCCATATTTATAGGGCAGAGATATTTTTCCGAAGGTCCAGGGCGACCGGAAAGCCCAGTCGACTCCGCAGAGTCGAAACCCCTTGCGAAACCATAAACTTTACCTTTAGTAGCTGACTAGCAACGTAAAAAACTGTACCGATATAATTAATCTTATTTTTTGTATTTTACAACTTCTACTTTTTCTATAACCATATCTTGAAGAGGTCTATCTTCATTATTTACCTTTACATCATCTAAAGCTTCTACTAGTTCTAATCCTTCAAACACTTGACCAAATACAGTGTAACCTCCATCTAAGAAAGGAGCTCCACCTAATTCAGAATATTTTTTTAGTATAACTTCATCTGTTATGTTCCATTTATTTTTCATATCATCTTCAGTATAGAGTGCACCTGTAACTATGTAAAACTGGCTGCCATTTGTCGCAGTGGAACCACTGTTTGCATAAGCTACTGCTCCAGGAAAATGAAATAGTTGATCAGAAACTCCACCATCAAACTTTTCACCCCATATGGACTCTCCACCAAAACCAGTCCCCAATGGATCGCCACCCTGTATCATAAAGTTTTCTATAACTCTATGAAATATAAGACCATCATAATATTTATCTTTAGCTAAGCCTGTAAAATTTTCAACTGCCTTTGGAAGTAGTTCAGGGAAAAGTTTTATTTTAATTTCTCCTTGATCTTTTATAGTCATAACAATTATTTCTTCACCTTCTTTAGGCTCAGTAAAATTAGAAATAACTGTTTCCTTTTTTTCTTCAATTTTTGTTGTACTTACTGCTTCAGACGAATTAGACTGACTTGTTTCATTAGTTTTATTATCTTGAGTAAGCTCCACTTGTTTTCTTTCACATGATGCTAATTGCATTATTACAGTTAATGACAATAATAAACTTACAATTATTCTTTTTTTAAACATATATACTTCTCCTATTTTGTTGTATTCAACTTTAACTATATTATTATACTATACATTCCGCCTTTTGTAAAGTTGTTATTTTAATCAAAAAAACATTAATCATGCTTTGTCATATCCATCCATATGCATAAGATAAAAATCTATTCTCCGAAGGTCTAGGGCGACCGGAAAGCCCAGTCGACTCCGCAGAGTCGAAATCCCTGCCAAATCGTTAAACCATATATAAAGGATAAATTACAACACTATTTATCATATTCACCATATGTTGAAATCTCAACAGTTTCAACCAAAACATCTCCTTTAGGTGCATTAACTTCCTCTTCAAGCTCTAACTTTGTTATTTTTTCTATAACATCAAACCCTTGATATGTTTGTGCAAAAATTGTTGCCTGTTGAGAGAAACCAGGTACTCCACCTTTTTCAATGAAAAACTTTGTTATTTCGTTTTCTTCATTGCTTCCAATGAGTTGTTTTTGTACGTCTTCAGTAAATTCAATACTATTTAAAACAATAAATCTACTTCCACCAAAAATATTATCTCCACCAAAAGCGGATTTTTTATTTGTACCATACGAACAAAAGGCACCTTTAAACGGCCATAAATCTTGATGAATTTCCTTTTCAATCATTTCAGCATCTTCATCATATCCTTCTTCTAAAGACCCGTTTTTGTCTAATCCTCCACCATAAAACCAAAAATTAGGTTCAACACGGAATATATATGTGTTATTATATAGTCCTTTTTGTGCTCTATCAACAAAGTGTTTTACTGTATTCGGAGCATACTGTGGGTATAACACAGCTCTTATTTCTCCCAAACTTGTTTTTATAACAGCTATAGGTGTATCATCTTCTATCTCACCATTTACCGCATCTTTTTGAACCAAGTTAACGGTTTGCAGATCTATTTCCTTTACCTTATTTTTACTTCCTAAAAAAAACGTAACAAAATACAAAACAGTAAAAACCAAAAAACTTATAAATATAACTTTTATAATGGTATTTAATTTAATATTTTTCATAATATACTCACTTTTCTATTTTTGAAATTTTTGTTCCCTGCCTAGTTTCCTCAATAATAAAACCATACTCTGTGATTTTATTTCTCAATTCATCTGCCAAATTAAAGTCCTTGTTTTTTCTAGCTTCTTTTCTCTTTTCAACCAAATCTAAAACTTCAGAAGGTATTTCAATTTCATTTTTTTTATTGTAAAGTATTCCAAGTACACCTGTCAATTCATCGAAAATTTCTAATCCTTTTGATAGTTGTTCTTTTGATGTAGCTAAATTTGCAGACATTGTGTTTAAATCCCTTACTAATTCAAACAAAGCCGCCACAGCATCCGCAGTATTTAAGTCATCATCCATTGCTTTTATAAACTGTGCTTTTCTTGCAATAAAAATTTCATTTACATCAGCAGATATTGCTCCACTTTTTGAAATTTCAATTGCTCTGGTTAAATTATCTCTGCATGTATACAATCTGTCTAGAGACGCCTTTGATGCTTCTAACAAATCAACACAATAATTTATAGGACTTCTGTAATGTGCTTGAATCATCATATATCTGATAACTTCATATCCATATTTTTCAGCTACTTCTCTTGCAGTAAAAAAATTACCTAAGGATTTTGACATTTTTTTATTATCAACATTTATATAGCCATTATGCATCCAGTATTTAGCGAAAATTTCTCCTGTTGCACATTCACTTTGAGCAATTTCGTTTTCATGATGTGGAAAAATCAAATCCTGCCCACCACAATGAATATCTACGGTATTTCCTATATATTTTCTTGCCATAGCTGAACATTCTATGTGCCATCCTGGTCGACCATTCCCCCAAGGCGATTCCCAAAAAGGTTCGCCTTCTTTTGCAGACTTCCATACTGCAAAATCTAAAGCGTTTTCCTTTTGATCATTTACATCTATTCGTGCACCTGAAACTAAATCCTCTATTGGCATTTTTGATAATTTTCCATATTCATCAAATGATAAAGTTTTAAAATATACATCTCCATTTTTTTCATATGCATATCCTTTATCTATTAACTTTTTTATTATATCTATTATTGTATCCATGTTTTCAGTAACTTTTGGATGAATATCTGCTTCTATAACATTTAAACCCTTTGCATCCTTTTTATATTCTTCAATATATTTTTCAGAAATTTCAACAGAATTCAAATTTTCTTCATTGGCTCTTTTTATTATTTTATCATCCACATCTGTAAAGTTCTGTACATACTTTACTTTATAACCTTTGTATGTTAGGTATCTTCTCAAAACGTCAAAAGCACATATAGGTCTTGCATTTCCTATATGTATATAGTTATAAACTGTTGGTCCACAGGCATATATATTGACTACTCCTTCTTTCAAAGGAATAAGTTCTTCTTTTTTTCTATTTATAGTATTATATATTTGCATAAATACGCTACTCTCCTAATCTTTCTTTAATTTATTTCTTTTTTCACATTCGTGAAGTTCGGATCTCAATTCTTCTATTCTATTTTTTAAATTACTCATTTCTTGTGATATTGGGTCTGGCATATGTATTTGGTCTAAATCTTGGCCAACCTTAACGCCGTCCCGCTTTATAATTTTAGCTGGAACTCCTACAGCAGTCGAATTATCTGAAATTTCTTCCAAGACAACAGCATTTGCCGCTATTTTTACATTGTTACCAACTCGAAAAGGCCCTAAAACTTTTGCCCCAGCACCTATCATTACATTATCACCAAGTGTAGGATGTCGTTTTCCTTTATCTTTTCCTGTTCCACCTAGCGTTACACCTTGATATATAAGACAATTATCCCCAATTTCCGCCGTTTCACCTATAACAACACCCATACCATGATCTATAAATAACCCCTTGCCTATCTTTGCACCAGGATGTATTTCTATTCCTGTAAAAAATCTGGAGACTTGTGACACAATTCTTGCCAATGTATATAACTTATTAATATAAAACCAATGTGCAATTCTATAATCTCTTACAGCATGAAATCCCGAATACGTTAACCAAATTTCAAATGAACTTCTTGCAGCTGGATCCCTCTCTTTTATAGCAGAAATATCTTCTTTTAAATTTTTAAAAAGCATATAAAATAAACTCCCCACATAATAACAACTCAAAAAAATAAATTTTTAATAAACAAATAAAATATCAACGATATTTTAGAAAAGCATTAAAGTTTTACTCGATTTTTTTCAAAAAATCGTAGGTTTCCAAAGTGCAAAGCCCTTGGTCGCTTTCAGCAGAAAGCGAAATCCTTATGCTTTAAGATCTTTTTTTGTTACTATTCAGCCATATGTATAGGGTGGAGATGTTTTACCGAAGGTCCAGGGCGACCGGAAAGCCCGGTCGATTCCGCAGAGTCGAAATCTCCTGCTTAATGAATAATCACAAGTAACGGCTGAATAGTAACCTTTTTTTCTTCTTTTTACGATAGAAAAAGAAGCGGAGTTTGAGGCAGAGCCTCATAAATTGCTTCAGCAATTTGCTTAAGTTAACGACATTGGGCAACCGAAAATCAAGATCGACTCCGCAGAGTCGAAACTCCTACAAAATCGTAAACTTTTACCCTTAGTGGCTGAATAATAACCCCTAAAAACGTATATATTCAATTAATTTATATTATACTTGATTTTTGTCTTTTTTACAATACTAAATTTAATAAATTATAATATAAACGTATTGACAATGAAAAAAATGTATGATAAAATTAACATGTTAATATTAAAAAAACGTTGACGAAGACAGTAGCTTGGTAATGAAATTTTCAGCGAATCGGTGATAGTGTGAGTCCGATAAAAAGTAATACCAATTGTGAATATCCCTTTCGAGTTGCAGATTGAAAGTGCTATGCATGATTAGATTCTGTCGGTTTTCCACCGTTAATGGAACACATATGATTGTATGTTGAATTTGGTGGTTATAACGAAGATTTGCTTTCGTCCTTATTCAGGGCGAGAGTTTTTTTGTTTTATATTTTAAGGAGGATTTTTATGTACGAAAAGGTATCTACAAAGTTAAATTTCGTAGAACGTGAAAAAGCAGTCGAGAAGTTTTGGAAAGAAAATAAAATATTTGAAAAAAGCATAGATGAGAGAAAAGATGGCACTCCATATGTTTTTTATGATGGGCCTCCAACTGCAAATGGAAAGCCTCATATAGGGCATGTTTTAACTCGTGTTATCAAGGATATGATTCCTAGATATCGCACAATGAAAGGTTATATGGTTCCTAGAAAAGCTGGTTGGGATACTCACGGATTACCAGTTGAACTTGAAGTTGAAAAACTACTTGGTCTTGATGGGAAAGAACAAATTGAAGAATATGGTTTAGAACCATTTATAGAAAAATGTAAAGAAAGTGTATGGAAGTACAAAGGTATGTGGGAGGACTTCTCATCCACCGTTGGATTTTGGGCTGATATGGAGAATCCATACGTTACTTATCATGATAATTTTATAGAATCCGAATGGTGGGCATTAAAACAAATTTGGGATAAAGGGCTCCTATACAAAGGTTTTAAAATAGTGCCTTATTGCCCAAGATGCGGAACTCCACTCTCATCACACGAAGTTGCACAAGGATATAAAGATGTAAAAGAACACTCAGCAATTGCAAGATTTAAAGTTAAAGATGAAAACGCTTATATTCTTGCATGGACAACAACACCTTGGACACTTCCTTCAAACGTTGCACTTTGTGTAAATCCAAATGAAACTTATGTAAAAGTAAAAACCGGAGAATATACATACTATATGGCTGAATCGCTAGTTGATTCAGTAATTACAGATGAATATGAAGTGGTAGAAAAATATACTGGAAAAGACCTTGAATACAAAGAATATGAACCATTGTTTAATTTTGTTACCCCAGATAAAAAGTGTTGGTATGTAACTTGTGATACTTATGTAACTCTAACAGACGGTACTGGTGTTGTACATATTGCACCTGCTTTTGGTGAAGATGATGCACAAGTTGGTAGAAAGTATGATTTACCATTTGTTCAACTTGTTGATTCAAAGGGAGAAATGACAATCGAGACCGATTGGTCCGGAGTATTCTGTAAAGATGCAGATAAGCTTATTTTAGCTGATTTAGAGAAAAAAGGGCTTCTTTTCTCCGCTCCAAATTTCGAGCATAGCTATCCTCATTGCTGGAGATGTGGTACTCCACTTATTTACTATGCACGTGATTCTTGGTTTATAAAAATGACTTCTGTTCGTGATAAACTAATAAAAAACAACAACACAATAAACTGGATTCCTGAAAATATAGGCAAAGGACGTTTTGGAGACTGGCTTGAAAATGTTCAAGACTGGGGAATTTCTCGTAATAGATATTGGGGCACACCTTTAAATATATGGGAATGTGAATGTGGTCATTTACATTCAATAGGTTCACGTGAAGAGCTCCGTAAAATGTCTGATAACTGTCCAGAAAACATTGAACTTCACCGCCCATTTATCGACGACGTTACAATAAAATGTGAAAAATGCGGTAAACAAATGCGTCGTGTACCTGAAGTTATTGACTGTTGGTTTGATTCTGGTGCAATGCCATTTGCACAACATCATTATCCTTTTGAGAACAAAGAATTGTTTGAAGCTCAGTTTCCTGCTGATTTTATTTCCGAAGCTGTTGACCAAACAAGAGGATGGTTTTATTCTCTACTTGCAATATCAACATTGATTTTCGATAAAGCACCTTATAAAAATGTTATAGTACTTGGACATGTTCAAGATGAAAACGGACAAAAAATGTCAAAATCTAAAGGTAATACTGTTGATCCTTTTGATGCACTTGAAACTTACGGTGCAGATGCAATAAGATGGTATTTCTACACCAATTCTGCTCCTTGGTTACCAAACCGTTTCCATGGAAAAGCTGTTACTGAAGGTCAACGTAAGTTTATGGGAACACTATGGAATACTTACGCTTTTTATGTGCTATATGCAAATATTGATAATTTTGATCCAACAAAATATTCTTTAGAATATGATAAACTTTCAGTTATGGATAAATGGTTACTTTCAAAACTAAACAGTATGATAGATGATATTGATAAAAATCTTGAAAACTACCGTATTCCTGAAGCCGCACGTGCTTTAGAGCAATTTGTTGATGAACTTTCAAATTGGTATGTTCGTAGAGGTCGTGAAAGATACTGGTCACCAGAATTAACACAGGATAAAATAAACGCTTATATGACACTTTATACTGCACTTGTAAATACTGCAAAAGCAGCAGCACCAATGATTCCATTTATGGCTGAAGATATTTACAGAAATCTTGTGGGCTCTGTAGATAAACTTGCACCTGAATCTATTCATTTATGTTCATTCCCTGAAGTTAATAGCGACTTTATTAACAAGGATTTAGAAGCAAAAATGGAAGCAGTTTTAAACATTGTCGTTCTTGGGCGTGCTTCAAGAAATGGTTCAAACATGAAAAATCGTCAACCACTTGCAAACATGTATGTAAAATCATCTACAATATTAGACGACGATTGTATAACTATTATTAAAGAAGAACTTAACATTAAAAACATTATATTTACTGATGAAGTTGATGGATTTATTTCATACAGTTTTAAACCTCAGCTAAAAACCATTGGGCCTAAATACGGAAAATTGCTTAATGAAATTCGTGAAGCTTTAACAAATATTGATGGCACTTCTGCTATGGCTGAATTAAAAGAAAAAGGCACACTTACTTTAAAACTTTCAAATGAGGAAGTAAGTCTTTACGAAGAAGATTTAATTATTAATATAGTTCAAAAAACAGGATTTTTCTCTCTTACAGAAAACGGCATTTCTGTTGTTCTTGATACAAACCTTACTCTAGAACTTATTGAAGAAGGATTTGTTCGTGAAATAATAAGTAAAATTCAAACAATGCGTAAAGAAGCAGATTTTAACGTTATGGACAATATAAAAGTATCTATAGCTGAAAATGATAAACTTGTTGAGATAATCAAAAGTAACGTTGAAGTAATAAAGAGTGATGTATTGGCAACTGAATTTATTTATGGAGATGCAAAAGGATTTACGAAGCAATGGGATATAAACGGTGAAAATTGTACTCTAGGTGTAGAAAAAATTTAATTTTTTAAGATTATTAAAAAACAACATTCCTTTTTAATTAACGGAATGTTGTTTTAATTTTATGCTATTTTCTTTTTATAAACAGTTAAAAAATGTAGTTTTATTATGAAGTCATGTTTACAATTTCGCTTTCTACTTTTCTAAATTCTTCTGCAGTTCCTCTCATATATTCAACACATCTTTCTAAAGTTAAATCATACGAAACTCCAATATCTGCTCTAAGCAAGTTTAATAATCTTTTAAAATCTGTAAATCCTACTTTTTTATATAATCCATCTATTTTAAAATCTATATCCAATAGTTTCATATTTACTCTTTCTAACCTATCTGCAAGTTCATCCATAAGTTCTGTATCTATCTCTATTATAGGATTGTCTGAAATATACTTTTTTTGTGATGCATAATTTTTATCTAACATTAACTTTGCTACTTCAAGAATTAATATACTCATATTATATACCTCGATGCAGTAACTTAGAGTTTGCATACCATACTCTACATTTGCCGCTACTAACTCGTCTATCTTGTTTTTTGTCTTTTCAAGATTAATTCCTATACATGTGATGTAAGCAAGCGTATCATTCACTTTTCCCTCAACTTTATTTAAAGCCAATATCTTCATCAACAAGATTGAAACTGTAAAGTATGCATTTATCTCAGATTCAGGCATATCTTTTAATGCTTTTTCTATTTCCTTTTCTGTAAGTTCTCTTATTACTACTTTTGAAAATTCTTCTTGAGTATTTGTATATAGTATACTAAATGAACCTAATTTTAAAAATGAAATATAATCATCTATATTTGCTTTTTCACCCAATAGTCCCGTTTTACCACCATCCATATTCTCCATAACCTGCATTATTGTAACACAGGATTTTTTTCTACTCTCTGGATCTAACTTCATTATATTTTCACTTAATTTCTTTACAAATACAGCCAACTCTTCTTGTTCCTCAACTATTTCATTTATATTTCCATTAAAAACTTTCTGATTGTTTTCATCAAGTTCATAACTATAAAGTTCAGTTATGGTGTGCCCACCTACCAAATCAAGCATTTCTGTATGACTATTTATGTAGATAGTTTTTTCTTGTGGTATTACCGTAATTCCTAAACCATTTACATAATCATTATTTCCACATATGGATGTCATTTTTTGAACTTGCTGTTGGTAATATGCCTCTCCATACTTGTCCTTTATATATTCTATTGCTTCTGGTGAAAATCCTTGGCCGTCTACAGAATTACAACTATCTATGCAATATGCGTTTTTTGCAAATAAAGTAGTGAACTGTGCAATGTTCCCTCCTTTTGAATGCCCTGTAACTACAACATTTAAATCCTCTATACCACCTGCGTTATTAAAATTTTCTGCTACATAGTCAAAAAATTTACTTCCGTTTTCTTGATATGGAGTTGATACACATGCCAATCCTTCCCCATTGTCATACCATCTCATATCCCCTGTTCCTCTATATGCTACATATAAATCAACGGGTTTGTTGTTTTCATCTACACTATAAAAAGCTGTTGCTTTTGCACCTATGTACTCTTCACCCATAGTTTCACTTTGAAATGCTACTCTTAATTCTCCCAATTCAGGGTTTTTAGATATAAATGCTCTTACTGCATCATATGCTGCTTTTTGGTCTTCTTTAAGTTTGCTTATATTTATTTTACTTATTATATAATTAATATTTTCATTTTCCCATTCAGTGCGAACCTGATCCATATAAACAAATGTATCTAAAAACATAGATATATTTTGTTCTTTTGTCAATCCACTTATATTCATTATTATTTACTCCATTCATATTTATAATTATATTCAGAATCTATTATAATAGCTGTTTTAGCGTAGTACCAGTCTCCTGCACCAGGGAAATCTTCTCGTTTTTCTACTTTTTCATATACTTTATCATCTTTTAAATATCTAATATGAATACTACATACAATTTTATTCTTTTTTAGTTTTTCAATCAATTTTAAAATTTGTTCATCCTTTTTATTTAAGTCATGACTATTATTTAATAATATAGAATATGATATTGTTGATCCATAGGAAGTATATTCAGAAAACTTTGTTTTAGGTCCTATTTCTACTGGTAATAATTCAAATTCATTTCTACTAAAAAAAACCTTGCATTCACCATATACCTCTTTAGTGATTTTCTCTAGTATCTCTCTTGTTTGTTCTTCAAATACTAAATCCATATAATTATCATCAAAAGCTTTTTTGACTTTATCCCCGTCTTTTTTTAATTCACAACTTGCCAATATTATTTCACCAGGATATTTTTCTGGTTCCAGTCTTAGTGTCAAAGACTTTCCGCCTAGTTGTCCACCTGTTACATCCACATACGTGAACTTCTCATCATACTTTTTTTCCATATACCTTACTATTTCTTTTCCATCTAATCTCTTACCACAACTGGTAAGAGAAAATAGCATTATTATAATCACTGCAACTATACTTGTATTTTTTCCCTTAATCATGTTTTTGCTCCTTTTTTATTTTTTACTTGCTTAATAATTATATTGGATTTTTTCTTTATTGTAAATATGACATTTGTCACTATTTTGAATAATTTATTGTGAAAATGATTTTTTTAGTTGATGAAAATAAAAAAGAGTAAATTGTCACATTTACTCTTTTTTACTTTTTATACTCTTTTCTTTTTATAAATCAAATAGCCTACAGAAGAAACTAATCCTATTATAAATAAAGTTATGGTTGATATAAACAACGGTTTGTTGTCTACATA
>Ga0209373_10002442_pt1 | contig 18700 bp, 13 predicted proteins | sample Higcelweek5metaG_FD_187173 | JGI IMG/M metagenome (GOLD analysis project Ga0209373, IMG submission 187173) | Freshwater pond sediment microbial communities from the University of Edinburgh, under environmental carbon perturbations - High... | ecosystem: Environmental > Aquatic > Freshwater >... | reverse complement strand
TCGTGGTCATGTTCATTCCGAACGAAGGCCCCTATAATCTCGCGATGATTTCCGAACCGGGTCTCTGGAACGAAGCCTTCAAGCAGAAGGTGATGATCGTCAGCCCGAGCAACCTGATGGCCCTTCTCCAGCTCATCCATATCGCATGGACGCGGGAGGAACAAGACCGCAACCAGCAGGCGATTCTCGACACGGCCTCCCAGCTTCTGGACCGGGTTTACGCTTTCTACGAACTCTTCGACGACGTCGGAAAGCATCTGGAATGCGCGCAGAAAAGCTACGAGCAGTCCATCCGCCGCCTGAAGAGGGAGGAACACGCCCAGAGCGTTGTCCTTTCCGCGGAAAAACTGCGTAAATTGGGCGTCAAAATGAGCAAGAGCAAGACGATCCCGCGTCGTCTGCAACCCGACGAGGACGACGAAGCGGCTCTCCTGAACGGAACCGAAGTCCCGAAAATCGAGACGGACGCCAGTTCTCCTGAACTATTTCCAGCCTCGGAAACATGAAACGGGAATCAACATGAAAATCATCGATGCGCATCTGCACTGCTTCCCGGGAGAAATCCCGGATTACTCCCGTTACGGAAACGACGAACTCGTTGTCGGCATCCTCATGGGCGCCTGCCGAGAATCGAACGGAAAACCCGAACTCCCTTACACCCTCCCCGACCGTTCCGTCTACTGCTGCGGCATCCACAGCAGCTCGATCACGCAGGAAAACACGCCGTCACTGCTGAAGGAATTCGCCAACACCTTTGCCGATCCCCGTTGCGTCGGGCTGAAATTCTATTGCGGCTACGAATCGGTGTATCCCGCCGATCCGTGCCATTTCCCGTTCCTCGACCTCCTGATGAAATGCGGGAAGACGCTGGTCATCCATACCGGAGAGACCGCGGGCGGGCACGGACTTCTGCGCTACTCGCACCCGCTGGCCGTCGATGAGATTGCGAAGCTCTACCCCGACCTCAATATCGTGATCGCCCACTACGGCAATCCGTGGATCGTCGACGCCACCGCCGTCGCCGCCCGGAATCCGAACGTCTACATCGACCTTTCCGGCCTGATCGAAGGCGAATTCAAGGCGGGCGACTATCTCCTCAAGAACCGGGCCTACACCAACTACATCGGCATGTGGATGAACTATCTCGTCAACTACGACAAGTTCCTTTTCGGAACGGACTGGCCGCTGGTCGATCCGGCCGAGTATGCGGACGTGATCAAAAGCATTGTGCCCGAATCCGAACATGAAAAAATCTTCTACACCAATGCGCTCAAGGTCTTCCGGATTCCCAAGGACATGCTCGCCTGATTATTCGTCAAGATATTCAAAAGCGCACGACTTCAGGAACCTGTTTCCGTTGAGCGCCGGAGAGCCTGCGTCGGACAGTTCAGTCCCGTGGCTTCCGGTTTTCCTTCGCCAGCACGCCCGGCGTTTTCCCGGTGACCTTTTCGATCACCTTGATGAAGTAGCCGCTTGACGCGAAGCCGCATTCTTCCGCAATCTCCTTGACGGAACGGGGCGACTCCGAAAGAAGGCGGAGGCCCTTCCGGACCCGGCACGCATGAAGGTATCCGGAAACGGGGATATGATATTCTTCGGAGAAAGCCCGGCTCAAGGAAACCCGGTGAACATGCAACTGCCGGGCCACTTCGTTGATATTCAAAGAGGGGTCTCCGAATTCGGCATCGATGATCTGTCGGGCCATCCGGGCGGAAGAGACGGGCAGGGTGTTACCGCCGCACGGCGCGGCGATACGGGTCATCAGGTCGAATGCCGCGGAAAGGACTTCCCTGTTGTCCTCCGGAGCAAGCGAATCGATGTTTTTCTCCAGTTTCAGGAACAGATCGACAGGCGCTTCCCCGCAAGTGTGAATTCCGGGTTTCAGACGCAAATCCTCACAAATCCGGGCGGCCGAAGGTCCTTCGATCGTAAACCAGCGGTAATGGAAAAAAGGGTCACTGGGACGAATATCGTGAACCGCTCCGACCGGATAATACCAGACCTCTCCGGGATTCAATATGGATGTTTTTCCGTTCATCCGGAAAAGTCCCTGTCCGCCGATGCACCAGAAAAATTCCGCATATCCCGCCGGATGAACTGACTCGGCCATAGCCGGTGTCACACAGTAATGACCGGTGCTGCGGACATAGAATCCGGTCCCTTTTCCCGCCACGGCGAACTTATAATCTTTGAATATTTTCAGAGCCATTACATTTTTCCATTTTAATGTTACAAAATTACCATTTCATATAATTGACATCTGAAATAAGATATGTTATCTTTGAAAAAAAGCAAGAAAAATTGAACAGAATTACACTTCAAGACAATAAGGCAGGTTTCAAATGGCAGGCACAATTCTTTTGGACGGGATATGGGAATTCCGTTTTCTTCCCGGTGTTTCACACGATTCGGAGGAAGCCGCAAAAACGGAAACAACGGAGTTCATGCCTGTGCCCGGATGTTTCGACGCGCTCAAGAAATATTTCGGCCGGCTCGGCTGCGGCGTGTATCGCCGCAACGTCGAATGCGGAGGGACGGTTCGTCTGATCATCGGGGGAATCGGCCTTGCGGCCCGGGTTTTCTGGGACGGACGCGAAATCGGAACATGCCTGTATCCATGGTCATCGGAAACCTTCGTCTTCAACGCGGGAGCTCCCGGCTTTCATGAACTGAGGATCGCCGTCGACAACCAGCGGAATGATGATCCCTCCGCCCTGTTCCATAACTTCTATGATTTCTACGGCTACGGCGGGCTTTACGATTCGGTCACCCTCGAGGAACTGCCGGAACACTATTTCGAGCGGATCGAAGCAATCCCGCTTGACATCGAAAGCGGAAAAGTCCGTTTCCGCGTTTTCAGCGCGGGCAAGCTCCCGGCGAAATACAAACTCCACGTCTTCTTCGATCATGCGGCGGGCCCGGCTTGTGAAATCGAGGCGGACGGCCCTCTCTGCGAGACAACGCTCTCCGTTCCGGATTTCATGATATGGAGTCCGGAAACGCCGAATCTCCATTCTGTGACCGTCCGGTCCCCATCCCATTCCATCTCGACGGAGTTCGGAATCCGCCGGATCGAAACCAACGGCGGCAAACTCCTCCTGAACGGAAAACCGCTCCGGCTGATCGGCTACAACCGTCATGAAGCCCATCCCGATTTCGGCCCCGCCACTCCGCTTCAAGTCATGATCGACGACCTGACGATGATCCGCGACCAGGGCTGCAACTTCATCCGGGGCTGCCACTATCCTCAGAAGGAAGCGTTTCTCTCCCTCTGCGACCGCATGGGAATGCTGGTCTGGGACGAATCGCTCGGCTGGGGCAATTCGGAAGTTCACCTGACAAATCCGGAGTTCATCCGGAAGCAATGCGAACAGACCGGTCGGATGGTCCGCCGGAGCCTCAATCATCCGAGCGTCATCCTGTGGGGCTTTCTGAATGAAGCCGACACCTCCGTAAAGGCGGCGCGCGAAATCGTGACAAAGCTCTGCAAAACCATCCGCGAAGCCGATTCGTCGCGACCAATCACCTTCGCCTCCAACCGCTGCACGAAAGACGTCTGTCTCGATCTGGTCGACGTGATCTCTTTCAACACCTATCCCGGCTGGTACGGCGGACTCGAAAAACCGGACTCCATCGACATGGTGGAGCCGGAACTCGCCCGGCTGGCGGAATTCGCCTCCCGCCCGGAATACAGGGACAAACCGATGATCATCAGCGAAATCGGAGCCGCCGCAATCATCGGCGACCACAGCGGAATGCGCTGGTCGGAGGAATATCAGGCCCGCCTGCTGGAAACCGTATTCCGTTTTCTCCGGAACCATCCCCGTTGCAGCGGCCTTCTGATCTGGCAGTTCTCGAACGCGAAATCCTATATCAGCGAAGGCGGCTGCCTGACACGTCCCCGCGGTTTCAACAACAAGGGACTCGTCGACGAATACCGCCGCCCGAAACTTGCCTGGCACCGGATCACTGAACTGCTCCGCGCCGAGCCGGTCCGGGAAACGAAGTAATCTCCGCTTGCAATCCCGCTCTTCAGGAGTATCTTTCCGGTAGGGGAGACGGCGTTCTCCGTCCGCTGTATGGAAAAATCTCAGGAAGAGGGGTGATTCATGGACAAATTTCTTCAAGCGGCTTATGAAGAGGCCCTGCTGGGGCTGAAGGAAGGCGGCATTCCCATCGGCGGGGTGCTGGTGCATCAGGGAAAAATCGTCGGACGCGGACACAACCGCCGGATTCAGTCGGGAAGTCCCGTGCTGCACGGCGAGATCGACACCCTTGCCAATGCGGGACGCCATCCGGCGAAATTCTACCGGGAATGCACTCTCTATACGACCCTCTCCCCCTGCATCATGTGCTCCGGCGCCATCGCCCTGTATAAAATTCCGAACGTTGTCGTCGGCGAAGACGTGAACTTTCCCGGCGAACCCGAATTCCTCCGTTCGCGCGGCGTCGCCGTCACCATCGTCAACGAACCCGTCCTGATCGACATGATGAAGCGGTTCATCGCGGAACATCCCGCCCTCTGGAACGAGGACATCTCCGAATAGCAAGCCGCCGGGAAAAGGATTATTTCGAAGGACTTGAGGGCAGGAAGAACAAGGATTTGTCGCAGTACAAATACCCTGGAATTCTTTTGTCCCTCGCCTCAAACACGATTCGGCATCCACTGAATACACCCCTGATTTCCCACAGTTTTCCCGCCTCTTTCCGGGGAACTTTCAGGGTTGCCGTCCCGTCCCTGCCCGGAATGGCAAGAACTTTCGCAAGAGCGTTCCCTTGCGGATCGGCAACGGAGAAAAATGATACGCTGACGGAAGAAATGGCTGTAACCTTGAATTCAGAGACGCCATCGGGAACAAAAAAGAAGTAACGGCCGTCATTGCGTGCGTCGAGCATGGAGTCGGAGGCAAAAGGCAGCGCCTGCTTCATCGGAGGAGTGCAGAGGACCGGGGTCATCACTTCCCAGAAACTGCCTTTCGACGAAACGACGACTTTGTAAATGCCCAGTTCGCCATCCTCGGGACAGGAAAGGTTCAGTTTTATTATTGTCGGCTTGAATTCTTCCGACTTCTTTATGACGGCTTTGCCCGAAGGTGAATAGACGGCATAGTCGATGACAGGGTTCCGGTAGGAATTGTAAATATTCAGGAGGATATTGAATTCTCCCGGTTTCTCTTTCAGCAGAAGGACTTCAAATATCCTGATTTTCTCCTTGACTTTCACCTGTTTCATCGGCAGCGCCAGGGGAACAAATAATTCTTCATAAGCCATCTTCTCCTCCAGCTTGCCCGGATATTCGGACAGCGCGGCAAGAAAGTAAGGGATGCGCTGAGCCGCATAACTAGTGCCGAGAGAAATCTGAGAGGTATGAGGGAAACCGTCCAGAAGAGTCCCCGGAGCATTTTCGATTCCGTCCAGATAACCGTTCATGAGTCGCAAGCCGTAGAGGAGATATTTCCTGTCCCGGCTCAGCAGATAGGCATATGCCGGAATATTGATCTGCATTCCTCCCGGATAACGGGAAAAACTGTCGCCCTGGCCGTTTATGTAAGCGTCAGCCCAAGCCTTGAAACTTTCCGCGGCCCTGGGATCTCCGGTCATTTCCCAATATTTTTCCAGCCACGGAGCATAATCCTCCCATTGCGGAAAAGCTCCGTAAGGGAGCATGGTTCCTTCGCTGTTTTCAGCAATTCCCGGTTTCATCTGCTGTGCGCTCAACATGAAATCGACCTGCTTGTCAATGATTTTTTTCAATCCTTCGTCATGAGTCGCGCGATATAAATCGATCAGGGAGGAAGTGAGTCCCGCGCCTTCCCTGTGTGCAAAAGGTTTCCTGAAATTCTTCTTTACAGAGTTCCCCCACATTTCAGCCACTTCCAGCCCTCTTTTGTCGCCGGTGAGATAGTAGTAGTAAAGCATGAAGTCCGTAAGATAGTTATAATCCATGAGGCGACTGCCGGAATGCCACGGCACGATGCCCTTGTAGTCATTCAGCGCCCCGAGGATTTTTCCCTCCGGATACGGTTTGTTTTCCAGCTCGGGCGTGGTGTAGTTGCAAAGTCCGATATCCATCAGACGACGGGCATTGACAATCCCCCGGGACAGATATTTCGGGTCGCCGCTCCTGACGTAGAGAATCCACGGCGCACGGGGCGCCCCGTGATGAAAAGCGCGCCATGTTCTGTACAGATCCATCCACCGTCCCCGTTTGTAGTCCCAGCAGGTATGCGCATCGCCGTAGACGAACATTCCGTAGTCCTTCGTATGATCCTGAAGCCGAAGCTCCGTATCAAACACCTTTGAAAGAGCCTCTTCCACTTTGCCGAACCGGACCGGATCATAAGGGTGAAGCCTGCCGAAAACACCCGAAGAGCACATATATTCCGGCACAGCCATGCAGACGGGAGGGTTCCGCCACATCGGGAGGAATTCCAGAAGACTGCCGTTTTGGCCTTTTTTCCCGAAAGCGATATGGATTTCATGGGTTTTGGCGATCCCGATGCAATTGGCGTCGGCGGCGCTGCTGAAGTATCTGTATTCGTATTCGGAATATTCGGGACTTCTGTATTTCAGATACGATTCCGGAAACGCGAAGTCCAGCGTTTTGCCTTCATGGACAAACCAGAGATACTGAAGCATGGAATTTTCCACTTTCCGGTCGGGTTTAGCGACTCCATGGGCAGGCCATTCATGGAAGATCAGCGCCCCTTTTCCATCCACCTCAAATTCTTTCGGGAACTCCTGCCAGAAATCCTTGACGTACAGAAGAATTTTTCCGTCCCTGTTGGAGGCTTCCATCCATCCCGGAGCCCTCTGTCCGTCCGCCTTGTCGGTCCACTCCGTCTTTTCGGAACTTTTCCGCATGATGAACTTGTCGCTCTCGAACTGAAGAAGATGCGCCCCGCCGTCGTTCTCCGTGAATGCCTTCCCGTCTGCCCCTCCGAAGCTGAAATTTTGAATATCGGCATTCAATCTGAGCGATATATCGCGGAATTTTGCGCCGCGGATCCCTTCCGTGATGATGAAGGTGTGCAGGATTTTGACATAGGGCTGTCCCGCGAAAAAGTGAAGCCGGACAATGTAACGGCAGAATTTTTCACCGTCCCGGGAATAATACCAGCCTTTAGCGCAAATGACAGCGCGCAGGGGCCCTTTTTCTTCCAACGTCATTTCATCCGGAGCCCCGAAGGAAGAACTGAAAAACTTTCCCTTCCCATTGACAATGTTGAGGCCGGAATCTTCCGTATTCCGCAGAATCGGACACCCGTCGGAAAACACGCTGTCGATCAGGTTGAAACGGTCTTTCCTGATACGAAAAACGGTATTCCCGGTGCTGACCTCATATGCTGGGTGCGGAGAATTGATCTCTTTTACAGCAAGAGACGTCTGCGATGTTTTTTTCATTCCGTTCCGGGAACATGACAAAGCCAGTTTTTCATCGGCTTTTCCGGAGAGTTTTGCCTGCGAGTCGCAGAGCAGCCATTTGACGCTGCCGTCTTCCCATGTCCCGGTGACTTCGGTTTGCAGCGGAAGATTCGTTCCATTTGCCTCCGTCAGGGTGAATTTGCAATCCGCGGGAACTTTTCCTTTTGAGAACGGAACCCCGAAAGTCAATGGGGCAGTCATGTTCTCCGCTCCTGATGGATTTTTCAGGATCAGCGGAACCTCCTGGGCGGACAAGTTCAGAAACAACAGCGTTGCCGTGACGGGCATAAAAAGTCTTTTCATATGAAATCCTTTATTTGTAAAACAGGTGTCTCATTTTATTTCTTCAAAAACCAGCCCGTCAAAACAAACGTTGCCGCCGAGGGGCATGACGACAATCCGCACGTATTTCGTTCCGGCCCAGAACGAGCCTGCCGGAGCGCCTGGTTTTGAAAAAGGCTTTATTTCGGCGGAAAGCATCTTCCATTCACCGGATTTGAAGTCTTTTTGCACAAGCGCGTATATATATGTTTTGCCATCTCTCTGGATGCGCACGGGCGTGCCTGCGGGAAGATCTTTGTCATACGCACTGTCCAGGCTGACTTCCCATATATTCCCTTTTTGTTCGACTTTCGTCACCGGCCCCGCTGTTTTCGGATTGGGCAGAACCCCGAATCCTCCCGATTTGTCGGTTTCAAAAGCGATGTGATTCGCGTTGTCCTTGATTTTCCATCCGGCCGCGTCGTTCACTTTCAACACGGAATCTCCCGCTTTGTAAGGTGCGGCAAGTTCGGTGCCCGTACCCGGAACGATGTTCACGAACCGGGTGAGTATCTGCTTTTTTTCAGAATCGAGAGGCATGACGGCAAGGTATAAAACCGGCGTTTTGGCATCGGCATTTCTGAAGAAACCCGCGATTCTGTATTTCTTGGCGGGGTCGACGGGAATCGGGTCTTCGGAGATCGCCGGGGAGAGAACGGTCGCAAAGCATCCCTTCCCGGACTGAGGGTTCTCCGAGATGGTTTTGACCTGCTTCCTGTTCCAGTTGTCGAGCCCGTTCTCGGCATCCCCGTTGAGCAGAAGGTTTTCAGCGAAAGCCACCGCGGACAGGCACAGAAACGCAATCGAAAGTTCTTTTTTCATTATGATTATTCCTTGGAATCAGTTGTTTTATGAAATGCGTGATCTTACTTGAGAAATACCGAGTGCCGTGACCTCACCATTTGTCATATTGTCCGTATTCACTGCCGTACCAGAAAAAGCGGGCGACAGCCTTCTCGCTTGTGCCGCAGTCGTAATCATGACTTTTCGCCCATGTGTAGCGAACGCTTTCCCGGTGGCCGTCGAGGAACACGGCATTGACGGCTTTTCCGCCGTTGTGACAGAAATTCAGGCCGAAATTGCCATACCGTGCGTTATATACATACCAGTTGACTTGCGAGGCGGACGTGAAGAATCCTTCGGTAATAATCATCGCTTTGGAAGGGAATTTGAAACACACAAGATAATAAGGCTTCACTACATCCGTGATATCGCTGGCATTATAGTGAACGGAGGGGCGCAGATTGTATCCGTAAGTATTATATGCATCTTTCTTCGTGCCGATTCCCCAGGAGCCGCCGCTCCAGAACGAAACCTTATTGAGTGGTTCCGGCTGGCTCATGCAGCGGAAAATTCCGGTCTGCTTTATATAATTGTCGTTGATGTAATTCCCCCAGAAATAATATTTTCCGTTTCCGTTGTCCACCCTTGTGGCCGGAAGCCATGCCCGGAAATCGTCGGAGTATGAAACGAGCCCCAGATACTGTTGCCTTAGATTGCCGGAACATTTTGTTTCATTGGCTTTGGCCTTTGCCTGCTGCAGCGCCGGAAGAAGCAGCGCCGAGAGAATAGCAATAATCGCTATGACAACAAGGAGTTCTATGAGTGTGAACCTGATGATGCGGACAGAAAAGACCGTTTTCCGGTTCTGCTTCAGAAGAACAAGTCCGGAACGATTTTCTTTCTTAAAGGAATGTGAAAGTCTTCCGGGGTTTCCATCTGGTTGTCTGTACTTCAGCATTTCTTTCGGTCTCCTCGATTTTATGGTTGTTTCCGGAGAAATCGGCTCAATGCAATCCCATACGATACGGCTCGTATGGGGAAATCGGCGAAATTTCAGTTCATGTAGAGAGAGCCTTCCCCATACTTGTCAAGTTCGATATACTTCTTGAAAAAGATGGCGAGCTCATCAAGATATTTGTCAAAATCATCTTCGCTTTTCATCAGCAGGCTGTTGAGCCCCTTGCGGAGCCAATCCATGATCTCGGGGGTTTCAATCGCGTATTCGGCGCACATATTTGGAATCTCCCTGAAAAAGAGTTTATCCCTTTCATCCCTCGAACCGGCGATGCTCATTTCCGCAATATCCTTCCGGATGGGAATTCCATATTTCCCCGCCGCAAGACAATTCTGAAATCTTTCGGAAAGGAACGCCTTGACGACTTTCTTGACCAACTTCATGTTGGAGCACGACTTGTGAACGCAGAGCCCCTCCGTGGTTTGCCCCGTAAGACGGTTTCCTCCCCCGGTGGCCGGAAGCGGAACACCGCCCCACCTGAATTTCAAGGCAGCGGCGGACGGCATGACCTCCTGACGCGGAGAGAAACTGAAGACAAGGTTTCCGTCCATGAACATCTGGCGGCTCCCGTAACTGGTGTATCCTAGAGTTTTCAGAAGGTCTTTATACAGCAGGAGGCCCCGGCGCGACTCGGGCGAATTGATGATGACATTGCCCTTTTTATCCAGGAATCCGCCCCCTCCCCTGAAAATAAACGGCATCAGCATATTCAGCGCCATATAAGGATAGTGGCAGTATATATTTTCGGCAGGGTATCTGCTTTTCAACCGGCGGATGGTTGTCAGGAAATCCTCCCAGGTCCAGTCGGCCTCAGGAATGGGACAGCCGGCACGCTCGAGCATGTCAATATTGAAGACAATCACTCTCGGGGAAAAAAGCATCGGAATCGCGTAAAGAGACTTTCCCTTTCTGAAAGATTCGAAAGGACTCGTATAGAAAATACTTTTATCGGGATAAAGCTCGTCAAGTATTTCTGAAAGATCAAGATATTCCTTGTGGTTGCTCTGGATATTGAGCGTCACGCTTATTTCAAAATCCCCCATCAGCTTTTCCTTGTTGATTCTCAGTTCGGGAACCTCCTCGCGGATGACATTGTCAAGCCCGATGAAACTTTTGGTATCGCTCCCGGATATGCTGATGCTGTTGCGAAGACGGTGGGAGTCCCATGTTTTCCGGACAAATGTCCCCTGCCGCGGCACGGTTTCGAGGATTCCGTCATGGCAGAGGCTGTCTATCGCGTGCTGTACCTTTATGAAAGAGCCTCCCCGGGTAGCGGCTATTTCACGCGCAGGAGGGACTCTTTCGCCTCTCCCGATCTTATGATCCTCGAGCAGCCCTATGATATATTCTCTTACATTTTCGGTGATTGTCGTTGCTCTTCTCATGACTTTGCCCGCTGTTTTCCCGCCGTTCGGCCGTCGATGAAACGGACCCGGACGCCGCATCGAATATATTGCCTATCTCTTTCTGGTATATTATAATCGCATTTGTGGCTATGTCAAGACCCGTGTTAAAAAAAACCATAAAAAATACAGTCGGGAACTGCCTGCCGCCGGGAATCAGTCTTTGAAAAAAACAGTCTTCCGTAAAATGAAAACGTATGGAGCGTCCCTTGTCTTGAGACCGGTTTTATGAACGGGTCCAAACGAATCGGCGGGAGGACTCAATGTCTGCGGAAAAAAGCTTTTTTCGCAAAAGATTCCATTCTCCCTTTGAATCGGACGGTTTTTGAGTGTAAATTACAGAGTTGTGCAATTTCACGAAAGGGATATGATCATGACTGACAAACTTCTATTGAACCCGGCTTTCACGAAACGGCGCGGGCCCGTCGTACTGATGATTCTCGACGGCGTCGGGATCGGCAAATACGCACAGGGCGACGCCGTTCTCGACTCCCCTACCCCGTTCCTCCACAAACTGATGAAGGATCTGCCCTTCACCACCCTCAAGGCGCACGGCACGGCGGTCGGACTCCCCAGCGACGAGGACATGGGCAACAGCGAAGTCGGTCACAACGCCATGGGCTGCGGACGCGTCTTTGCGCAGGGCGCCAAACTGGTCACGGAAGCCATCTCCTCCGGCAAGATGTTTGAAGGCGAAACCTGGAAGAAAGTCATCGAGACCGCCAAAAAAGGCGGCACGCTCCACTTCCTCGGGCTATTCTCCGACGGCAACGTTCACAGCAACATCGCCCATCTCAAGGGAATGCTCGAACACGCCAAAGCCGCGGGCGTCTCCAAGGTCCGCATACACATCCTCCTCGACGGCCGCGACGTTCCCGAAACCTCCGCCCTCGACTACATCGATCCCTTCGAAGCATACCTCAAGACCCTCGGCCCCGATTTCAAGATCGCTTCCGGCGGCGGGCGCATGGTCGTCACCATGGACCGCTACAACGCCAACTGGGACATGGTCCGCAAAGGCTGGGAAACCCATATCCAGGGCAAGGGCCGCTTCTTCAAGAACGCCCATGACGCCGTGGTGACTCTCCGCAACGAAACCAAGGCCATCGACCAGGACCTTCCTCCGTTCGTCATCTCCGAGGACGGCTCCACTCCCGTCGGCCCCGTCAAGGACGGCGACGCGGTGGTCTTCTTCAACTTCCGCGGCGACCGCGCCATCGAAATCAGCCAGACCTTCGACCAGGGCGCCGAGTTCGACCACTTCGACCGCGGCGTCAAGCCGAACGTCTTCTACGCCGGCATGATGGAATACGACGGCGACCTCCACATTCCCAGCCACTATCTCGTCAATCCCCCGGAAATCAGCCGCACCCTCGCCGAGTTTCTCAGCAATTCCGGCGTCCGCCAGTTCGCCATCAGCGAAACCCAGAAATATGGGCACGTCACCTATTTCTTCAACGGCAACCGTTCCGGCAAGTTCGCCACTGAAGTCTACAAGCTCATTCCGTCGGACATTGTTCCCTTCGAACAGCGCCCATGGATGAAGTGCGCGGAAATCACGGACGAAGTCTGCAAGGCGGTTGAAAGCGGATCGTTCGACTTCATCCGCCTCAACTACCCCAACGGCGACATGGTCGGACATACCGGCGTCTATCAGGCGGTTCAGGTCGCTATGGGCGCGGTGGACATCTGCCTCCAGCGCGTCTATGAAAGCATTCAGAAAACAGGCGGCGTCCTCCTCGTCACCGCCGACCACGGTAACGCCGATGACATGTACGAGCATAACAAGAAGGGCGAAGTCAAATACGACGCCTCCGGTGCGCCGTGCCGCAAGACCGCTCACTCGCTCAATCCCGTGCCATGCATCGTCTACGATCCGGAGAGCAAGGGCGAATATTCCTCCGAGCTCAGACCCGGTCTCGGAATCAGTTCCATGGCGGCCACGGTCATCGAGATGCTTGGTTATCAGGCGCCCGCGGACTACGATCCCGCCGTCATCAACCTCAAGAAATAAGGATGGAACACGGCATGGAGACTCCCGTTCTGCTGGTGGATTCCTATTCGCAGATCTATCGCGGATATTATGCCGTGCGCGCTTTGACGACCGCCGCGGGCGTCCCGTCCAACGCGGTCTTCGCCATGGCGAAATTCCTCCTGAAACTCCAGCAGGATTACGGGAAATGGGACGGCGCATTCGTGTTCGACAAGGGACGCTGCGCCGCTCGTCTTGAACTCGCCCCGCAGTACAAGGCGAACCGTCCTCCCATGCCCGAGGATCTTCGCGCTCAGATGGAGACCATCCGGGAGCTCATCGAAGCCTTCGGATGGCCTCTCTTCGAAAAGGAAGGCTTCGAAGCCGATGACCTGATCGCATGCATCGCGGAAAAATCCGCTCCTCGCCCGGTCCGTGTCGTTTCCGCCGACAAGGACCTCTCCCAGATCATCGACGACCGTGTTCAGATGCTTGTGCCCGACCCCGAGGGCAAGGGATTCCTCATCCGGGATGCGAAAGCCACCCTCGAAAAATTCGGGGTTCCCCCCTCCGGTATCGTGGATTACCTCGCCATGGTCGGCGACTCCTCCGACAATATCCCCGGGGTGGAAGGAGTCGGCCCCAAAACCGCCGCCGCCCTGATCTCCCAGTTCGGCTCCATCGACGCCATGCTTGCGGCGACCGAACAGATCGCGCGGGAAAATCTCCGGGAAAAAATTGCGGCTTCCGCGGAGATTCTCCGCCTCAACCGCAAACTGATCAACATGGACCGCGCCATTCCGCTGGCGGACATTTCCTTCGTCGGGAAAAATCCTCCCGACTATGCGAAAATCAGGGAAATCGCCGAACGGATGGAACTCCGCAGCATTCTGCGGGAACTTGACAAAAGCGCCGGAAACACGCCTCCTCCCGCCAAAAATGATTCCGGCCAGATGGAATTCAATTTCTGATCCGCGTCAGTCACATATCCTTTTCGGCACGACGCTTTGCCTTCGCAGCAAGGGAAAAGAAATTCGCGCCCGGAACCCGGGCATAGGATGGATACCGTTTCCGCGTCGCCTCGTCGGCGTCGGGGGGAATATGCTGGAAACGCTTGTACATCCAGAGATACTGGTCCGGCGCCATCCGGATGAACTCCTCGGTGACGTCGGTGAGGGCCTGAATCAGCGCCTCGTCGGATTCATATTCGGAGGCAGGCTTCGGCAGTTCCCTGAGAATGGCTTCAAAACGGTCGCCTCGGCGCAGAACCGTCCCGATGGCGACAAAACGTTTCTTCGATCTCGCCAGCGCCGCCGGAGCACGGCTGACCGGAACGGGAATGCCAAACAGCTTCACAAAAATCCCGCCGTCGCGGATCCGGGTGTTCTGGTCGATCAGGATGCCCACCGTATAGCCGTCGTCGATGGCGTGGTTCATGGCGCGCGCCGCGCCTTTGGAATAAATGATTTTCACGTCACCAGCCCGCCGGCCGTCGCTGACCAGACGATCCAGATAAGGGTTCCGGGCCGTCCGGACCACCGTCGCCATGCGGAGTTTGAATACCGTGGACAGCGTGCGCCCGGCAAATTCCCAGTTGCCAAGATGCGGCGTCACCAGAATCGCCCCCGTGCCGTCTGCGGTCTTTTCCAGTCCCTTCAGACAGCAATCCCGGCAATGCTCCGTATCGATCAGCGACTCGAATTCATCCGGATGACGTTTGATCCAGAAAAATTCACACAGGGTCAGCAGAAGATTCTGGATGCTTCGCAGAGCGGTCGCACGAACCTCTTTTTCGCTCATTTCCGGGAAGGCCGCGCGGATATTCTCGACGCACAGCGATCCGAAGCCCGGGAGATGATACATGATCCACCCGATCCCGCGCGAAAACGAAGCCAGCGAAGACCTCTTCATGGAACCGATCAGACGGCAGACGCCGAGGGCGCCGAGGTATTCGAATCGGGCGCGGATGTTTTTCAGGCCCTTCATGTCAGGAACGGCGGCGTTTGTGGGGAAGGACTCCTACCGAGGGCGCTTCGCCTTTTTTGCCCCGCTCGATTCCGTTGGCAAAAAGAACGTCCTTGCGGGCCGCCACGGCAATGTTCAGGGCAAGACGCTGCATATTTTCCGCCGGACATTCCCTCATCTCGGGTTCTTTCACCAGACGGAAAGTCAGGTCGTCGTTGACGTGAATCAGTCCCCATGAATCCGCCACTTCTTTCGCCGAAACCGTGCCGGCGGGCACCATCAGATACAGTTCGGAGGCAACTTTCGCCGCGCGCATGTGATCCGAACGGCTGCCGTGATACAGGGCGTATTCCAAACCGTCGATCCGTTTGAGGCATTCTTTGTAGGCAGGGTTGGAACTTCTGGAATAATTCCAGAACTCAAATTCGGAAAAGAGCGTCGATTCATCTTTCAGGCCGGGTTCGGTCCGGCGGATTTCGCCTTCCAGCGTGTCACGCTCCATCTTTGCGATGTCAAGCAGAGACTTGAGCTCGGCGCGGTTCGCGCATTCAATCCCGACATCCGCTTCGGTACGGGTTTCCACGATCGCCGTCCGGTAGATCCGGAGACTTCCCTTCTTCTCGCCCGCCATAGACCAGAAGGCCGCCGCGTCCGCGCAAAGACGCTTCACGCGGGTCGGCACATTCATCGACAGACCGTTCGGACAGAGTGCCGCCAGAAATGCCAGAGCCACACGCTTCAGATTCTGCGGCGTCAGTTCCGGCTTTTTGACAGGACGGGATTCAATATAAATGACTTCCGGCTCCTCTTCCGCTTCTTCCGCCTTTTCGGCAGCAGCAACGGCTTCCGCAATCACCGCGGGAGCCTGCGGCTTCTTCGGGAGAGCCATGGAAGGAACTTCAGAATCGGGAGATTTTAAAATGGAAGACGCGGACTCTTCCGTCCCGGCGGGAACCGCTGCCGGCTCCTCGGGCCCCTCGGAAAATTCCGCGGACTCTTCCTCTTCGTAATCCCGGATCCCGGAAAGCTCATCGCTCTCCTCGGAATCCGGATTCAGTTCTTCCGTTTGGGAGAGGCTGGTTTCCTCTTCCGGCAAATTTCCGAAATCAAAGGTCAATTGACCGTTTTTTTCAGTGTCCGGCATGAGACAGCCTCCCCGTCAGACGGAATTATTGGTTTTTCTCTTCAGCTTCTTTCACGACATCGAGCCCGTCAAGGGAGTTGCCGATGACTTTGCTCATGTCGACCAGATCCATACCGGGCTTGAGGGCGGCGGAAACTTCCTCGCCGGCAGCCTTCAGATCATCCTCGGTATAGCCCTCTTCCAGAGCCTTGATGCTGAGCCCGATACGACGCTCGTCCTTGTCGATCTTGATGACGCGGGCTTCGATCTCCTGGCCGAGAGCCAGTTTGTCCTTGACCTTTTCCACACGATCCTTGCTGATCTGGGAAATATGGACCAGTCCGTCAATCTTGCGGGAGAGTTCGATGAACGCTCCGAACGCGGTGATCTTCGTGACTTTGCCTTTCACAACATCGCCGATCTTGTAGAGAGTGTCGATTTCAGACCACGGATCGTCCTCGGTCTGCTTCAGGCCGAGAGAAATGCGCTGCTGCTGCGGATCAATGTCCAGGATCACGGCGTCGACTTCATCGCCGACCTTCAGGACTTCGTTCGGGTTGTTGATCTTGCGGGTCCAGCTCATGTCGGAGACGTGGATCATGCCGTCGATGTCGTTTTCGATCTCGACGAACGCGCCGTAGCTGGTCATGTTGCGGACCTTGCCCTTGATGCGGCTTCCGGCCGGATATTTTTCAGCCAGGACTTCCCACGGATTCCGGGACTTCTGACGCAGGCCGAGAGAGATCTTCTTGCCTTCCTTGTCGATGTCGAGAACCACCGCTTCGACTTCTTCGCCCACGCTGACGACGTCGCCGGCCTTCGTGACGCGCTTGGTCCAGGACATTTCGGAAACGTGAATGAGACCTTCGACGCCCTGTTCGATTTCAACGAACGCGCCGTAGGGCATGATGTTGACAATGCGGCCCTTGACCAGGCTGCCGACCGCGTATTTGGATTCGACTTCATCCCACGGATTCTTTGTCTTCTGCTTCAGGCCGAGGGAGACGCGCTCCTTCTCGAAGTCGATGTCCAGAACCATGACTTCCACGTCCTGTCCGAGTTCAAGCATTTCGGACGGATGGGAGATACGGCCCCAGGACATATCGGTGATGTGCAGAAGCCCGTCCACGCCGCCGAGGTCGATGAACGCGCCGAAGTCGGTGATGTTCTTGACCACGCCCTTGCGGAGCTGGTTGACGGCCATTTCCTTGAGAAGCGCGGAACGACGGTCTTTTCTCGACTCTTCCAGAAGTTCGCGGCGGGAAACAACGATGTTCTTGCGCTCCTGGTTGATCTTGAGAATCTTCAGATCGTATTCCTTGCCGATGAACTCGTCCATGTTCTTGACCGGACCGATGTCAATCTGGGATCCGGGCAGGAAGGCTTCGACGCCGTTGAGGTCGATGATGATGCCGCCTTTGACGCGGTGTTTCATGAGGCCCTTGATCACGCTGCCTTCGCCATATTCGGAAGTGATTTTCTCCCAGGACCTGATGAAATTGGCCTTGGAGAGACTGATTTCGGGCATATTGCTTTCATTTTCGATCGCTTCGAGGAACACATCCAGCTGTTCGCCGACCTGGACCTCCTCCCAGTTCCGGAATTCCGTGCTGGGAATGAACCCTTCCGCCTTGTAACCGATGTCAACAAGGGCTCCGTCCTGTCTTTTCTCAACAATTTTGCCGGAAACGATGGATCCTTCTGCGAAATTGTTGCTGCTGGCGGCGGCGCCGAGGAGCTCTTCCATGGAAAGGTTGTTGCTCAGATCGACGTAGCTTTTGGTGTTTTTTTCTGCTTCTGCTGTCATTTTTTGTTTTCTGTTTTGATTGGTTGCCTTGTAAGGAAACTCCCTGTATGGCGTCGTTCACAACGGCCACACACCTTCAATTCATAAAAAAATTCAGCGATTACTTTACCCTCTGAACGAGGAATTGTCAAGCTGACGGAATGTATTTAACGGAAAATACAATTTTTTTGAAAATTCATTCTTGCTTTTTCCGAAAATCCTGATACATTATCGCCTTTGTTTGCCCGATGGTGTAACGGTAGCACAACTGATTCTGGTTCAGTTTGTCTTGGTTCGAATCCAGGTCGGGCAGCCATTCTTCTTCTCCCTCCCCCGAATCTGAGCTCAAATGCCATCTTCTTATTTTCCACCGAGAATGTCTTTGTTATGTTTTTTGCGTTTGAAATGGACCCAATATGGACCCAACCTTTCATCAATTTACCTCATTTCTCAAAAAAAGTCAAGCACACTGATTAATTATGGAACCAGAATCAGTTGTGCTACCGTTACACCATCGGGCAAACAAAGGCGATTATGTGGAGTAATGGATCAAAAGGTGAGGCTATTTTTTAAATAGGATCGTTCGTGTGCCCGCCGAACATGGCGGGCACACGTTTCTCATCCTTTTATTTTTATGTCAGCTTTATTTCATTAAGTCGTTGTAAGTGCGGCATTCGATTCTTGGGGTTCACGGCACCTCGTCCGGACGCAATGGATGATCGTCCGTCTTCGTTTCCATTCACCCCATGGCCTCATGCCGTCTCTCTTGGTCCCAATTTACCTACCTTTGTTCCCCTCCATGCCCTGCGTCACTGCCGGGCGTGGAGGGAACATCAGCCTCAATTATTGTAAATCTATAAGCAATGATGTGAAAACTATAATTTTTCGATTTGTAAAACAAGTTTGA
>Ga0209373_10002441_pt1 | contig 18703 bp, 16 predicted proteins | sample Higcelweek5metaG_FD_187173 | JGI IMG/M metagenome (GOLD analysis project Ga0209373, IMG submission 187173) | Freshwater pond sediment microbial communities from the University of Edinburgh, under environmental carbon perturbations - High... | ecosystem: Environmental > Aquatic > Freshwater >... | reverse complement strand
TTTTACTTCGTTCAATACAACTGACAATTACTTTTCACAAATACTTTCAAACCAACAACCTGTAACCCCTTCGTTCGATAAAATTTTACCCGTTTCAACTCAACACTACTACGGTTTTTGTGTCTCCGATGGTCAACGCTATTTATCAGACTATCGCAGTTATCTTCAAAACAGGAACCTTTTGGAACAACGCAACCAATGGATCGCAACAAATGAAGAAACGACATCAATTAACCTTGAAACATTATTTGAAGAGATATTCGACAATGAAATTGCGTCTGCATCAATTCCTGTTGAAACAAATGAAAATGGAAACGGAAATCTGTTTGCTGTTAAAACAAAAAGCGGAAGTCTTACTTCTGAAAAAATGGAAATGCTTCAGAGTGCTTTCTTAAGATCAACAAATACATCAGATGCCAATTGGAAAACCACTTTTCAAATCGATAAACAATCTTCATTTACAATTTGCAAATTTCCATTCCCCGACCTGCCCAAAATACTGTGGGGCGAAAACTATAACCATATTCAAGCAAACTGGTTTACCGTTTACGATAATTACTTGATATTTGGCGACACCGAACAAACAGTTTCAAAACTTCTTCATTCATGCCTTTTGGGCCAAACATTATCAAACCAAATAGAATATCGGAAATTTAAAGCAAACCTTTCGCCAAAAAGCAACATTCAGTATTACTGCAATATCACTGAATCGAAGGACGTAGCCGAGAAATTGTTCAATAATAAAATTGCGAGATCAATCATAAAGAGTAGTGAAGTATCTAAATTTAAAGCAGTTGCCTGGCAAGTTTCCTCATCGGGCAATATGCTTTACAATGAAGCTTTTTTAGACTATGACCCCGAAGTTAAATCAAAATCTAAAACAGTTTGGCAAAGCCGATTAGCGTCAAACGTTGTTGGAAAACCACAATTCGTTCATAATCCATCCGACAGTGAGAACAAAGACATTTTAGTACAAGACAATTTGAATATTCTTTATTTGATCAACAATTCGGGACGTATTTTATGGCAACTTCAACTTGAAAGTAAAATCATGGGCGAAATCAAAACTATCGATATTTTCAAGAATCGCAAGGCCCAATTTCTCTTTAACACCGAAGAGAAAATATATCTCATTGACAGGGAACGAGAAAATGTTTCAAACTTCCCGATTACTCTTAGATCTAAAGCCACAAATGGGGTTTCGGTATTCGATTATGACAGCAACAAGAACTACCGGTTCTTTGTAGCATGTGCTGACAGGAACATCTATGCATACGACGAATCGGGCAAGCCACTTGACGGCTGGGATATTTTTAAAACCGATCATCAGGTTACACAACCAGTTCAACATCTGCGTGTAGAAGGAAAAGATTTTATTGTTGCTACCGACGAAATGAAAGATTATTTCCTGCATCGGAGAGGGAACGCAAGAATTGAAACCAGTACGGTTTTTCCACACTCGTTACGTAACACCATTTACCTTGAAGAAAGATCGAAAAACAACGAACCAAGGTTTGTTTCAACCGATAAACAGGGAAATTTACATTACACCTATCTTGATGGTAAACATGACGTAAAAGAGATGAAACCAATGTCGGAAGATCATATTTTTATTGCTGCAAACATTGATTCAGACAATGAAACTGAATATTTATTTGCCGACAGTACAACACTGTCGATTTATAGCGATAACGAAACCTTATTAAAAGAAATTCGGTTTGAAACTCCAATATCAACAAAACCTGAAATCTTTGAAATAGCTAAAAGTCCATTCAAAATTGGAATCAACATTCCTTTTTCCGATCAAATATTTCTATTCAACGAAAAAGGTGAACTCTACAAAGGCTTTCCCCTTGAAGGAAGCACCCCATTTGCAATAACTAAAAATGAACGATCGGGATATAACATTGCAGTTGGTGATCCCAACAGTTTTCTAAACTTCTACCATATCGAATAAAAAAACCGGGAAAATCCCGGTTTTCATTTATCCCTAGTTCGATTGTAAAATCTGAAGCACTTCGCTCAAATTTGGAGTCAAAATAATTTCGGTCCTCCGGTTCTTGGTCCGAGCTACCGGTGTGTTTGCCGGGTCAAGAGGAATATACTCTCCGCGCCCCGATGATGTAATTCTCTTTGGATTGATCTTCTTGTTTTCAAGAATTATTTTTGTAACCGCATTAGCACGCATCACACTTAAATCCCAGTTATCCTTAATTTGGTTTGAACCTGTTAAAGGAACATTATCGGTATGCCCCTCAACCATAATGTTTATTTCGGGGTTATTGGCTAAAACTTCACTTAAACTTTTCAATGCTTGCTGCCCTTTAGGGTCAACAGCGTAACTGCCCGATTTAAATAGAAGCTGTTCTTCGAGCGACACATACACTTTGCCATTCTTCTCATGTACGGTTAAACCCTGATCGTAAAAGCCACGCAATGCTCCCGACAGTTTTTCTTTAAGAGCAGTAACAGCTTGTTGCTGTTTGTTCAAAGCATCTTGTAACTCCATTAGCTTTGCCTGCTGACTTTTCAGTGTTTCTTCTGTCGATTTTAATTTTGATTCTTTGTCTGTCAACTCCTGACCTGTTTGCGCTAAAAGTTTTTCCTGATTCTTAAGTTGATCTTCAGCCTTACGGACACGATCCTCCCTTTCTTGAAGATTTAATTGCAATTTTTGGAGCTCCTCCATCAATTTTGTTATTTCTTCAGAACTTCCGTCTTTTAGAAGCCCAATCTGTTTTTCGAGGTCTTCCTTAATTTTTTGATCTTTTTCTGTTCGATAAAGTAAGCTTTCATACTCTTTTTTCATTTGGTCCCTCTCCTTCTCCATGTCGAGGTATTTCTTGAAAGTAGAGTTATATTTTCCTTCTACTTCGTTCTTCTCAACTGTCAGGTTCCTGTTCTCGTCTTTCAGTTGATCGTTGGTTTTCACTACATCCTCAACCTTCGATTTCATATCGACATATTGCTTTACAGGAACACAAGCCATTGTAACGGCACTTGCAATTACAATAAAAAATAGTTGTGTTTTCTTCATTTTACTACCGTTTATTTTAAAACTGTTTTTATAAGCACTCGAAAAAATAATCGTTAAGACTTTTGAAAAATAAACTTCGGTTCACAACAATTGTTTTAATTGATTTGAATTGAAATTTATTTGTTCAACATTCGTTTAAAACTATGTATTTTGCAAAAATATTATAAATAATTATGGGTTTTAGTGTTATCCCCTAAAAGAAAAAATCATACTTATAAACGTACAATAGTTTGTATATTGCATCTCTTTTTAAAGGAAAAAATGACCGATAAACGTTTTAAATATCTATCGCACATCGACTCTCCCGAGGATTTAAGAAAATTACCTTTGTCGGATTTGGATAAGGTTTGTTCAGATTTGAGGTGTTTTTTAATTGATGAAGTATCTGAGAACCCCGGACATTTTGGTGCAAGTTTAGGAGTTGTTGAATTAACAGTGGCTCTTCATTACGTTTTCAACACTCCGATCGACAATTTAGTTTGGGATGTTGGGCATCAAGCATATTGCCATAAAATTTTGACCGGCCGCCGTGATCAATTTCATACTAACCGCAAATTAAAAGGATTAAGCGGATTCCCTTCGCCAAAAGAAAGTAAATACGATGCTTTTGGTGTTGGTCACTCGTCTACTTCTATTTCTGCGGCATTAGGGCTGGCTATTGCTGCCAAATTAAAGGGCGAACAAACAAAAACAGTTGCTGTAATTGGCGATGGGGCTTTAACCGGAGGAATGGCTTTTGAAGCGTTAAACAATGCTTGTGAAAACAACCCCGATATTTTAATTATCCTGAACGACAACAATATGGCCATTGACCCAAATGTTGGTGGCTTGAATAAATATTTGATTAAGATCACGGCTTCGGACACCTACAACAAGTTGAAAGATGCTGTTTGGGACTTTTTGGGTCGATTCAGCAGGGTTGGCCGTAAAACAAGATCTGCCGTTCAGAAAATTGAACATTCAACAAAATCGTTTTTTTTCAAAGAAAGCAATCTGTTTGAAGCTTTAAACTTACGTTACTTTGGACCAGTAGACGGGCACGATGTTGAACTATTGGTACACCTACTTTCCCAACTGAAAAAAATTCAGGGACCAAAAATACTTCATATCATAACTAAAAAAGGGAAAGGCTATTTCCCCGCCGAAAACAACCAAACACTTTTCCATGCTCCGGGTAAGTTTGACAAATTTACTGGCGAACAGGTAAAAACAACCAACGGAGACGAACCTCCATTGTATCAGGATGTTTTTGGAGAAACGCTACTAGAATTAGCCCGAGAAAATGAAAAAATTGTTGGCATTACACCAGCAATGCTCTCAGGGTGTTCATTATCTATAATGCAAAAAGAAATTCCTGATCGTGTTTTCGACGTTGGAATAGCAGAACAACATGCAGTAACTTTTTCTGCGGGCTTGGCTAAGTCTGGCCTAATTCCATTCTGCAACATTTATTCCTCGTTTGCACAGCGAGCTTATGATCAGATAATTCATGACGTTGCCATTCAAAATCTAAACGTGGTTTTTTGTTTCGATCGCGGGGGTTTGGTTGGTGCCGACGGACCAACACATCATGGTGCTTTTGATTTAGCCTTTTTGCGTTGTATCCCAAATATCATCATTGCGGCGCCAATGAATGAAAATGAATTACGGAACTTGATGTTCACGGCTCAATTAGGGAAGCATGGTCCAATTGCAATACGATATCCCCGAGGAAGAGGCGTTCTCACAAATTGGCGTTGCTCGTTTTCCGAAATTAAAATCGGAAAGGGTAGCATAGTAAAGAACGGCACTGAATTAGCCATACTTTCAATTGGGCATCCTGGAAATTTCGTTACAAATGCAATTGAAAATTTTGACGAAGAAGTTTCTATTGCTCATTACAATATGCGCTTTCTTAAACCAATTGACGAGGAAATGTTGCATGACATTTTTTCGAAATTCGATCGGATCATTACCGTTGAAGATGGCACCATAAAAGGTGGTTTAGGAAGTGCTGTAATTGAGTTTATGAATCAATTTAATTATACGGCGAAAGTGATCACACTTGGCATTCCTGATGATTTTATTGAACATGGAAAACCAGAGGAGCTTTATCAAATTTGTGGGTTCAACAGCCAAGGTATTGCTGAAGCTATTAAAGAGTTAATGAAACCAAGTCTTTGAAGAGGCACAATTTTAATTGGTGTTTTTCCGTTATTTCAAAATATCAAACGATTATTTTAGATGGACATCTATTTCAAAAAAAGACGTTGGAAACAGCTTATACTCATTTTTGCAGTTCTGATAGGAATTGGATCGCTAATGTATACCAACGATTTGGTAAAACAGTCTTCGGAGGAAGAGCGGATTAAAATTGAACGTTGGGCCGATGCAATAAAGATAATAGCTGACAACAAAAAGCACGAAACCGAGATATACAATTTCCTTACCCATATTACTGAAGCCAATAACACTACACCAATTATCTTAATTGAGGAGAATGGAGACATTAACCTCGATAGAAACATCAAATACACACCTAAAAACCGCGACAAGGTTCTTGCCAAAGAGTTGGCAAAAATGAAAGCAAAACAAGAACCAATTGTAATTCATTTAGTAGACGATGTCTATCAATATCTATACTATAAAGAATCATCCTTTCTTGTAAAGCTTCGATTTTATCCAATTATACAATTGATCATCACCATTATTTTCATCCTTATCGCTTACGTCTCGTTTAGTTCGGCCCGTAAGTCGGAACAAAACTTGGTATGGATTGGGATGGCAAAAGAAACAGCACATCAACTTGGCACCCCAATTTCATCGCTAATAGCTTGGATTGAATTACTCAAAGAAGAGAATCTTGATCCCAAGATAATTTCAGAATTAGAAAAGGATGCCGAACGTTTAGAGAAAATTACTGAACGCTTTTCAAAAATTGGATCTGTTCCTGAACTTTATAACGAGAACTTATACAGCGTACTTTCAACTACCTTTGGATATTTGCAGCCCCGGGTTTCTAAGAAGATTGAATTTGTATTCAATTATACCCAATCTAATGAATTGTATATACCACTCTCACCGTCCCTATTTACATGGGTTATCGAAAATTTAGTCCGAAACGCAGTAGATGCAATTGAGAACAACACAGGTAAGATTATTGTAGATGTAATTGAGAAAGAAAAAGAAGTTACAATTGATATAACCGACAATGGTAAAGGAATTCCAAAATCGAAATTTAGAACCATTTTTCAACCTGGTTATACAACAAAAAAACGAGGATGGGGCCTTGGGCTATCACTTTCAAAGCGGATAATTGAAATCTATCACAATGGAAAAATTTTTATTCGCAATTCAGAACCCCATAAAGCTACCACCTTCAGAATAATTCTAAAAAAATAGAAGTTAACAACCAAAATGATGAAAAACATTTTCAATATACTCGACATAAAAACAATCACACATCTCAATATTATATCTATTGTTGTTACCGGGATTTGCGAACTGTTCGCGTTGACATTGTTAATTACTAAAACAAAAGAGGAAAATATTGATGCCAGAAAGATGAAAATCATCATCATCATATTCATAATCATCTCTCTATTGTTTATACTTTCGCTATTGAGCCTCTTCTTATTTTTACGAATTAAGAATAGCAGGAAAGGGAAATAATGGTTATTCATTATTTGATTTTCAGATATTTTAAAAAAAATCCCAAATATTTATTCGTTTGGTAAATTTTTATAATTTTGCATCACTTTTTTGAAGAGCAGTGAATTATATGTCGAATTATGAAATTGCATTCAAAGGGCTAAAGGAAGGTCATCATACATTTGAATATGAGATTGATGACAAGTTCTTTGAGAAGTTCGAAAACAGCCAGGTAGTTAAAGGTAAATTGAAAGCTGAGGTAAAACTCACCAAACAATCGACCTTAATGATACTCGAAATGGCTGTGAAAGGGAAAGTTGAATTACAATGTGACAACTGTTTAGAAAATTATTTTCAAAACATTAAGAACAGTCACAAGGTATATGTGAAATTTGGAGCTCAAAACGAGGAATACGATGACATTATTGTTTTATCAGCCGATGAGTATCAAATTAATGTTTCCTATTACCTTTACGAACTGGTCATATTAAGTTTACCATTGAGGCATGTTCATCCTAAAAACGGATGTGATCCCGAAATGGTAGAAAAATTGAAAGAATATTTAGTCGAAGAAGTAGTTGACGATGAAGAATCTGAACCACAGGTAGACGAAAGATGGAGTGAGTTAAAAAAATTATTAGATAACAAGTAAAGTAGAATACAAATGGCACATCCAAAGCACAAAATCTCGAAGACAAGAAGAGATAAACGTAGAACACACGATAAAGCGATACCTGCAACTGTATCTACATGTTCAAATTGCGGCGCAGCTGTAAAATACCATACAGTATGTTCTGAATGTGGATACTATAGAGGAAAATTAGCTATCGAAAAAGAAGTTACTGTATAATTAACAGTTATAAAACCTTTTTACAGACAAATCTCGCAATGCGGGATTTTTTTGTTTGTACTTATCAATAACAAATATTCCTTTGAGCGATTGACGGATTTTATTACATTTGCTAACCACAAGAAAAGCAATTATGGCAAAGATTGATGATAGCAGCTTAAACTCTGTAAATTTAATATCAAAAACTACAAAAATTGTAGGGAATATTGATACCGATTCCGATATCAGGATTGATGGTGAGTTAAAGGGAAACCTTAACACAACCAGCAGACTGATTGTTGGGCCATCGGGAACAATTACTGGAGAATTTAATTGCAAATCGGCCGAAATTGAAGGACATGTTGAGGGGAAAATAAAAATAACTGAATTGTTATGCCTAAAATCAACTTCAAATTTTATTGGAGATGTTGTAACCGGACAATTAATGATTGAAGCAGGAGCAAATTTTTCAGGTAATTGTACCATGAATAAAATCAAATAATAAATCGGATAATTATTGATATTTTAGCATCCCTCCATATTAAAATGGAAAACATTAAAATTTTCTCTTATTAACTAGACAAAGAATAGTTTATGGAAAATAGTTTTTCAAAATTTTTAAAAGGACTTACCTTATTCACGCTGATAATCCTAAGCGTTGGTGCACTATTTTTCTTGACCATATTCAAAAAACAGTTTCTTATTATTTTCCCGTTTGTACTCATCTTTTATTACATATCTACCCTATTGCTGCATAAATATATGCTGAAAATTACCCGAAACGATGTTTCAAAATTCAGCTTTAAATTTATGATGCTCTCCTTCCTTAAGATGTTCATATACATCATATTTGGAGTTCTTTATATTGTAATTGACGAGGAAAGTGCGGTCGTATTCTTGATTGTTTATCTTATTCTCTATGTAGCATATGCTGTTTTTGAAGTTCGCTCAGTTATGAAACTGATAAATGAATCAAAAGTTTAACCTTACAAATTATTAATTCGTCCTTATTCTAATTTTTCCAGATAATCCTTATTTTTACTTGCACTAAAAACGAAGTCGTAATGAGAATTAAGTGGTGGTTCGTATTTTTATTAATCTTATGTGTTCCTTTTTTTGCTTTGGCAAACGAAGAATCAAAAGAACAAGAATTCAATACTGTTGAATTTATTTTCGACCACGTAAACGATTCTCACGAATGGCACTTCTTCTCAATTGGAGAAAAACACATTTCGATCCCTCTTCCGATAATATTGTATAGTAAATCAAGCGGATGGCATTTTTTTTCATCCTCAAAACTGAATCATACCACTACCGATTTTCAATTTGAAATTGCCAAAACTGGCCCAAATGAGGGTAAAATTGTAGAAAAACTCAGTGACGGATCACAACTGGCACCACTTGATTTATCCATCACTAAAACAGTTCTGGGATCAATCATCATTGCCCTATTGATGATCTTTCTTTTAATAAAACCATCAAGAAAAGCTGCATCTTCGCCTTTAGAAGCGCCAAAAGGGTTTCAAAATGTTGTTGAACTCATTGTTATTTTTATTCGCGACGATATTGCAATTCCTTTTATTGGAAAAAAATACAATCGTTACTTCCCTTTTTTATTAACAATATTCACGTTCATTCTCTTATCAAACGTAATAGGCTTAATATTTCCTCTGGGAATTAACATTACCGGAAATATTGCTGTAACCCTTGTTCTGGCAACCTTTACATTCATTATTACAACATTCAGTGGAAACAAGCATTACTGGTTGCACATTGTAAATCCAGAAGTGCCATGGTTTATGAAAATTCCTATCCCATTAATTCCTTTTATTGAATTCATTGGAATATTTATAAAACCCGTTGTTTTAATGATTCGTTTGTTTGCAAACATGTTTGCCGGGCATATGATTGTTACTGTTCTAGTAGGACTCATCTTTTTGATGTCAACAATGTTCAACCCATATGTAGGATTTGCAACCTCAATAATATCAGTTGTATTTTCAGTTTTTATGGGTTTAGTTGATCTTTTGGTTTCATTTATTCAAGCTTATATTTTTACGCTTTTATCGGCAATGTACTTTGGTATGGCTACCGAAGAGAGCGGACATTAACAAATAAATATTCATATTATGACGATGTTAATCATTTTGGCGGAACTGGCCCTTGGAAAATTAAGCGCAGGATTGGGTGCCGGTATGGCTGCATTAGCAGCTGGTATTGGAATTGGCAAAATTGGAGCAGCTGCTATGGAAGCAATTGCCCGCCAACCTGAAGCAGGGAACGATATTCGTTCTAACATGATCCTGGCTTCGGTTTTTATCGAAGGAGTTGCATTCTTGGCTGTTATACTTTGTGTATTATTAGCCATTATGTAAAGAAATTTTTGCTGCCTATACCGGGATTGCCGGGGGCAGCTTATTTTATTAATATAAAAAATCAACAACCATGTTTTTGATTCCACATATCGGTACAATCATTTGGCTAACACTCATCTTTTCGATTTTGCTGTACATTTTGGCAAAATTTGCTTGGAACCCAATGATAAAAGCGATCGCTGATCGTGAAGAGTCAATTAAAAGTGCTTTAGATTCGGCCAAAGAAGCGGAACTAAAGATCGCTTCAATTCAAACAACACAAGAAGAATTGATTGCATTGGCGAAAATTAAAAAAGAGGAGATCATCAAAGAAGGTAATGACCAACGCGAAAGAATTATTGCGTTAGCAAAAGAAAAAGCCCAAGCCGAAGCGGATAAAATTATTGATGACGCCAAGAAAAAAATTTCTATCGAACGAGAATCGGCATTAAGCGAAATAAAAAACCAGATTACCTCTCTTTCCATTGAAATTGCATCTAAAGTGGTTCATGCCGACATGGAAGATAAGAAACGCCACGAAAAATTGGTTGCCGAACTAATCCAGGAAGTGGATCTAAATTAAGATAGAATGGACAGTAACAGGGTAACCGTACGCTACGCAAAAGCATTACTTGATTTTACTCGGGAACAGAATGTTCTCGATCAAGTTTATTACGATATCAGTATCGTGTATGCGGCAATCGATCAAGTAAAGAATTTTTCCGATTTCATCCTCAGCCCTGGATTAAATTATAAAATTAAACTAGAACGTATCTATTCTACGATTGGAAATAAATTCCATAAAATAACTGTCGATTTTTTAAAATTGGTTTTATCAAAAAGCCGTGAAGAGTATTTGAAAGACATTTGCCGAAATTATATCGAAATGGTTAAAATCGAAAAAGGAATTAAATCGGCAACGTTAAAAACGGCAATTCCTATTGAAAAAAACCTTAAAGAGCAACTGAAGGATAAATTTGAACAAAAATTAAATGTGAAAATTGACCTCAATACCGAGATAGAACCAGAAATAATGGGTGGATTTATTTTTACATTCGACGGTATTCAATACGATGCAAGTGTTGCATCTACATTAAAATCAATAAAAAATCAACTTGAACAATACTAAATTATGGCAGATATCCGTCCAGCTGAGATTTCAGCAATAATCAAAAATCAATTAGCTGGTTTCGTTGCAGAAACATCGATGGAAGAAATCGGAACCGTTTTGCAAATTGGTGATGGTATTGCCCGTATATATGGGCTTCTAAATGTTGAATCGAACGAAATGATTGAATTCTCGAACGGTACAATTGGTATTGTACTAAACCTCGAAGAAGACAATATTGGAGCAGTACTACTTGGTTCATCAGAAGGAATACGTGAAGGCGATACCGTTAAACGAAAACGCCGTATTGCTTCAATTATGGCAGGCGATGGCGTTCTCGGCAGGGTAATTAATACACTCGGAGAACCAATTGACGGTAAAGGTCCAATCAAAGGAGAACGGTTTGAAATGCCATTGGAAAGAAAAGCACCAGGCGTTATTTATCGCCAACCAGTAACTGAACCACTGCAAACAGGTATTAAAGCCATTGATGCCATGATTCCGATTGGGCGAGGACAACGCGAATTGATAATTGGCGACCGTCAAACAGGAAAAACAGCAATCGCCATTGACACCATCATCAATCAGCGCGAAAATTTTGAAAGTGGTAACCCTGTATATTGTATCTATGTTGCAATTGGTCAAAAAGGTTCTACCATAGCAAACATTGCAGCCACGCTTGAAAAGTACGGCGCAATGGAATATACAACTATTATTTCAGCAACAGCCTCATATCCTGCTGCATTGCAATTTTACGCACCTTTTGCTGGCATGTCTATTGGTGAATTTTTCCGTGACACCGGACGTAATGCCCTTATAATCCTTGACGATTTATCGAAACAAGCCGTATCATATCGCGAAGTATCACTTCTGCTACGTCGCCCACCAGGCCGTGAAGCATATCCTGGTGATGTTTTTTATCTGCATTCCCGTTTACTCGAGCGAGCAGCCAAGATCATAAATTCTGACGAAATTGCTGAAAAGATGAACGACCTTCCCGAATGCTTGCAAGGCAAAGTAAAAGGAGGCGGATCATTAACTGCATTGCCAATAATTGAAACACAGGCAGGAGATGTTTCGGCATATATCCCGACGAATGTTATTTCAATTACCGATGGACAGATCTTCCTCGAATCGAATTTATTCAACTCCGGAATCCGTCCGGCAATCAATGTGGGAATATCAGTTTCAAGGGTTGGTGGAAATGCCCAAATAAAAGCAATGAAGAAAATTGCAGGAACATTGAAGCTTGACCAAGCTCAATATCGTGAACTCGAAGCTTTTTCTAAATTTGGAGCCGAACTTGATGCCGCAACAATGCGTGTCTTAGAAAAAGGAGCTAGAAACACCGAAATCCTTAAACAGGGACAATATAAACCCGTTAAGATTGAACTTCAAATTGCAATAATTTATTTGGGAGTAGAAGACTTACTTCGTAAAATACCCCTTTCTAAACTTGAAAAATTTGAAAAAGAATATCTCGAACGTTTAGAACTTAATTATCGAAACGTATTATCAGAATTAAAATCAGGCATTTTAAGTGATGAATCGAAAAAGATTCTAACAATGGTTGCATCTGAAATTTCGGAAAAATATACAGCTTAATAATGGCTCAATTAAAAGAAATAAGGAATCGGATTGCATCGATAAAAAATACCCGCCAGGTAACAAATGCAATGAAAATGGTGTCGGCAGCAAAATTGAAAAAAGCACAAGATTCGATTGTTAAGATTTTGCCCTACGATAACCAGTTACATAAAATATTGCTCACCCTTAATACTGGTGATGTAGATTTTGATTCTGGCTTTTTCACAAATGTCGAAGCAGAAAACATTTTGATCGTAATTATTGGTTCAAACCGTGGATTATGCGGTGGCTTCAATTCGAACATTGCAAAAACGGCCATGCAGCATGTGCTCGACAATTACAATACTCAGTTTAAAAAGGGGAACGTGCAATTTTTGCTAATTGGACATCAACTTGAGAAATATTTTAAAAACCTTGAATCGAACATAATTGGAGCATCGCACAATTTATTAAACGACATATCTTATAAAAATGTATCAGAAATAAGTCAATTATTAATGACTTATTTTACCGACAAAAAGTACCAACGAATAGATTTGGTGTATAATAAATTTAAAAATGCCGCAGTTCAGCTTCTTACCTGTGAACAATTTCTTCCTCTTGAAAAACCCAAATTAGAGAACATTCCAGGTTCAAAGCCCTTTTTCTTGTTTGAGCCAACGCAGGCTGAAATAATGAAAGAATTACTGCCGAAATCGCTTACCATACAACTATTCAGAATTTTACTCGATTCGAATACGGCCGAGCAAGGAGCCAGAATGACAGCCATGCACCAAGCAACCGATAATGCCACCGAATTGATGAAAGATCTTAAAACAATTTACAACAATGCTCGTCAGGCTGCAATTACGAACGAAATTATGGAGATTACTGCTGGTGCTGAAGCATTAAAATGATCAATCGACTTCAGGGTTGCTCAATAACAGCCCAAATTGAATGAATCGGGATTTCGCAACTGGCAATCTAACGAATAGATGAAATAGTAGCTTTTATTTGCTGTAGACTTCGCTTTTGATGAGTTATTGAGATGGAAATCGCCTTTGTAAGGATCGATAAACATTGGATCGCCCTGAAAACAATTTCGGCCCATAATTGATTCGTTCAATTCGCTTACATTTTTCCACGTTTTTCTATCAAAATTCCGCTGAACTAAACCATAAACTTCGTTTGCTTCAAAAAGGCAATTTGAAAATTGAACCCAAATATTTGGAATAAAAGCATTATCAATCGTTTTAACCGTTTCGGCTTCACCCTCAATTGTGAATAAAATTCCACCATAATTTTGATAAAAGACTGAATTAATCACCCTACTCTTAGCCGGTACTTTCCCAAAACTACCAATAGCAGCCCCTTGAACTGTTCCTTTATTAAAACACACGGTCGAATTTATCATTAACAGATTTGAGTTTCGATCGAGAGTTATTGCTCCGCCTTCTTTCAATGTTGTGTTATTCGTTATGAGGCAATTAATCACCGAAAGCAACCCATTTTTCTTTTTATTGGTGTCAAAATAAATTGCGCCCCCATCGCCATAAGCAAAATTGTTATCGAATATACAATTGATAAAACGTGGGTGATAACCATTTGGAGCATTACAATTTACAGAAACAGCACCTCCGTTGTTTTTCGATACATTATTTTTGAATATGCAATTGAGCAATAATGGCGCTGAACCAATGGAACAATACAATGCCCCACCATCTAAATCGGCTTTGTTGTTTTCAAAATTACAATTGATAATCCTTACCGTTTCTCCACCACCCAAAATATGAATCCCTGCTCCGTATTGATTTTGAATACTTTCACCCGATGCATTTCCGCCCTGAATGGTTAATCCATCGATACGAATATTGTTACTCGATTTTATTGAAAAAACATGCCTTGCACTATTTCTCCCATTCACAACAACACGGTTCTTTGCCGAATTTCGTTCATTCAGACTAGCCTCGTTGCCAATAAAACCCCCGTAAAAACTTAATCCATTTCTCAAATTAATTTCGACAGGAGCATCGTATTTCCCTTTTGAAATCCAAATTTGTGAGTTATCGTTGGCTAAATCAACAGCACGCTGTAACGATGTGTATGCATTCTCCCAGCTATTCCCTTTACTATTGTTTCCTGCTGAAGAAACATATACAATTTGAATGCTATCGTTACCTACATAAGAGTTCTTGGGCTTTATTTCTCCCAATTGATCAATTTTTAACGGAAGGAAAGCTGGATTATTGACAACTGGGGCTGCAACATCTTTTCCTGATAAAGCATACCACAAATTGTCCTCAAAATCGGCAAAGAGACTACCCCCGCCAGAATGGGGAACCGGTACCGGCTGAAATTTGTACCCTCCAAACAATGAATTAGATGAAGCGATTACCCCATCGAAACGCAGATCGATGGATTGCGCTCTGTCTGACGAACTGTAAAATGATTTTGACACATCATAAATCGAATTCCATTTCGAAGAAGAGAGTATATATCTATCAGAAACTTTTGTAAGTTGAATGCAACAATTCCCAATCTTATTTCCCAATTCATCGGTAATGGTCCGTGGCTGTGCCGATTTAAAACCAGTCATTTCTTTATTCATTGCATGAACAAATCCATTGTTGTAAATGAAATAAACGGTACTATCGCTATCTTGAAACAGCGAAGCGTTCTCTCCTTCAACCAAAGGGATTTCGCCGCTTACTTCTTTCCATGGTCCGTATACTTTCCCCGAGGTGCTTTTCAATATCCCCGATCGATTTGAATTTGAATTGGTATAAGTGATCCAAAAAGTATCGAAGAAGTAGTAGATTTTGGGGCTAATTATTCCACGTTGCTTCCACCCGTTTCGAGTCGATATTTCTTTTTGCCATTTTTCACCGTCGTTTATAAAAGTCCAAACAAATCCGTTGTCATTTACTGCATTCCACTTCTTCATATCGGACGACGCCCAAACCCTGATCCCGTCCTGTACACCAAGTGCATCGCCGGTAGTACCAGTTAAATAATAGGTGTGATTTGGCCCCTTGCATATCGATATATCACTGATGTTTTGTTCAAACACAAGATCGATAACCGGCATTGCAGGATCAATTTCATCGATATATTTTTCAATCTCAATTGAAATGCTGTCGGGGTTCTGCCCAAACTGAAAAAGTGAACAAAAAAGGAAAAGCAGGAAAGGGAAACAAAACTTCATTTTTTTATAGTTGGGATATGGAAAATGTGTTGAACCCAAAAATATAAAAATTATTTGAGGTTTTATTGGCATAGGTTCAATCGAATAAGGCTGCCCAAAAACGTTAAAGCAGAAAATGAAATATTAAAAAGTTGAAAATTAAAGCCTATTTGACTTTGCTATCTGGGGTTAAGCCATACACGAAAAACAGTCCTTAATCGCGACATAACTGCATTAACACTCTGCTTTTGAATAAAAGGAAGACTCAATTCAACAACAAAAAAGCCGAATCGAAACGACCGGCTTTTAGTATTTGTAGTGTGTAAATTTAATCTAAGATAGTTACCCACCCATGAGTATCAGGCTCGTCGCCATATTGAATATTCCGCAGTTTTTCGTAAAGTTGTTTGCAAACTTTACCTGGCTCTTCGCTTATCGAATAGGTTATCCCAAGCTCAACATCAACGATGCTTTTAATAGGAGAAATTACAGCAGCGGTACCACAAGCACCAGCTTCTTCAAATGTTGTCAATTCTTCAACAGGAATCTGCCTTGCTTCAACCTTCATCCCTAAATCGAGAGCCAATTGTTGCAAACTTTTGTTAGTGATCGATGGCAAAACCGATGATGATTTAGGCGTAATGTAAGTATTGTCTTTTATTCCGAAGAAATTGGCTGCACCACATTCGTCGATGTATTTTTTCTCTTTGGCATCGAGATAAAACTCAGATGTATACCCTAAATCGTGAGCCTCTTTGTTTGCACGAAGACTGGCAGCATAGTTTCCGCCTATTTTGAAAGTTCCGGTTCCATGCGGGGCAGCACGGTCGTATTTACGCGTAATGGCATACGAGTTTGCTTTGAATCCGCCTTTGAAATAGGGGCCAACAGGCATTACCATAACTACAAAAAGGTATTCATCGGAAGGGTGAACGCCAATTTGCGGACCAGAACCGAAAAGCAACGGGCGAACATACAACGATGCACCTGAATCGTATGGAGGTACAAAACGTTCGTTAAGCTTGACCGCTTTCAATACCGCTTCAGTAAAGATTTCTATGGGCAATTCTGCCATCAATGTTCCCTGACACGATAATTGCAACCTTTTTGCATTCTCGTCGAGACGGAAAATTCGAATCTTTCCATCTTTTCCTTTAAACGCTTTTAGTCCCTCAAACGCCTCTTGTCCGTAGTGAAGCCCCGAAGCCGCCATGTGAACCGAAATATGTGATTCAGAAGACACTTCCAACTCGCCCCATTTACCGTTACGATAATAACATCTCACGTTATAGTCGGTATCCATGTACCCGAATCCCAAATTTTTCCAATCTATATTTTCCATTATTCAATACTTTGAAAGTTCCAGATATTTTCTTTTTCGAAAATCAACCAAAAGTAAAAAATTAGAACCGAAAGCTAAAACTGATCCCGAGTTATTTAGTCATTTAAACTAAAAACAACAGAATAACCTGCATGTTTTCGGATATTCAACACATTACCGTCATCAAACATCAGATATTGACCCTTAATTCTGACCAATTTCCCTTCAACCACAGGAGTTTTATCGAACGAAACTGATGCAATTTTACCTAAAATGAAACTTCCGGGATATACTATTTTGGTAATCGAATTGTCGGGTTCGAGATACTGCTGCAATTCAAATGGCAGCAAAGCGCCAATCCGCTTCTTTTCTTGCTCCAAATGAATATCAGAACTAATATCTTCTTTCAACATCGCTTGCCATTGGGTACGATCGGCAACAAATCGTTTCAAAAGATTCTCAATCACACCAGCAATGTGCCTGTTTGGCGTTTTAGCAAGCTTTATGGCCTGCACAGCGCCCTGATCGATCCAACGGGTTGGTATCTGATGGAAACGCGTTACACCAACCTTTAAATCGTTTGTGACGGCAAGGTAGACAAAGTGGTCAACCAGATCGTGTTCTTTTGCCCAATCCAAATCACGTGCTAGGCCAAACTGAGCCATCGACAACTCGGGCCTGATCACACTCTCGTCGGCTTCGGGTGCCGTTTGAAAACAGTTGAAGCAAAACCCCTGATTGTACGATTTAGTTGTAATTTTCCCACAATTAACACAATGGATAACACCTGTATATTCAAGCGAAATCGTTGATCCAATCAATGGATTTAATGCGATTTCAGAATCTCCCAATTGAAGAAAATAGTCAATTGGAGAGTTCCAAGCTACCCGCATTTTAGAAAGATTGCCTCGATATTGCATTCCTGTTTTTTTAATTTTCTCTCAAATCTAAGAAAATGAATTCAAAAAAAAGCCCCACTCCAATAAGGAGCAGGGCTTTAAAATATCTTGAAAAAGATTATCTGTTCAATTTTTTCAATTTTCTCTTTTCATTCCAGCGCATTGCATCGAATGAAATTGGAGTAGCGATAAACACTGTAGAATAAACACCGGAAATACATCCAACGAACATTGCAACAGCGAAACCACGAATAGTTGCACCACCAAACAAGATAATTGCAACAAGTACAACCAATACAGAAAGTGAAGTATTTAACGTACGACGTAACGTATGGTTGATCGCATTATCCATGTTGTCTTCTAAACTTACTTTTGGATGCAAACCAACGTATTCACGAATACGGTCATAAATAACCACGGTATCGTTGATAGAATAACCAATAACTGTAAGGATTGCCGCAATAAAATTTTGATCAACGTCCATTGACATTGGCAATATTCCGCGGAAAATAGACCAGAAACCCATTACAACAATGGCATCGTGGGCAAGAGCGGCAATACCACCCAAACTGTAATACCAGTTTTTGAATCGGATCAGAATATAAAGGAAAATACCGATCAGCGATAACAATACAGCAAGTAAAGCACCTTTCTTGATATCATCAGAAATAGTTGGTCCAACTTTGTTCGAGCTACTGATATAATTTTGTTTAAAATCGTCGCTGCTAACATTACCAGCTAACGATTTCAATCCGTTATAAAGGATATCTTCAAC
>Ga0209373_10002440_pt1 | contig 18713 bp, 13 predicted proteins | sample Higcelweek5metaG_FD_187173 | JGI IMG/M metagenome (GOLD analysis project Ga0209373, IMG submission 187173) | Freshwater pond sediment microbial communities from the University of Edinburgh, under environmental carbon perturbations - High... | ecosystem: Environmental > Aquatic > Freshwater >... | reverse complement strand
CTTTTATGTGCTGTTCTGTTATCTCGAAATCTATTTTGTGTTTTTGTATATCAATATATTCGAGTAAAGACTTGGCGATGCCTTCAGCATCCAATCCAAGCATATTATAGAGTTGTTCGGGAGTTCCGTGTTCCACGAAAGTATCTTTAATACCGAGTCGTTTCACATTTAATTTATAATTATTGTCGGCCATGAATTCGAGCACAGCGCTTCCGAATCCACCATTTATTACACCGTCTTCAATGGTTACAATGTATTTAAAATTACAGGCAACTTCATGCAGTAATTCAGTGTCGAGCGGTTTCAGAAATCGCATATCATAATGTGCTATGCTAACTTCATTTCCTCTTTCTACCGCTTCAATAGCCCGGGCAGCGCTATAGGCCATGGTGCCAATTGTTATTACAGCCAGTTCTTTTCCTGCTTTAAGAAGTTCGCCTTTCCCTATTTTTACTTTTTTCATAGGCTGCTTCCAGTCTACAATATAGCCCTTGCCTCGCGGATAACGAATCACAAAAGGACCGCTTTTGAATTCCTGAGCGGTGTACATTAAATCGCGCAATTCGATTTCGTTACGTGGTGCTGCTATAGTTATATTCGGAATACAACGCATGTAAGCTAAATCGAAAATGCCATGATGAGTAGCTCCGTCTGAACCAACTAAACCTGCTCTGTCGAGACAGAAGATGACCGGAAGTTCCTGCAAAGCGACATCATGAATCACATTATCGTAAGCCCGTTGCATAAACGATGAGTAGATATTGCAAAATGGAACCATGCCATCTTTGGCAAGACCTGCCGAGAAAGTAACTGCATGGCCTTCGGCAATTCCAACATCGAAAACTCGTTTTGGTAGCTCCTTTTGCATAATTGTCATCGAACATCCGGAAGGCATGGCGGGAGTAATGGCTACAATTTTTTCATTTTGCTGCGCCAGTTCAAGCAGTGTTTCTCCGAATACATCCTGAAATAATGGAGGAGTGGGTTCGGTAGGCGTCACTATACTGCGTTCGCCTGTTTCCACACAAAATTTACCGGGTGCATGCCATTCGGTCATCGATTTTTCGGCGGGTTCATATCCTTTTCCTTTCTGAGTGATCAAATGCAATACTTTAGGTCCTTTGAAATCTTTAATGTCCGAAAGTATTTTTACGAGGTTGTCCACATCGTGTCCATCCACGGGACCAAAGTAGCGAATGTTCAATCCTTCGAAAATATTATGCTGTTTCGAAAGCGCTGCTTTTACAGTATTATTAAAACTAATAATTCTGTTTTTACCTTCATCGCTTATTAACCCAAGTTTCTTTAATGTTTTATAAGCCTTGTATCGCAATCGATTATAAGTTTGCGATGTGGTGATGTCGATAAGATATTGCGTAAAGCCCCCATTTATAGGGTCGATGGCCATTTGATTATCGTTGAGAATGATCAGCAGGTTATTTTTGTCCATCGATGTATTGTTCAGCCCTTCGAAAGCTAACCCTCCGGTCATAGCTCCATCGCCGATTACAGCCACTACCTGTCTGTTCTGTTCGTTTTTCATCAGCGCTGCCACCGACATGCCCAATGCTGCCGAAATGGAAGTGGATGAATGACCTACGCCAAAAGCATCATATTCACTCTCTTTTGGCGATGGAAAACCACATATTCCTTTGAACTGCCGGTTTGTGTAGAACTTATCTCTTCTTCCTGTTAGTATTTTATGTCCGTAGGCCTGATGACCAACATCCCACACAATACGGTCGTAAGGAGTGTTGAATACATAATGCAGCGCCACTGTGAGTTCTACAACTCCAAGGCTGGAACCTAAATGTCCCGGATTTTTCGAAACTTCATCAATAATAAATTGCCGAAGCTCATCGCAGACTTTTGTGAGTTCTTTTCGGGGAACTGCCTTTAAATCAACGGGAGAATCAATATCGTATAGGTACTTGTATGTTTTTTCTGTCATTTCCATGGTAAAAATAGCGTGCAAAATTAATTAAAAAATCAATGTTTTAATGTGATTCGGTCATATAATTCATAATTAAAAATAATTCAAATGAATTTTGGTAAAAATAATAGATTTAGGCGTTTAGCATCAGCTCTACCTTTACCATTACTATTCTAATAACAAATAACTCTCAAGTTTGCTCACTATTCTATGCTAAACTATTTTATTCGAGTTTTTGGGCTTTGTTTTCTTTCGATTTGAATAAAAAATCAAATAATTTCTTCCAAACTATTTGTAGGAATAAAAAAATGATATATCTTTGCACCCATAATAAAACAACGCAATGAATAATTTTAGTGTTTCTACTCTTCTAGTGAACGTCATTCTACTTTTGGTCAAAAATCAGAGGTGAGTAGGTTCGTTGTATAGACACATGTATTATAAAAGCATAAAACCTTTCTCACCATAACGGAGAAAGGTTTTTTTTTAATACCCTTCCTGAATAGGAAAAGGGCGAGATAAATAAAAACAATTATTACTAACTAAATTATCCTTACGAGGAAACACGGTTTATGAAATACGAATTACGAAGTCAGACAAGCACAGGTGGACGCCGAATGGCAGGTGCGCGTGCTTTATGGAAAGCCAACGGAATGACCAACGAACAAATGGGTAAACCATTAATTGCCATAGTAAATTCATTCACTCAGTTTGTCCCGGGCCATGTTCATTTGCATGAAATTGGTCAGAAGGTTAAAGCAGAGATAGAGAAACTGGGCTGTTTTGCAGCCGAATTTAATACAATTGCCATTGACGATGGTATTGCTATGGGACATGATGGAATGTTATATTCACTTCCATCTCGTGATTTGATTGCCGATAGCGTGGAATACATGGTGAATGCGCACAAAGCAGATGCCATGGTTTGTATCAGCAATTGCGATAAAATTACACCCGGAATGTTGATGGCAGCCATGCGACTGAATATCCCTACAGTATTTGTGTCGGGCGGTCCGATGGAAGCCGGAGAGCTGGATGGCAAACAACTTGACCTCGTGGATGCTATGGTACAAGCTGCCGACGACAGTATTTCGGATGAACAAATTACGAAAATTGAAAACGCGGCGTGCCCAACTTGTGGCTCGTGTTCGGGTATGTTCACTGCCAATTCGATGAACTGCCTGAATGAAGCCATTGGGTTGGCACTTCCCGGAAACGGAACTATTGTAGCCACACATGCCAATCGTATGCAGCTGTTTATGGATGCAGCCAAACTTGTGGTTGAAAATTCATATAAATATTACCGCGACGGTGACCTTACCGTACTGCCACGTACAATTGCAACGCGCGATGCATTTCTGAATGCCATGCGACTTGACATTGCCATGGGAGGCTCAACAAATACAGTTTTACATATTCTTGCCATTGCTCACGAAGCTGAAGTGGAGCTTACAATGGATGATATGGATCAACTTTCGAAGCAGACACCTTGTTTGTGTAAAGTTGCACCTAACTCACCCAAGTATCATATTCAGGACGTGAATAGAGCAGGAGGGATCATGGGTATTCTTGCCGAACTTAATAAGGGCGGCTTACTCAATGCCAGTGTAAACAGAGTTGATGGTTTTACACTGGGCGAAGCGCTTGCTAAATACGATATAACTTCTTCGAACTTGTCTCCCTATGTTGAAGCTATTTACAAAAGTGCACCAGCTCATCGCTTTAATTTAGTAATGGGATCGCAAAATTCTCAATACAAAGAACTTGATGCTGACAGAGCACACGGTTGTATCCGCGATATTGCGCATGCTTATACAAAAGATGGTGGATTAGCGATCCTTAAAGGGAACATTGCACAAGATGGTTGTGTTATTAAAACTGCCGGTGTCGACGAAAGCATTTGGAAATTTAGTGGGCCAGCCAAGGTGTTTACATCGCAGGATACGGCCTGTACAGGAATTTTGAATGGAAGCGTTGTGGCAGGTGATGTGGTTGTGATTACGCACGAAGGTCCTAAAGGTGGACCCGGAATGCAGGAAATGCTTTATCCAACTTCATATATCAAAGCCCGCCATCTTGGAAAAGAATGTGCGCTGATTACCGATGGTCGTTTTTCGGGTGGAACTTCAGGACTCTCAATAGGTCATATATCGCCAGAAGCAGCTTCGGGTGGAAACATTGGTTTGCTTCAGGATGGTGATATGATTGAAATTGATATTCCAAATCGTACAATCAACGTGAAGCTGACAGATTCAGAACTTACAATTCGACGTGAAGCGGAACTGGCAAAAGGGAAAGATGCCTTCAAACCAAAAGACAGAAACCGAGTCGTTTCCACAGCCCTTAAGGCCTATGCCTCTATGGTAAGTTCGGCCGATAAAGGAGCTGTACGGTTGATTGATTAAGTCCCTCTAAATCCCCTGAAGGAGGAATTTTTATAATGGGGAAAGGAAAATATATTATGTAACAATAAACAAACAGCAACCCCGCTGTAGTCTCCCCTTTGGGGAGGTTGGAGGGGCTAACATGAAAATAACAGGAGCAAAAGCATTAATAGAATCGATGATACACGAAGGTGTAGATACGATTTTCGGGTATCCGGGTGGCGCGATAATGCCCACCTTCGATGCACTTTACGATTATGATGATAAATTAAAACATATACTCACCCGCCACGAACAGGGCGCTACTCATGCTGCGCAAGGATATGCCCGCGTGTCAGGAAAAGTAGGAGTTTGTTTGGTGACTTCGGGGCCAGCGGCTACCAATGCAATAACCGGAATCAGCGACGCGATGCTCGATAGTACAGCGCTTGTGGTTATCACCGGACAGGTGAGTGCAGGTTTGTTGGGAACGGATGCATTTCAGGAAATAGATGTGGTAGGTATTACGCAGCCAATTACCAAGTGGTCGTATCAGATTCGTAATGCCGAAGACATAGCATGGGCGGTGGCACGTGCTTTTTATATTGCCCGCAGCGGTCGTCCGGGGCCGGTTGTGCTCGATATTTCGAAGAACGCACAATTTCAGGAAACAGAATTTGAATATAAACCCTGCACTTTTATCAGAAGTTATCTTCCTGTTCCTGAAGTAAATCCTTTGCAAATAGAACTTGCAGCGCAATTAATAAATTCAGCCCAAAAGCCGTATGCATTGGTCGGTCAGGGTGTTGTGTTGGGAAATGCAGAGCAAGAGTTGATGGCATTTCTTGATAAAGCCGATATTCCAGCTGCATGGACTTTGTTGGGTGCATCGGCCATGTCGACCGATTATCGCTTGAATAAAGGTTTTTTGGGAATGCATGGAAATGTGTCGCCTAATATGAAAACAAATGAATGCGATGTGCTGATTGCTATTGGTATGCGTTTCGACGACCGTGTAACAGGCGATTTGAATACTTATGCCAAACAGGCTAAGATTATTCATATTGATATTGATGCAGCCGAGATAAATAAAAATGTGAAAGTAGATGCACCTGTGCTTGCTTCAACGAAAGATGCTTTACCTGCGCTTACGGCATTGATCAACGAGGCCAAACACACCGAATGGATTGATTCGTTTAAAATATATGATGATCAGGAATTTGAAAAAGTAATCCAACGTGAAGTACATCCTGTATCGGGTGAGCTTACGATGGGAGAAGTGATTCATAAAATTTCGGAAGCAACCAACAGCAATGCTGTTGTTGTAACGGATGTGGGCCAAAATCAAATGATGGCGGCTCGCTATTCGGGTTATTCTCAAACGCGCAGTCTGGTGACTTCCGGCGGTTTGGGAACTATGGGTTTTGGCCTTCCGGCAGCTATGGGCGCCAAAATTGGAGCTCCCGAACGCACCGTTTGTATGTACAGTGGTGATGGTGGTTTTCAAATGACAATACAGGAACTTGGAACGATAATGCAGGAGCAAATAGGAGTAAAGATGATTATTCTGAACAATCATTTTCTTGGTATGGTGCGTCAGTGGCAGGAAATGTTCTTCGACGAACGTTATTCGTTTACAGAAATGCAAAATCCTGATTTTATTGCTATTGCCAAAGCATATCGTATTCCGGGGACGGAAGTTCACGTTCGCGAAGAACTGGATGAGGCCATTGCCGATATGCTTAAGGATGATCAGCCTTATTTACTGGTGGTGAATGTTGAGAAAAAGGGAATGGTTTACCCAATGATTCCTTCGGGAGGCAGTGTAACCAATATATTGTTGGGAGAATAAGAAACTCCCGACATTAAGAACTCATTTTTCAGATACTTTTTTATTAATTCTAAAATAATTCCCGTCCTCCCTCTTTTTCGGGAAGTCCCCTTTCAGGGGATTCAGGGAGCTTCAATATGGAAAAAACATTATATACAATCACAATATTTTCGGAAAATACAGTCGGTTTGCTGGGGCAAATCACTATTGTTTTCACGCGCAGGGCGCTGAATATCGAAACGCTTTCGGTATCGCAGTCGGCATTGAGTGGCATTCATAAATTTACCATTACGTTATTTTCTACGCAGGATGTGGTCGAAAAAGTAGTGAAGCAAATCGATAAACGTATTGATATTCTCAAGGCATATTACAATACAGATGATGATTTGATTTATCAGGAAATTGCGCTTTACAAAGTAGCTACCGATAAAATTTTGTCGCTTGGAGGCATTGAGCAGCTGATAAGAAATCATCATATTCATATTCTCGAAATGAATCAGGACTGTGTGGTGTTCGAAAAAACAGGGCATTATGACGAGACGCAGCAACTTTTCGATGAGTTGAGTGCATCGGTAGGTGTGCTTCAGTTCATTCGTTCGGGTCGTGTGGCGATCACCAAATCGAAAGTGGAACGCTTGAGCGATATGCTGGAAAGTATAAAGAATTTAGAAGGGCGAAAGGGTTGAAAGTAATAAAGGCAGGTTGTGAGTTAATTTAATTTAATATATTCATGTGTATTGTCTTGCATAAACTTTCGTAACTTTACTGTCTCAAATGTACTTTCAGCTTTAAAAATGAAAACTAAAATCAAGACTTATTCTTTTCTTGTTCAACCACAGGATGTCGACTTTCAGTGTCAGGTCACAATGGCCTCGTTGACAAATATCTTGCTTACAACAGCCGGCTTCAATGCCGATGACAATGGATTTGGCATCCGTAATTTAAATGAAAACGATTGTTCGTGGGTATTGCTCCGGCTTGCCGTCGAAATGCAATATTTCCCGAAACAATACGAAAGTATAGAAGTGGAAACCTGGGTGGAGGAAGTCGGGAGAGCAACAACCACCCGTAATTTTTGTATTCGAAATGAGAACAACGAAATGATAGGAAACGCAAGTTCAACTTGGGCGATGATCAATATAATTACCCGTCGGGCGCAGGATTTGATTTCTCTCGATGGCATTCATGAATTTGCAAACGGTAAAACTGTTGCCATTGAAAAGCCGATCAAACTATCGGGTGTTGAAGGCACTCCGGTTGATGTTTTTAAAGTAAAATACAGCCATATCGATATCAACGGGCATGTGAATAGTATGCGTTATGTGGAGTGGATATGCAATTGTTTCTCTATCGAAACTTATAAGAATAAGCAAATCAAACGATTTGAGATTAATTATGTAAACGAAATACGTTTTGGCGAAGAAGTCAGCCTTTCGATGGTTGAAATAGAAAAAGATGATTTCAGGTTCGAGATTTTAAAAGAAGGAAAAACAGCCTGTAAAGCACGCATTGTATTTTGCTAACTACAATGCTTTCGGATGCTGGCCTTCTTTCTTTTGTCTTTGATCTATTGTCTTTGATCTTCTGTCTTTATTAAAAATAAAATTATAATTTAAAATATATAAAATGGCAAATTATTTCAGTTCACTTCCACATCGTCTGAAAGTTCAGGAGTTGGGAAAATGTGATTTTATGGCAAACAGCGAATTCGCTGATGGAGTAAAAAAATTGATGGGCAAAAAAATTGTCATCATTGGTTGTGGTGCTCAGGGGCTGGCTCAGGGACAAAACCTGCGCGACAGTGGTTTAAATGTGGCTTATGCTTTACGTCAGGAAGCCATCGATCAGCAACGTGAATCGTGGAAGAAAGCGACCGAAAACGGTTTCGAAGTAGGAACATTCGAACAGTTGATTCCAACTGCCGATTTGGTTTCGAACCTTGCGCCCGACAAGCAACACACTTCTGTTGTCAATCAGGTGGTACCGTTAATGAAACACGGCGCTTGTTTGTCTTATTCTCATGGTTTTAATATCGTTGAGGAAGGTACTCAGATACGTAAAGACATCACTGTGGTAATGATTGCGCCTAAATCGCCAGCTTCTGAAGTGCGTGCAGAATACCTTCGCGGTTTTGGCGTACCGACATTAATTGCCGTACATGGCGAAAATGATCCCAACGGCGATGGTATGGAAATAGCCAAAGCCTATTGCGTGGGAACAGGCGGACACAAAGCGGGTGTTTTGCATTCTTCGTTCGTGGCCGAGGTTAAATCGGATTTAATGGGCGAACAAACAATTCTTTGCGGATTGTTGCAAACAGGTTCTATTCTTTCGTTCAACAAAATGGTTGAAAAAGGAATTGATGCAGGCTTTGCTTCAAAGTTGGTACAGTATGGTTGGGAAACGATTACCGAAGCCCTCAAAATCGGAGGTATTACCAATATGATGGATCGCTTGTCGAATCCGGCTAAGATTGAAGCCTTCAGATTGGCCGAAGAGATGAAGGAAATTATGACACCATTGTTCAAAAAACACATGGACGATATCCTTTCGGGTGAATTTTCGCGTGTGATGATGGAGGATTGGTCTGCAGGAGATAAAAATCTGTTGACATGGCGTGCCGAAACAGGTGAAACCGCTTTCGAAAAAACACCTGCCGGAAATGTAGAAATCAGCGAGCAGGAATATTTCGATGATGCTACTTTAATGGTGGCTTTCGTAAAAGCCGGTGTAGAATTGGCGTACGAAACAATGGTAAGTGCAGGCATTAAACCCGAATCGGCTTATTATGAATCGTTACACGAAACTCCACTGATTGCCAATACAATTGCCCGCAAAAAGCTGTTCGAAATGAACCGTGTTATTTCTGATACAGCAGAGTACGGTTGCTATTTATTCGATCATGCCTGTAAACCGCTGTTGGCCGACTTTATGACGAAGGTAGAAACCAATATCATTGGTAAAAACTTCAATGCCGGAACAGATGGACATGTTGATAATTTTGAATTGGTAAAGGTGAATGCTGCTTTACGCAATCATTCTATCGAAATAGTAGGAGCTCAACTTCGTGCTGCTATGACTGCGATGAAGAAAGTGGTTTAGTATCTCAGTAAGAATTAAATTCAGGTATTTACCATTTAATAAAAAGAGGATAAACAGCATATTGCTGAATTGTATAATACAGCATTATATTATTCTAATTGCTTCAAAAAAAGAGCTGTACCGCGAAAAATGGTACAGCTCTTTTTACGTTTTAATCAATGCGAAAAGAATTTTCTGTTTTCGTGTTTATAATTCAATTGATGTGGCTTTGCCTGCAATTGTAAACGATCCACGTTTTGTACCGGCTGTGTAAATGCCCAAAGGATAGTAACCATTGATGTGATCTCCGCTTACAGTGCCGCCTGTGAATACATTATATGTTCCGTTGACAAGCGCCGATGTGCTGACGAAAGCGAAATAGCTGTATTTTGTTGTTTTATAAGTGCAGATGTTGGTGCCTGAAGTGCTTTGTATGTTCAGAATAGTACCGGGTGCGAGGATTGATTTAAACTTAATAAAGACAGCGTTTTGTGCAGAAGCCGTTCCCGGTAAAAGCGAAGTAGCTCCCGAAGCGACCACAGTTCCTCCCTCAATATTAAAGCTTTTACGATAGCTTATGGCATCGTCGGGGAGGGTCGGCGATCCCTGAATCACTACAGTTCCGCTTTTTATGATGATACTTCCGTTGCTGTCCAGCGCATCTCCTTTTTCGGAACTCAGGAGCAATGTGTTGCCGTTGATCTCAATCGAACTTCCATCGGCGGTGACGACATCATTCCCTTTGGTTGCTTTTACGCAATCGTTTTTCGAAGCAATGTTTATTTTTCCTCCGTTCAGCTTTATTCTGTGCGAACTGATGCCTTTGATTGCTTTTGTTATGTTTATATCTCCGTTATTGACAGTCAGTGTCGAATCCGAATCGATGGGTTTGTTGGCCGATAGCAGATTAAAATTGCCATTGTTGATATCGATGTGCTGACTGCCCCCTATACAATTGTCGGACGAATTAATATAAAATGTTCCTCCATTCAAAATGATGTTTTGTTCGGACTTCAAGCCACGCGATGAGCTTATACCGGGCGTAAAATCGCTACCACCACCTGAAATGAGATTAAAATCGCCATTATTAATTGTCAGCACACTTTGCGCAGTGATGGCATCGTTGTTGGCCACGACATTAAAATTTCCACCATTTATTTCGATAAAGCCCTCATTGATTGTGGAGTCTTTGTCCGACTTCAAACCATCGGCACCACTGTATACATTAATATCGCCGCCCTGTATTTTAAGGTAATCTTTACCTTTTATTCCGAAGCCAACTGAATTCACGGTGATGTTTCCGCTTTCGATCACAAGTTCATCTCTACCCGCAATGCCACCGTTGTAGTTTCCATTCACCGTAAGCTTTCCTGTTCCGAAAATGGCCAGATAATCCTTGCTGTATATTGTTGCGTTTAAGCTGTCGGCTGTTTGGGTGTAATTATTCCCGTCGGTAAATGTATTGTCGGACTCTTGCGGCAGAATGAGTATTGTTCTTTTAGCATCCAGCACAAAAAGTGGCGATGTGCTTGTGTTGGTTATATTTACGTTGTTCAGCAGTAAACGTACTATTCCTGATGTATTCACCACAATTTGTCCGTTGGAGAGTGAGCCGGTGAGTTCATATGTTCCTTTTTTGTTGATTGTAAGTGTAGAACCTGATATTGTTACATTTTTACTGTCGGTGTTGATTGCGGTTCCGTTCAGTGTTATTTTTATTACTTTCGAGCTGTCCCATTCATAGTCAAGTGTGTCGGAGTCCACTACAGGCTTGGTTACAATCACGTTCTCGGGATCGCAACCAATAAAACAGAGCGTGAACAGTAGGAAGGAGATCAATAATAGTTGATTTTTCATGTAGCCGATATACGTTTTCTAAAAGTTTGTTTTTAATTGAGGGTCAAAGTTGTAACTTTCGATGATAAAGTAAATGTCCCTCTCTGTGTCCCACCGCTGTAGGTTCCTCCCTTGTAATAACCTCCGATGCCGGTACCTCCATTCACAGTACCTCCGGTATAAACTGTGTAGGTGGATCCGCTTTTAAACTCCGGCGATGAGAATACGAAGTAATAACAAGCACGAATGGGTGCAAATGTTATGATGCTGTTTCCAGCAGCATCGCATATATTTATAATTGTACCTGCTGTTATGGAGTTTGAACCCGAGCTACCGCCCATTCCTCCGCCTCCGGTTGTGGAACTGCCAAATTTTATCAAAACCGAATATTGACTTGAACTTGTGGCCGGACCTTCAATCATGTTTCCGGATGCCGGGCCTGAGGCAGCTAATACTCCACCTGATATTTTAAAAGTTCCATTGATATCGATGGCTACTTCAGGAGGACTTGAAGGCCCTTGAACGATAACAGTTCCTCCGGTCATATTGGCGCTGCCGTTGCTGTCCAATGCATCTCCCTTTGAAGTGTTGATGTAGGTGTACCCACCATTAATCGTCAGTATACTGCCGTCATCGGATTCACTGCCATTGCCTTTGCTTGCATTGAATCCATCATCCGAAGCAGTAATACTCAGATTTCCATCGTTCATAGTAATGTACGGACTTTCGATTCCTTCTTTGGAGGCGTTGATAGTTACATTACCACCATTCATTACTACCAACGAATCTGATTTAAGCCCCTGACTCGAAGCGGCGTTTATGGTAATAGTGCCATCGTTAATAATTACTCTTTTATTAGCATGAATCCCATCTTTTGTGGATGATGTAATGTTGAGCTTTCCTCCGTTGATCAATACATAACCAAAGCCGTTACTGTCGGTGTTGTCCGATTTAAGCGCCTGCCCCGAGGTGGCAGTTGCTTGGATGGTGCCGTCGGTAATTTTTATAAAATCTTTTCCCCGCAACGCATCATCTTTTGCTGTGACGGTGATTATACCGTTGTTGATAATCAGTTCGTCATCACTGGCAATACCATCGTAGCAGTTTCCTTTCACTGTCAGGCTTCCCGTTCCGGTGAAAGCGAGATAACCATTGCTGAACAGAGCGGCGTTTGGCTCATCGGCGCTACTATAAGAGCTTGCATCCGAAATCGTATTTATTGAATTGTTTTCGAGGAAAACAATTGTTTTTTTTGCGTTTTTGATGTAGAAAGGCGATGTGGTAGTATTACTTAAACTCACTCCATTCAATTTAATTCTAACAATACCTGAATCAGCATCTACTACCAATTGTCCATTGGTCAAGGTCCCGGATATTAGATAGTAACCCTTTTTTTTGATAGTAACCACACTGCCGTTGATACTTACCGAACTGCCCGAAGATTGTGCCGAACTGCTGTTGAGAGTAATTGAAGTTTCGGAGCTGCTGTCCCATTCATAGTCCGTAATGGATTCAACACTATGGCTTATGCTTCCATTTTCAGTAGATCCTAAAATGCTTTCTGGGTTGCAAGCTCCAAAAAACAGAACTGCAACAATAGCAGGTAGAATCAATAAACACCACTTGTTCATGTTCGTAAAAAAAATTATTTAAATGAATATTTGTAGGCCACTCCGAGAATGTATTTACCCGATGCATCTTCCGAATCAAGTTCGCTGTTGATCACTCCAAATACTTCTATCTGATTTCTTTTGTTGAATTTATAATCGAACGCAAGCTGATAACGCATATTATCAAAACTATTACCATCCGGATTGTTGAGTTGATAAAAGGACTCGGCCGACAATGAAGGCGTGATTTTAAAATTTGGAATGTTGTACGACAGGGTCAGTCGGTTGCGCCAGGACCATTCGGGATTCATTTTGTAACTATCTATCGTCCCATCTTCCTTAAGTCTGTTGCTTTCGTTTTTTGTTGTTGTTTGAATCCTTTCGCGTAGCGATACTGAAAAGTCGTTGAACTTCAGTTTTCCTGTACCCGAAATTGTAAATCTGTTCCGTATCTGATAATTCAGGTATTTTTTATCCAACTTATTCATTAACTGATATCCGGCACCTACCTTGAATGTCTTTGACAAGTCATAATCGGCATTCACTCCCAGACTCCATCTGTCCATCAGCCGGAAAGCATAAATGGTTCTGAATTCGGTTTCGGCACCGATTTCGAACTTATTCAGTTTTTTAACTATGGCTATGCTTGTCCATGACCCGAAATTCTCGCGCTGAGCAAAGATGGTTGGAAGGCAGCAAGTGGATAATATGGCAACAATAATTGCTGTGTTTATGTATATTTTACACCCCATTTTTTTGTGCTCTGATTAGTTATAATAATAGTAGGTAATCATAGCCGTATCTTTCAGAAAGTCTATTTCGTTGATCGAGATCCTGTGAATATTAAGGCCTGTCCTTTGTCGTAGTTCTGCTATCAATTCGGCCTGTTTTTCGGGCTTTATCATTTCTATTCTCTCGTAACGCAGTACGTTCGAGCTTTCTTTTTTGAGTATAAGCTTCGTATCGAACAGCAGAATGATAACAAATATAATACCCACTATAACTGCGAGTTCCTGGTATTCAAGTTGAATTCCGCTGATCAATCCAATGGCAATGAAAATGAAAAGATAGGTCATGTCTTTCATGCCAATGCCGGCTGTGCGATAGCGCAACATCGAAAAGACAGCAAATAACCCAAAGGCGGCTCCCATCGATATTTTTACTTTATTCAGCACAAATGTGAGCAGGAAGATCACTACATTGAATAAAATGAAGGTGAAAATGGTATCCATCTTTTTATAATTTGGATAATACACCAAGCCAATGATAAGAAATACAGCTGCCAAATCGATGAGCAAGCTATAGTAGAAAACTGCGTTGATCTGAATTTTATCTTTCTTCTTGTCGGTTGTTGAAGCTTCGGCTTCTGGCTGGGTAACTCCTGCTTCGGCTGCGAAAGCACTAATGTCGGTGGGTGTGGCTGCATTTAACTGCACTGGCACATTGACTGAAAATAAAATGAATGAGGCAATGATAAATGCATAAAGTTTAAATAAATAGCTGGTTGACATATCTTATTTTAGATTTAAAATTATTGTGTTTTACATTTTCAACCGTGCTTGTAATGCCAAGGCAGTATTTGCTCAGCGATACGGTTTTGATTCTTTTTTCCTGCATCAGAGAGGTAAAGACCGATGTAGATGTTTTTTCCTGTTTTACTTCGGCAATTATCAGGTTGGGCACATCCAGTAGTGTGTCGAAGTGATTGTATTTTAATCCGATATCTATTGTTATTCGCTCCGACATATTTCTATTGACGAGCGTAATGCGTTTGTATTTTACTTCGAGTACCGGCGAGAGCGCAGCAGCCGTATAGTTTGTTTTTCGCAACAGTAATTTTTCGGCATCACCTTTAATCAGGTGTTTGTTATCGGGTAGTTGCACTCTGCTTTTCTTTGTTCTGCCTTTGTTAGTTTTGAACTTCACCTCAAAGAAGTTGAGGTTCGAATCGGCATAAGTTCGGAAGCGCACCTTGTAGCGGTTTAATTTTCCATTGTGATGCTTTGTATACATCTCATAATCGTCGGTGTCGAAATAGGTGGTTTCGTACGATGCAAATTTCTTCTGAGCGATTTCAAGTACAAAGTATTCGTTTTTCAGCAACAAAAGGATTTCCGGAAGCTGGTCGGCATGCAGCATGTATTTTTTATCCATGCGGTCGAGGAGCTTTACTTTGCTCATCTCTTCCAGCGAAATGGATTTGAATGTGTTTAGTATCTCTGATGCGTCGTTCAAGAGGACAAAGCTTAAATGGTTTGGATTTTTTTTCGTATTAATCAGAAAAAACAGAACTGTAATGGTTTTTTAAAGCGAATGCAATCTATTTTTAATGCTTGCAAAAATAGCGATAAAAATCGAATTGTCAATTGTTTGCCAAACAAAAGACAAAATGTATAGTTAAAGTATATTTTAATTAGTTTTCAGATCTGAAAAGTGGAACGCTTGAGTTATTATAACCTGCGAATTATTCAAAATTATTTTGAATGTATGTGAATAGTGTTCTGTTTAATTATTAGTTTTTATACCCTATCTGAAGTGGAAAGAGATTGACAGTGAAGTAGGGTTTTGCAAAAAAAAGAAAGCGCAAAATCAAGGAATTATGATTCTGCGCTTTAGGAAATATTATTTTTCTGAAGTTGTTTTACTTAACTATACAACTGTAGTTTACAGGTTAAACTTCAATCCAACATAAAAAGAACGGGGAAGCGATGGTCCATAAATATAGCCGGCATCGCGTGTTTCGCCTTTATCAAAATCTTTTTGGTAACTATTAAATAGGTTTTGTACGCCTCCATTCAGTTGAAGTTTGGTAGATGAATTCAAATAAAAATCGTACGAAACTTTACAGTTAAGATCTACGAATTCTGGTGTCCAAACCTCTTTGTCATCAATTGCATTTACAGCATAATGTTGCATGAGCATACTGCCTGAATAAGTGCCATTCAGCGAAATTGTAAGCGTTTTAGTAGGTAAATAAGAGAATGTCATGTAGCCATAAGTGTCGGGCGAGCGAAACATTTGTCGGGTAGGAGCGAGGTTCGTACTTTTGCTCCAGGTTTGCGCAACTTTGTATTGGCTTTTTTGGACTGTAAATCCACCTTGAAGATTATATTTTACCGAAGGTACTATTTTGGCTTCGAGATTTATTCCTTTTACTACAGCACCTGATCCATTTTTTCGCATCAGAATGGTATTGCCATCGGCATCGGTATCAACTTCATCCAAATAAAATACATCATTAATATCAGTATAAAAGGCTTCGATCAACAAATTGGTTTGTACTTTGCCAAAATTTTTATAAAAGTCGGTTGATAAACTGTAGCTCTTCGAGTTTTCGGGTCTCAAATCAGGATCGAGTGTAATTAACTGTACTTCGCCACCCACTGCTGTAATGTGTAAATCTTCATCGAATGCTTGTGGCGCACGGAATCCACTGGCATAGCTTGCACGCAAATTGACCCATTCGGCAGGATTGTAACGTGCATTCACGCGAGGACTAAAAATTGGATCATCAATCAGGTTATGATGATCATAACGTAATCCAATTAATAAACTCAGTTTTTTGTTTTTCCATTCGTTTTGAGCAAAAATACTTTTGATGTTAACCATTTGATCAATTTCCCGATTATAGGCCAATTGAGTGTCAATTAATTTGTTGTAACTATATTCGGCTCCAACAGTGAAATCGGCTGGCATAAACAGCAGCTTCGACATGGCATAAGCATATTGAGCGCCTGTTACAAGAGCTAAATCATCTGTTTTTCCATAAGCATTCGGATTCTGACCTGTACCATAATAACTTTTTCTATCTGTCTTTTGCGCAGAACTGTAGATATTTAGCCTATGCTTGAAATCCGGAGTGAAATACTCCCATTTTAAACCACCACTGTTAATATTGTGATCTGTTTGCTCAGTAATGTCAGCACTATGGGCGGGTAAGTCCAACTTATTTCCTCCTCGTCGAAACTCACCCAAGTTATGATATTCTATCGTAAGTTTACTCTGAATACTTGTTTTGAAATAGGATCGGAAACCAACATTTCTCGCATTTATAATTCCAATTTCGGAAAAACCATCGCCGTTAGCGTCCCATGCCTCACGTTGCCGGGTCGATCCATAAATGCTCACGCCCGACTTATAATCGTCGGATACCAATGCGGCATTAATTGATGTATTGATATCGGACTTCGATCCATCAATAAATGTAGTTGAATTGCTGATTGATAGTGAATTGTTGAGCGGCTCCTTTGTGATAATATTTATCGTTCCGGCAATGGCGTTTGAACCGAATAAGGCCGAACCTCCACCTCTCACTACTTCCACACGATCAATCATATTGGTGGGAATTTGCTCAAGGCCATAAACTCCTGCCAACGCACTGAAAATCGGACGGCTATCAATTAATATTTGCGAATATGGACCTTCCAGCCCATTGATGCGAACTTGCTGAAATCCACAATTCTGACAATTGTTTTCAACACGCAGTCCTGGCTGAAAATTGAGTCCCTGCGCCAGACAAACAGAGTTGGTACTCTCGAAAAGTTTATTGCTTAATACATTTACAATGTTCGATGCTTCGCGTCTTTTGGTCTCATTTCTATTCGCCGAAACTACTACATTGTCGAGCATTATGGCATCTTCTACCATTTCAAAATTTATTTCGATGGTTTTACCTTTTAACAACCTGATTTTTTGTTCGATAGTTTTAAAACCTACCGCCGATGCAATAATAGTGAAATCGCCTATAGGCAAATTTTTAAGAAAAAAATGTCCGGTAGCATCCGTAGCTGTACCAATAGTTGTACCCTTAAGTGTAATGGTGATAAAGCCAATGTGATCTTTGGTGTTTTTATCAACTGTGTGGCCACTAATATTGGCATCCGTTGCCTTGTCTTTTGGTCCACCCGCATTGATGTTGTCGGTGTATTTATACTCAACTTGCGAAAACGAGAAATGATGTATTGAAATTACGAGAAGGAATAAAGTTACTATTCGTTTCATAAATATATAGTTTTTATTTTTAGATAATTAGACCAGAAGCTCTGATTTATTTTCAGAACGGGAAGTGTTGTTTGAACATAGATAAAACCATGTCAAAAAAAACATTTTAGAGGAAATGGGAAATTGAATTAAATGCTGAAAGGCGGAGGACGTAAAAAATTGCTGTACTTAAAATCACTTACAACTATTGATTTGTTAAAATTATTCCCGATCACCCGGTTTAATTTCAGATAAGCAATAATCAGTATGCCGAATGTAAGCGTTTTGGTTACAAAACCAGAAATTTGTTGCAGCAAATCCAGCGTATTGGTAGTGTGCGAGTGCTGTTCGGTCGACGAAAAAGGATGCGAATGGACAATTGTCCTACCATCTACAATGTGTTTGTGCGGGAAAAAAGTAATGCCAACAAAATAGCCGACAAACAAGGTAAGCAGTAGCATACCTGAAATTTGTTGGATGTTTTGTTTGAAATTAGAAGTCATTTCTAGCGTTCTTTATTTAAGCCGCAAAATTACACAATTAAAATTAAGGTACAATTACAAAGCCATCACTATATATAGGTATTTTAATATATAATTCAAAACAAACAACTGCTTTTGTTGTTCTAAAAGCAACAATTGACTAAATTTTAAGCCATCGTACGCAATAATATATATAATGCACTTAAAGTGATATTGCTGATAATGTTCATTGGGCATTACAGCAATATCACTTTGTTTTATCATACCCATACCATTGATGGTGTTACATACTGCCACTCCCACTTCTATTGGTTTGGGAAATCTTCGACTCCGGTACAGTTACCTCAACATACAAAAGAACAACTGAAACTAATTCAGGATTATAACCATATTACATGGAATTCGGATGTTGAAATCGTATTGGTCGAAAAACCGGTTTATACGCTTATTGAAGAATTTCTAAACCCATCAGTAGCATCAACTTCGCTTGCAAAAGTGTTGTTTTCTCCTCTTCGTGCACCTCCTTCATTTTTAGTTTAGTATTATTCCCATCTTCAATTCCCTTCTGTTTACAGCACGTGTATATTTATTACTGTG
>Ga0209373_10002435_pt1 | contig 18732 bp, 13 predicted proteins | sample Higcelweek5metaG_FD_187173 | JGI IMG/M metagenome (GOLD analysis project Ga0209373, IMG submission 187173) | Freshwater pond sediment microbial communities from the University of Edinburgh, under environmental carbon perturbations - High... | ecosystem: Environmental > Aquatic > Freshwater >... | reverse complement strand
AAGGTTTAACCATTAGTTGGCCATCTCTTTAATATTTGCAAATTTACTGCTAAAATCTCTTAAGATTAAAAATTTATTAATTAATTAAAAAACAATATGTTCAAAAATCTAAAAAACAAAATTCAATATGCTGCTGTTGCTGCTCCAATCTATGCTGCTAATACTGATATTACCTTAGCTCCAAAATCTGGTAGTAGTCTTTCTAATTTAAGCAATCTTACTCCAGGTGGCATCATCTCTGGTGCTATTAGCTTAGTTATCATCTTAGTTGCTTTAGTTTTCTTCTTCATTCTTATCATTGGTGGTCTTAAATGGATTACTTCTGGTGGTGATGAAAAGAAAGTTGGTTTAGCTCGTGCTCAAATAACCAATGCTTTAATTGGTTTAGTCATCGTTTTCGCTGCTTGGGCCATTATGAAACTTATTGGTGTTGTCTTTGGTATTGATATTCTAGGAACTCTCTCTATTCCTTCTTTTCAATAATCTTAATTGAAATTATTTGTAAGGGCGCCCTGCAACTGCTGGGCGCCCTTATCGTTTTTATAGTATAATTACTTATGAATCTAATCTCAAAAATATTCTTTCCTACTCCAGTTTTTGCTCAATCGCCTTGGTCTGGTACTTGTGTTAAAGATGGTGTGGCCACTATCCAAGGCTTTGGTTGTGTTTTTCAAAACATTGCCCAAGTTATTGTCTATTTTGCTGGAATCGTTTTCTTTTTTATGTTCATCAAAGGTGGTTTTGAATATCTCACTTCTGGCGGCGATCCTAAAAAAACTGCCAAGGCTACTTCAACTCTCACCATGTCTATTGTTGGACTAGTCGGTGTCATTATTTCTTTCTTAATCATCAAATTTATTCAAAATTTTACCAATGTTGATGTCACCAATTTTGTTATTCCACAATAATAAAATGATTAAACGCTTCTTTATTGTTTTATCATTATTAATATTTCTATCAATGTCTCCCTTTTTTCAAGGGGAGATGTCCCGATTAAATCGGGACAGAGGGGTTTTGAATTTTTCTGTTTTTGCCATTTACACTATCGATAGTAATATTTCTTCTTCATCAGCGTCTCCCTCTGCTGTCGCCACTTCGTCCACTACTGCCACTTCCTCCGCCACCGCCAATCAAAGTCCTTGGGATAAGTTTATTAATTTTTTATCTGGTTTTTTTAACAAAACCGATTATTCTATTTCTTCTCGAGAATTAACTGCCATTAACACCGACATGAATGATTATGGCGATTTGTCCGATTCTAATTTTAGTAATAAACATTCTTTTGCCGGTTCTCGTCTTACTTCTGGTAATTCTCAAAAATGTCTTAAGGGTAACGTCATTAAACAAGTCATTTTAGCAACTACTGGCTATCCAGATTCTGAAATTAAACATATCTGCATCGACTCCACTACTAATAAATGCAGTCTTTCTACTGAAAAGAATTCTAATTGCCAATCAATCAAAGTCAGCGATTTAGCTCATTACCTTGTCCAACTTCAAAAACAAATTTATTGCGATGATAATAATAATAAATTAATTGATACTGAATCAAATATTCTTAATAAAATTAACGAAATGTTTACCAAAACTATTCCTACTGAGGAATTATCTTGTTATCAAGCCATTTACCACGATTTTTACATTACTCCCAAAGATAGTGTTGATCTTAAAGAAGAAAATGCTAATAAAATAGGTCGAATTCCTATCCCTGCTCGTAGTCAAGATAAAACCTTAGATATTAAAGCTACCAATAACCAAGTTAATAAATTTTTAACCCCAGCTGATTATTTAGAAAATGAAGGTGGTTCATCAGGTCTTTTTCCTGAAGGTTGGAAAACCGAAACTTCACTCTAACAAATTTTTATCTGTTTTATGCTAAAATTATTCCATAATGGCTATCTCAAACATTCTTAAAAAACTCAATCGCCGCGATACCAAATTTTTGCCTCGTTTTTCTAAGATTTCTAAAGTCATTATTTTTTCCGTTCTTGCCATTTCTACTGTTTTCTTTGTCAAAAACATTCTCGCTGCCGATAATATCATCAAACAAAAACAAGATGCTATTCAAACTGGTAATAACCAAGAAAGTTGGATTAATGAATCTTTAAGCAGTAACTTGGTTAGCACCCAAATTTTAATGGGTGGTACTATTCCTGACAATGTTTTAAATGGTACTGCCACTTCGTATATTCCAAGTGGATTACTTGGTGCTACCAATCAATTAGTTGCTTCTACTTTTAATCAACCAATTTCAGGAATTCAATACCTCGCTCAAGTTAAAGATAATTTTTTAGGTAAACAAACTTATGCTGCTGAAGGGGTTGGTTTTTCTGGTCTTAGCAAAATTTTACCTTTATGGAAAACCTTCAGAAATATAGTTTATTCGCTTTCTGCTATATTTTTTGTAGTTGTTGGCATTATGTTAATGCTTCGAGTCAAAATCAGTCCTCAAGCCGTTGTTTCTGTTCAAAATTCCATTCCAAAAATCATTACTACTTTAATTTTAGTCACTTTTTCTTATGCTATTGCCGGTCTTTGTATCGACTTGTTAAATTTCGTTCTAGCTTTCGTTTTAGCTCTCCTTTTTAATGGTATCGGTAAGGATTTTTCCAAGAATTTGTTTGATTTAAATTTAAGTACAAATGGTTATGATTTTATTCGAAATTTAATTGGAGATAGTCCTTTTAATTTTCAAAATTTAACCAATGCTGGTATGTGGACTCTTACTAGTCTTATTACAAGATTAATTCCTACCATACAAGTTGTTGTTTTAGGTGGCATAATGGGAGCCATTGTTGGCGCCATTATTCCCACCGCTGGTATTACTGCACTTGCCGGAGCTGGTATTGGAATTGTTGTTTTAATTCTCGTCTTAGAAATTATTGTGACTATTAATGTTATTAAATTTCTTTTCGGACTAGTAAAATGCTATGTTTCTATTATTATTCATGTCATCCTTGCTCCTTTAGAAATTGCTCTTGGTGCTTTTCCAAATTCAAAAATGGGTTTTTCTAAATGGATATTAGACATTATTTCCAATATTGCTGTTTTTCCAATTTCTATTCTATTTTTAGTTATTATCAATATAATCATGGATACTGTTAATGGAGGCCTTTGGGTTCCACCCCTACTTGGTCTTGGTGGTTATAGTGCTGTTGGAAATTTTTTACCTGTCTTAATTGGAATATCTGGCATTATGATGCTTGCTAAACTTCCATCTATGATTCCTGAATTTATCTTCCAAATCAAACCATCCCCATGGGGTAAAGCTCTTGGAGAAGAGATGCAAGGTATATCTCGTGGTAACATGGCCGCTTATGGTAAAGCTAAGGGAGTTGAAGTTGCTGGAGCTGGAATAGAAAAAATTGGTGGTAAGCTAAAGAATCCAGATATACAAGCATTTGGAACCAGTTTACGAACAGCAGGTAAAAACGCACCTGCAGCCAGAATCGGAGAAAAATTAATCAAATAAGATTTAACTATTTTTATTCTAATTAATAAAAATAGTTAAATCTTACAGTGAATTACAAACAATAAACCACAAAATCGTCGTTAATATATTAAAAATATATCTTAACGAGAACCTCTTTTTCCTCTATCAATAACTTTATTTCTTTTTTCTTCTCTTTCATTCCAAAGATGGTCAAGATAATCAGATCCAAATTTATTTTTAAGTTCTTTTATTGAAAAACCCAATTCTGTTTTTCCAGCACGAAAATCTGATAATTTTTCTAATATTTTATTTACATCTCCCTCATCACCTACAAATCTAGAAACAGCTAATTGGCTTAAGGCTGATTTTAAAGAATCAGTACTATCATTTCCACCTCTTAAAAGTTTTTCATTATAGGCACTACTTATATTTTTATCATTTAATCTACCTTGCAAAATTCCTTTTGGTCCAATTTGCAAAAATTCATCATCGTTAAATTCTCTTGCTACTGATGCTATTGCCGCCGTCACTATGTTTACTTTCAACCTAGCTGCTTCCCATGGATCCACGTAAAGCAACGATAAATCAATGTTTTTATTTACCCCTTCTAAGTTTCTTGGATTTGTTAAAAATGCCAACAAATCTTCATTAGCTTTATAAACATCTTTATCCCCAACAAATTGAGATGAAACAAATTCATAAACTGAAATACTTTTAGCAATATCCAACCAGAAAAGTTTCAATTTTCCAACTGATCTCATATCTTGAAATGCATCTATTAAAGATTTTTCACCACGAACTATTGCATCAACACTCATGTTTTCTCCATTATCTTCTACATTCAAAAGTGGTTTAGCTAAACTTTCAGGCAAAACTGAAACTAATGTATTTAAACCATGTTTTCTTCCTTTAAAAAGTTCATTTGATTGTTTAAATCTTGTTAATGTTAATTTACCCCAATCGTTAACATACGATGGAAAAAGTGATCCCTCATCCCAACCATTAGCTACAACTCCAACCTTAACAGCTCTACTTTCAGGATCAGTACTAATTTTCCACATATCCATTTCTGTTTCTGCTACATTTCTCTTAACTTTTCCACCCTTAGAACTGTATTTATATTCACCATAATATGGTTTACCTTGACTATCTCTTGGCACCCCATTCCAATTTGACAACATTGACATTTCATAAAAACTCCTTGCCATTTGTACTCCTAAATCAATGTCTGTTTCAGATGATTTTCCTCCATTATGTTTTTCCAACCCTTTCACAAATTTAACTACTCCCTTAAAAAAATCTGATACATTTTCATCATGTATACCTTCCCAATATAAAATATTTTTTGAAAAAATTTCCACCGATTCACCGTTAATTATAACTTTACCATTATAACCATTAAATTTTATACCATCTTCTTCTGCTTTTTTATCAGGATTTCTTCTTTCATTAACTTCAACTATTTGTCCTCTTACCCATATTTGATTTTCATTTAATCTAACTATCCCATCAACCAAGTCTCTTTCTGTTCTACTAGTACTTCCTTGTCTATATGCTTTATCTACATCTACAATTTTTCCTGTATTTTTATCAACATAACCCAAACCATAGGCTCCTGTAGGATAAATTTCTCCATTACTTCCTATTGCATATTTTCCTGAACCCAAGGCGGCTATTCCTCTAAATCCTTCATTAAAGCTTGGATAACGTTTTGCTACTTCTATTAAATTGCTTGGGTGCATCGATTCCATTCTTCCTTGATTTTCCCACATTCTTCCAATTGGTTCCAAATCAGATCCATTTTTCAACCACTCATTACATCCATTAAAGACAGAAGTTGCTCCGTTAATAGAATTAATCAGTTGTAACCATTTATTTCCACCTTTTTCTGAATTGTCTATAGATTCTTCCAACAATTCAATTTCTGCTCCCATTTTTACTATCAATCTGGTTTCATTTTTTTTATTTTGTTCTAGTCTTGCCTTAACTTTATCAACAATTCCCTTGTCTGTTATCAAACCACTATCTAAAAGTGCACTATCTTCAACAATATCTGTTCTACAAGTAGTCTTAGCTTCCAATGTCTTTCCAAAACTACCACACTTATCACATTCAATTTTAATTGTGGCTATTTTTCTTTCATATAATATTAAAGCTTTGTATTCACTCTGATTCATCTCTGCTGATTCAGGAATTTCTACTTCTTTTGTTCTACCTTTTTTACCTTTTTCATTTAATTTATCGTTTAACTCCTGATTTAACACCTCAACTAGTTTTTGTTTTGCTATTGCACTTGCTAAATTTTTATCAGTAAGACTTTCAGAAAGATTGTTTAAAGACGAGTCTACATGGCTCTTTCTTTCCTTTATAAAACCATCAACCATCATTCTTGTTCCTAATGAATCCATCAAAGAATTAGTTCCAAAAGATGATATTTCTGTCCCACTATGAGGTGAAACTTGTCCATCAAGCCACATTGTTATCAAACTGTGTCCTAATTCACCAACGTCAGGTAAAACTTCTTCTTTTAATAAATCATTAGCTAATGCATAGTAACCCAAATTTAAACCTTCATTACCACGGAAATTTCTTTTGTCAGCATCACGTTTATTAGCCTCATATGGATTTACTCTCGCTTCTTCCGTTTCTTGAGTTGGAGTTGGTCGATTTTCTTGTTCAGGCATAAGTTATTATACTTACAATTGTTAATTGTTTCAATTAGTTGGGTTAATTTTTAATTTAATAAATCTTTAAGTTTTTGTTTATCTTGTTTTTTTTCTTCTTCTGAGAGAAAATCTCTCATTTCCAATAAAACTTCTTTTTCTTCTTCTGTTGATTGTATTTGAACTTTCATCACATAAAATCCTAATCCTTTAAATTCATCTGGTAAAAATTCTTCAATCGTTTCTGGATCTAATACTGAAGTTATTAAATCTTTTTTATATTTTTTAAAAAAAAGATTAATTCCTTTAAAAAATGCTTTACCTAAAATTTCCAAATTTTCTTTAGCCGCATTTTTTTGTAAATCAGTACTATTAAAACTTTTAATTATTTCTTCCATTCCTTTAACTGAATTATAATTAGCCTTAAAAACACCCAATATCTCTTGACACACTTTATGTGTTCTTTCATCTCTAATTTCACTAAAAACAATATCATTATCAATTAATTTTTTAGCTATTTCATTAACTATCATTTCATTCATATTAAAAGTATATCCTTTCCATTTTTTTTCCGCAATATGCCCGCCCAACTATCTAACCCAATAAAATCTCCCTTCGTTAAAGGAGATGTCCGAAGGACAGAGGGTTTAAAGTAATAAAGCTCCCTTTCCTCAAGGGGAGCTGTCCCGATTTATCGGGACTGAGGGGTTTTGAATTTAAAACCTCCCTTCTTTAAGGGAGGTCCCGAGCTTGCCGAGGGGGAGGGTTTAATATAAACTTCTTGTTAGATGACATCAAAATCCAACTCTTACCAAGATTGGTTGAAAAAAGGTGTTCCGGCCATTCTTATTCCTGGCCTAATTTTTGCTTCCATTTTTGGCCTTAAAAAGCTCGATAATCTCAAAAATTACTACGACAACGAAACTATTTTTCCTAAAACTGGCCAAATTCAAGACTATCAAGATGGCGACACTTTCAAATTACAAACTGGTCAAACTGTCCGATTAATTGGTATTAATGCCCCTGAACGAGGCAAATCTGGTTACAACGAAGCCACTATAGCTCTAAAACAACTAACCAAAGACCACCAAGTTTGGCTTGAATACGACCGTTATCAAGATGATAAATATGGTCGCCTCCTTGCTTGGGTTTGGATTAACTGCGAAACCGAAAAACCTCAATTTACCCATGCCAATTATATGTATTTAAACGGCAACACCTCCAAAGATTATTTACCTACTCCACCATTAGGTTGCCAACAGGGCACCCTAGTCAATCGAAAAATGGTTGAATATCAACAAGCTGTTCCAATTGAGTATCAAAACCGCGGCCGCCTCAAATACAAACTCTAAAAATAAAGAAAAAATAATGAGTTTAAAGATTTTTTCACGCACAGCATCCGATCCGCCAGCTGGCGGAGAAGGGGTCGAGCATGAAAAAAATTTAAACGAGTTATTATATTATTAATTTAAACTTTATAAACTTTTCACTTTATAACTTGATAAACTTATTCATGTCTTCTGTCCTGCCATCCGCCAGTCTTTCATCACTCGAAAACCATATTCATTCCTATCGTTCGGCCCTCAAATCCACCATGGAGATAACTATCAACTCCCTCACTGCTTCTCATCTTAAAATGAGATCAGTTCTCCATCCCAATGGCTACAAATCCAAAGAAATCGACATGGCTGCCCTAATTTACAGTCTTAACCGTCTCCCTTCTTCAATTTATAAAACTGACAAAATTATTCTTGGTCAAAACCCTCAAGTTTTTGAATCAGCCGGTTTTACCAATGTTCACAGTTGGCGCCAAGTAAAATCCACTAGTCGTCGTCGTGTCGCTCATTTTAATTCCAAAGATAAAATTCTTGCCTATTTCATCGCCTCTATTTCCGATATCGACGATATTGCCAATACTTTAATTGCTTTTCAAAGCGAATGGAATAAATTCCATTATTTAATTCGTCAAAAATACACACTCAATTCTCAATTTAAAAAAGATTTAGTTGATAATAAAGTTTTTAAAATTATTAAAGTCAGCGAGTCAGATTGGCGTACTTTTATCCTAAGTCTTGGCAAAAATTATCATCAAAAACTTCAATCTATCTATAAACAACCTCTCAATTTAAAAATTCAACTTCTTTCTTCTTCCTGGCTAAATTACACCAAAACTACTCAAAGATGGTGGAAAAATATTGCCAAATCTGTTTCCCCCGCCATTCATCTTTCTCACAAAAATATTTATTTTGTTTCCAGTAACACTCACAGTCTTTTAAACATTTTTACTGGTTTTCCTTTAGCTCATCAATTTGAAATTATTACTTATCTTAAAACCAATTATCCCGATCTTTATAAAACTTGGCAACAAATCAAATCCAAAGAAATTTCTCTTTCTCCCAATGAATTTTTGTATTTCGTTTCTCAAAAACTTTTAAAAGATCCAAATTATCAACAAGAATTTAAAGCCATTCAAAAAAAATTAGGCGTCATTAATATTGAAAATTCTGATTATTTAGATATTACTACCCAAATTTTTCCTATCAAAAATCTAGTTAAATCTAAATATATTGATTCTCGAATTAAAATTACCGATTACAATAAAATCAGTCAATCCGATGCTCTAATTTTTAATATCGATTATCCTCTTGGTTTCTCTGCCTACAACATTTTTACTGAAGTTATGGAAAATGTTAGCCAAGTTAAAGGTCTTTATATTCTTGGCAAAGCCGCCGCTCTAAATACTGAAATTGGTGATATTCTTATTCCTCGACTTGTCTTCGATCAACATTCTCAAAATTCCTATCTTTTCCAAAATTGTTTTAATTCTTTTTTTCCATTTGTTAATAATCAAGGTTCGATTCTCACTAATCAAAAAGCTGTTTCAGTTATTGGCACTTTTTTAGAGAACAAAGCTCTCTTAAATTATTTTCTTAAAAATAATTTAACTGTCATTGAAATGGAATCTGGTCCTTATTTAACGGCTGTAACTGAAAGTTCTTACGACCAACAAGCCCCTAAAAATACCATTGTCGATTTAAACAATGTTCCTTTCGATTTAGGAATCATCAACTATGCCTCTGACACTCCATATTCGACCCTCCAAAACCTCGGAACTAGTCAAATGGGAATCAATGGCATCGAAGCTGTAACCCTCAGCTCACTGGCTATCCTGCAACGAATCATCAATTTAGAAGAATCAATAGAAAAATAATTATTATTAATTATTAATTCTTAATTCTTAATTAAAAGGTGTTATTGCGAGGAATCCTGAGCTTGTCGAAGGAGACGAAGCAATCTCAAATAAAAATACCCCGTCTTGTTAAAGAAGGGGCTGGGGAAGATTGGATTTAATTCAATAGAAATTATTCTCCCCTCCTTTCGTCAAAGGAGGGGTTAGGGGTAGATTTTGATTTTATTTCACCAACTCTTCAAACTCTTCTTGATCTAAGCTTTCTTTTTCCATCAAAGCCTTAGCCACTTTTTCTAGTTTATCTTTATTTTTTTCTAAGACTTTTTTAGCTTCTTCAAAAGCTTCAGTTACAAATTTTTTGATTTCTTTATCAACTAAACCTTGCATCTTATCAGAAATTCTAGCTGGTTCCATATAAGCTTTACCCCAATCATTCATATCAATTTGTGGTCCAAAGTTTATTGGTCCTAAACTCGACATTCCCCATTCGACCACCATATCTCTAGCAATATTAGTTGTATGAGAAATATCTGAAGATGCTCCAGTTGTAATATCTCCAAAAATAAGATCTTCGGCAGCTCTTCCCCCCATGGCCATGGCCATTCTTTTAATTAGATTACTTTTAGTTTGATGCACTACATCTTTTTGAGGTGGAATCAAAGTGAAACCCAAAGCTGAACCTCGGGAAATAATTGAAATTTTTGAAACTGGATCCAATTTTTCCACGTAATTCACAATTGCATGTCCAGCTTCATGATAAGCAGTTAATGATTTATCTTCATCAGTTTGAGTTCGTCTTTTTTCAGCTCCCAATTGAACCTTTAAACTCGCATTATCCAAATCTTTATTGGTTATTTTAGTATTGTTCTCTCGAGCCGCTCCAATTGCCGCTTCGTTCAACATATTTTCCAAATCAGCTCCGGAAAATCCAACTGTGCCCTTTGCTACATTTTCCCAATTAACATCCTCATTAAAAGGTTTACCTTTAGCATGAATCTTCAAAATTTCTTTTCTAGCTTCTAAGTCTGGCAATTCCAACACCACTCTTCGGTCAAAACGGCCTGGTCTTAATAAAGCTGGATCAAGTAAATCTCCTCGATTAGTTGCCGCCAACACCACCACTGCCGTATTTTTTTCAAAACCATCCATTTCTACTAATATTTGATTTAAAGTTTGTTCTCGTTCCCCATGACCACCATCCATTCCCCCTCTAGCTCTTCCAATTGCATCAATTTCATCAATAAAAATAATAGCTTTCCCGGCTTTTTTAGCTGTACCAAATAAATCTCTAACTCTAGAAGCTCCAACTCCAACCAACATTTCCATAAATTCAGATCCAGCCATGCTATAAAAAGGCACATTAGCTTCTCCAGCCACAGCTTTAGCCAATAAAGTTTTACCAACTCCTGCTGGTCCAACTAATAAAACTCCTCGTGGAGCTCTAGCTCCCATTTTTTGATATTTTTCTGGATGTTTTAAAAAGTCGACAATTTCTACTAAATCATTTTTAGCTTCTTCGACTCCAGCCACATCTTTAAAGGATAAATTTTGTTTACCTTTAATAAACAATTTTGCGGTTGATTTTCCAAACCCAAATACTCCACCACCACCAGCTCCACCACTTTGTTTGCTAAATAACCATAAAATTAATAATAAAGGAATTCCAATACTCAAAACTACACTTAAAATTTCTCCCATCATTTTCCAACCTTGTCTATTTTCTATTTGTAAACCTAAAGTATTCCAATCCACATTTTCTTTTTGCAAAATTTCTGTCATAGAAATTGAGGTTTCTTTTGAAGCTACCATTATTTTTCCATCTTTCAAATTAGCGACCACATTATCATCCGAAACCACTATTTTTTCTACTTCACCTTTTTTAACCGATTCAATTAAAGTTGAAATTGGCACTGATGATAAATTTTGTGGAGTTAAAAATCCCCCAAGTAACGACAATAACCAAAAGAAAATCACGATTGAAATAATTGTTTTTATAATTTGCTTTGGCCCAATCACAATTCTCTTAATCTTTACCCCTGGTGGTAATTTATTCATAATTTCTTTCGGGATATCATTGATATTTTTTTTACTAGAATTATTCTGCTTTGCAGAATCTGTCTTTTTATCCTTAATTTCGGGCTTTCTGTTTAATTTTTTCTTTAAATCTTCAAAAACTTTCATTCTGAGATTATACCATCAAATAAACTTACTGCCTGATAATATTGGTTTAATTTTAGTGCAGATGATATTTTTTCGCGCGCAGCATCCGAGGTGCACTGCCGAAGGGGTCGAGCACGTAAAAATATTATCAAACGAAAAAATTAAACCAATAATTTCCGCAAATAAACCGTTTTTATACCGCAACGTAAGAACGTTTAAATTATTAATAATTTATTACGTTCAACGCTGCTAGGAACGTCAATTTTGTGTAACAAAATTATACGTTCCCGCAACAAAGTAAGCCGCCATTTTCAAGGGAGGTGCCCCGCCACTGCGGGGCGGGTGGGTTTTATCGTCCTGTTTCATTTAACAATTCCAACAACAATTCTCGATTATCTTTTCTCCCCCGCTCATCTTCGGCTGCTTTCACCCAAAACTCATGATTACAACTTTCACATTTATAAAGAATTTTAAAACTATCATTTTTATATTCGGCCGCCATTGGTCTCATTAATCCTTTACACATACTGGCTCTATCCCCCGGAACTTCTTCATCCACGTGTTTTCCCCACAAACAATTTGGGCAATGATCTGTTGTTCCATTTCCAATTATTTTTTCCCCACAAACTTCACATTTAAAATCTTCCACCACATTTTTCATAATAAATTCATTATATCTAATATTTTATTTAATTTAATTTAAGTGCAGATAATATTTTTTCGCGCACAGCATCCGAGGTGCACTACCGAAGGGGTCGAGCACGTAAAAATATTATCAAACGAAAAAATTAAATTTACTATCGACGATCTATTTTCCTAATTCAACTCCAATCTTAATATCTTTATCCAATTTTTGATTAAACAATAATTTTCCACTCACCACGCTTGCTTGTGGTTCCACTGACAATGGCTGCCAACCGTCTGGATATGACACTAAACTAACTATCCCTGTGTCTCCAAAACCTGACTGTTTTTGAATGTAATTCACATAAGAAAAACTATTCGTCAAACTATTTTGGCTACTATAACTTATTTCCACAGTTTTTTTACTCAATATTGGCACGGTTACTAAAAACCCAACTTCTTTTTTCCCATTAATTTCCTGCACTTTAATTTCTTCATTAGAATAGACTTTCTTTTGATTAATATTATTCGTGTCATAAATTGTTACTTGCGACAAATTAACATCAGTTGGTAAATAAATTCTTAAATAATTTTTATAATCCCCACCTGGAAAACTACTACTTTTCGCCGTATTTTCGTAATTTATTTTAACTGTTCTTGCTACATTCTGTTTATTAATTTCCACTAATTGTTCAATATTTCGATAAAGAAAATAATTAGCTTTATTTACTCCCAAATTAGATTCGACTATATACAAATAATCAGTCATACAATTTTCTTTAGCACATTTTCCATTAAATATTCCTCCATCCCAACCTAAATTTTTAACTATTGTTTGTGCTGTTGAGTTGTTAAACATTAATTGAATCTCATTATTTTCCAACAAATCAATTATTGATTGAACTAATAATAATTGTTTTTTACTATCTAAACCTTTAATTTCTTCCATTAATTGTTTTCCTAAACTTCCCAAAAAGCTGGCTTTTTGATTAGATCCAGGGAAAAATTTAGTTTCTGAATAATATTCCGCCTGCTCATATAAATTATCTTTATTAATTTTTTCTTTAAAATTTGGCACTGAAATTTCCCCAACCACTGCCACAATCGATTTAGCGGTGGCTAAATTAATTCCAAATATACCGTCTACTTTTTTGTTTATTTCTTTATCTAAAAACCATTGAATATCACCCGCTGAAGTCGCAAAATCTGGATTCCAATTAGCATCTCTCATAAACCAATTCGCTTCGCCTAAATAATTTTTAATTTCAGCCGGTGGTTCCACATGTCCCTTAAGTTGACCATCAGCATCATAAACATCTTTAACTTCAAAATTTAACAGTTTCCCGTTTTGAAAACTTACCATTCCATAAGAACCAATAAATCCTCCCGTGGCTCTCAACTCAGATTCGTTTTGAAAAAGCACCATATATTCTCTTCTTTTACCATCAGCTCCCAACATTTCTGGTAAAACATCCACCATTTTCCCCATTAAATTAATTTCTGTATTAAGTTTTGTTAATTGACTAGTTTTTTCGTTTAGTAAAGTTTTAGTCTTATTTGGCAACCAATTATAGTCACCATTTAATCTGGCCAATAATAATCCCATATCATCTTTTAAATTATTCAAATTATTTTTTATTTTCGTTGTTTCTTGATTAATATCAGATTGTTTATCTTTAAACATCGTCTGACTAATTGCTTCCATACTTTTTGCCACCGGAATTGCATCTTTTTCTACTGCCAAAGCTTCAATTGATATTTTAATTAAAGATTGATAATTTCTAATTAAATTTAATTTGTTCAACCCAAAACTATCAATTTGTTCATCAATATTTTTAGCTCTATTTAAATTTTTATTGGCCAAATCTTCCGCCTCAGAATATTTTTTATTTTCAATTAAAGTTATTGTTTTACTCATCCCTCGATACACACTAACACTACTCAATAGCCAATTAATTGGCATAAACATCATCAAAAATATCACCACAAACAATAAAATCTTTATTCCTAATCCATTAATCTTAAAATTCGAAAACCAACGGCTCCTTTTCTTTAAAGGCCCGCTTCGACTCGGAATCGAGGCGAGGAGTTGTTCCGATTTATCGGGATTAAAAAGTTTAGAATCTACAGAATCAAATTCTTGATCAATTTCATCTTCTTCTTTATCTACTAAAGTTTTAGTCTCAATAATTGGACTAATTATTGGGGCTATTTTTTGATCTTTAAAATTATTAATATCCCAATTCCAACCACCTTTGTCCTCCGTAGCCTTGGCGAAGGAGGATTCATCTACTTTAGTTTTAGTAAATACAGGTTTTTCTTCTAATTTTTCATTCCCTGCCCTGTCAAGGGAAGGGTTAGGGAAGGGTTTAGATGGGTTTTGATCTTCCACCATCACCTCCATAAAGTTACTTTTCACTTCGGTTTTTTTTATTTTAATTGGTTCAAAATAAACTTTTTCTGTTTTCTCTGATTTTCCTTTTCGATTTTCATCATCAATTTTAGAAAAGAAATATTGTAAAGTTGTTACCACTCCATCTTTAAAATCCGTTTTTGGCTGCCATCTTAATTTAGCCACACTTTCACTTAGTTTTTTTTCATCAACTTTTTCTATTTCCAAATCTCTTTGAATGACTTTATATTTCGTCATTTTTGCTTCATCAATTAAAACTTTAGCCACTTCTTCACTATTAATTTCTTCTCCGGCCACCAAAAAAACTTCTTTTTCAGTTCCCGATAAAAAACTCGCCCTTAAAATTGCTTCCACTAAATCATCAACTGCCAATATTCTAAATTTATTTTCTACTGCCGGTAAAATTAGATTTTGATTTTTAACCGCCGCTCTTAAGTTTAGGGCCAAAATTCCATCTTCCCCCATTCCTGGGCCATAAACTCCCATCGCTTGAATAATTCTCCAATTATGGTCTTTATAAGAAAAACTATTTATTAATTCTTTTGCTTTTTCCTGATCGTTGACGGTTATTAAAGTTATTTTTTCTCCCCAAAATTCTTTTCTTTCCCAATTACTTTCTTCACCTCTAAAATCAAACACATAATTAAATTTTCCTTCCACTTCTTCTAATTCGGATACTAATTCTGAATTTTTAATTTCTTCCCAACCTACCACATAATCACCAACTCCAACCACGTTTAAATCTTTTTTAGATAATTCTTCCGCTAGTCTTTTGGCCACAAAATTCTCAGCTCCGATAATTAAGGCAAAAGGTAACGTTGAATTCATATGTTTTATTTTAAACTAAATCCACCTAAAAAACCTGCCTACTCTACTCTATTTGTTTAGTATAGAGATTAATTTAAATTTTGAAGTTACCATTTTTGACGGCCTTGAACGTGGTAACACATTCACCAGCCTAAAAAATGCGTAACGAAAAATTAATTAATCTCTTACGGTAATACTTCGGTTATTATACGGTTATTATCTCTTAAAAAGGTCATTACAGACTAGAAAGTTTTTGATTAAGGTATCAGGAATGTGAAAAAACGTCATAACCCAATATCCCGCATATCAACCCAAAATATTTAATTTAAATAAAAAACCCTCTTGTCAAAGAGGGGTAGGGGGAGATTGAAAGGAGAAAATTTAAACCTAAAAGTAATTATTTCTGAGAGGGATTTTTTTGTCCGAACCAGATCTCATTGGCACCAAAACATTATCTGTATTTGTCATTACTTGCAGTAGGGGAATATATCAAAAATCTTCTAAATCAATCCAAAAACCAACACCAATAGCCAATTATTTTGCATTAAGGTCAACCAATAATGATCCGTCATGCCACTTAAACCAATTATTATTAATAATAAAGCTTTATTTTTAAAAACCTGCCTGCCGGCAGGCAGGCTAAAAATTATTCCTAATATTCCCATCAATCCCAATTCATTAACCATCAACAAAAAGATATTATGAACTGGTTGTAACCAGGTTGTTTTGCCCATCTTTCCCAATTCCACCACAAAATTTCCCGCTCCAATTCCAAAAACAGGGGATTTTATTATCATCTCCCAACTTATTTTCATTAAATCTAATCTTTTTGACCAACTTTCTTTATCCCATCCACCCAAAAAATCTGACAACCAATAATCTCTATTTAATAAAGTTAATAATGTTGCCACTAATACCGCCAAAAAACCACCTAATAAAAATAAAATAGATTTTTCTTTAATGTTTTTAATTAAATATCCGCCCAAAATTATCAATCCCAACACCCAAATAGTTCGACTACCACTTAAAATAATTCCCACTATCGACATCCACAACACCATCCACTCAAAAATATTATTTAATATGTCTCCCTTTTTCAAGGGGAGATGTCCCGATTTATCGGGACAGAGGGGTTTCAACCAATACCACAACACTAATGACACTAACAAAAATCCTGCCAAACTATTCGGATGAGAAAATGTTCCATACCCTCTAATTAAACCTCTTCCAAACACCGACATCTGAGCAATTCCAACTGTATTAAAAGTAAAATTTCTTTCCCCAAGCCAATAAAAAATTCCATTCAAACTGCCATTATTAGCCATTTGGGCCACCACCAATAAACTTTCTCCGATTAACCATACTGGAATTATTTTTATTAAATAATTTTTAACTAACTCTTTATTATTCTTTATCCAAACTATGCTGATTAATAATTGGCCAATCCTCAGCCATTTATAAATCGCCACCATCGGACTACTCGCCATCAAAATATTTACGATTATAAAAACCAAAACCGCTAAATATTTAATTTTTCTTAATGGCTCCCTTTCATCAAGGGGAGCTGTCCCGCAGTAGTGGGACTGAGGGGTTTTAAAATTAAAAATTACTAATAAAATCCACAACAAATCCGTCAAATACAAAACAGGGGATAAATAATCACTTCTCACTCCCATTACAAAGCTCCAATCCGGCCAAAAATGTTTTCCTAATTGAGTTGGTATCAACAACAAAAACCCAATCAAAAAAATATTACTAATTTTTGCTAAAAATCTCTTCACGCCATATATTAGCACAAACCTATTTTTAACCTTTTTGTGTCTGGAATTTCCATGTAGAGACGTCCCGGCGGGGCGTCTCTAACAATATGTAAAATATTTAATTAACCCCTTTTTTAAGCCTGTCCGCCCTCTGGCGGATCAAAGAGGGGTTAGGGGAGATTGAAAATAAAAAAACGGCTCCCTGAACTTGTCCTGAGTTTTCGAATGGATCAAGGGGAACTGTCCCACAGTAGCGGGACTGAGGGGTTTTGAACAAAGATTAACCCCTCCTTTCGTCAAAGGAGGGGCAGGGGTAGATTTTTAGGAAAGGGTTTTTATTACCGTCTTTTTCAAAGCCAAAATCATCAACACACACATCAAACTTTCTGTTAATACAGTTACCCAAGCCGCTCCCATAATCCCAAATTTTGGAATCATTATTAAATTAGCCACAAAATTTATCGCCAACGCCATTATTCCCATTTTCAACATTACTCTTTGTCCACCTCTGGCAATTAAAGTAAATCCCACCAAATGGCTAACATAAGCAAAGATTAACGCAATCGATAACACTCTTAACACTCTCACTGAAGCTTCATATCCATCTCCTGCCAAAACTTTAATCATTAATGGGGCAAAAATATAAACCAAAGGAATCAATATTATTAATCCTGCCAAAATTAATAAAAAAGATATTTTGAATAATTCTCTTTTTTTATCATGTTTTCCCGACAAAATTGGAAAAATACTATTCACAAAATAGTAAGCTGGTTGAATCAAATTAGAATAAATTTTGTAAGACAAACCATAAAAAGCCACTTCTTTAATTCCAATAAATCTATTAATCATCAACGAATCAATCGCTCGATCATAACCTGTAAACACCAACATATAAACTCCCATTGGCCAAGACATTCTCAAAAAGTCAGCCGCATATTTTTTATTTAAGAAAGTAAAATTAAAGTCACCCAATATTTTTTTAAACAGTTTCCATCCCCAAGCCAAACTTATTATTCTGGCCAATAAATACGCTCCAAATACCCACATTAAAGTTATATTTCCTCGCCATAATAATAATGAGATTAAGAATAAGAAGGGGAATAAAATATCTACCAATACTTTCAAACCCATTTTTAATTCTGTTTGAAAAACTATTTCTAAACTTCCTGCAATTGAAGTAAACCAAATCATAATCAAAGCTAAAAAAGCTTCAATTTTAATATTTTCTAATCCTCTAAATTTGAAAATAAATATTAATCCAATTATAAAAGCCCCAAAAGTTGTTATTAGTCTAATTAAAATTAATTGTCCGTAAATCTTTTTTCGATTTTCACCTTCATTATTAGCCGCTTCTCTTACTCCAATTACTTTAGATCCAAAATCCGCCAACGAATCTAAAAGTAAAAAAACAGAAGTAATTAACGTGTAGCTACCATAACTAATTGGCCCTAATTTTCTCGTTAAAAGTCCAGTTACCACCAAACTAATTAACACTGTTACCACTTTAGCTAAAATTTGAACCCACGTATTCCATAAACTCTTTTTAAACATTACCTTATTCTAAACTAAAATTAAAAAGTCTCAAAATTACTTTTTAAGTTTAATTACAATATGTCTTTCTTCACCTTCACCTTCTGACTCGCCAGTAATTCCTTCCATTTCTGCTAAAGTCATATGACAAA
>Ga0209373_10002434_pt1 | contig 18732 bp, 22 predicted proteins | sample Higcelweek5metaG_FD_187173 | JGI IMG/M metagenome (GOLD analysis project Ga0209373, IMG submission 187173) | Freshwater pond sediment microbial communities from the University of Edinburgh, under environmental carbon perturbations - High... | ecosystem: Environmental > Aquatic > Freshwater >... | reverse complement strand
ATAAACGGCGCAATTCAAGAACTAAAGGTTATTGGCAGAGGATATCGGAATTATAAAAGCATTCGCAGGGCTATACTGTTTTTCCATGGGAATTTGGACTTGTTACCACACAAAAACTTGTAGTACCAATAATAGTAACAAAAGGGTGTCGATTATTCTGATTAATTTTTTCAATTACTTTATCAGCTTCATCGGTATCTTGAGACCATATAACAAGAATGAAGAAAGAATTTTCATTCACAATACTAGAAACCCATTCCGCACATTTTTCTTCATCAAGTATGCGATCAGAGGTTAAATAAATATCTAAAAACAGCAATACTGCATCAGTATAACAGTTCTTGTCTGGGATCAGATCTCCTTCAACAGGATCAGCATTAAAATATTTTACACCAAATCCTTTTTGGCGATAAATATTCACCAATTCATCAACTTCGTTTTCTTTATCGTCAACAAAAAAAATATTAGGCTCAAACGACAACATATTATTGGTTTTTATTGAATGTTAATTTTATTGCAGCTCCCCTATATTCAGAAGGAATTTCATTTTCCAAAAACTCTGATTCGGTTTCCAATATCTCAAGTTTGCCATATTTTAACATGATCGTGTCTATAAGATAAAGACCGATTCCGATTCCATTTTCTTTTCTTGTAAAAAATGGTCGAACAATATCTGAGATTTCATCTTTAAAACCAGGTCCATTATCAACAAAAATTATCGAAGTAAAATCATTTTTAATGGTTTTAATAAATACTCCCTTCTCCTTTTTATAAATGGTATCCAACCAGTACATGCTATTATCCAATAGGTTCATAATCATGGTTATAAAATATCTTTTATCGCATTTAATTTCATACACATCTTCACTGAAATCCAACTTGAAATGCAGACCTCTTGTTTCATATTTGATACGATAATTACTAATTGCTTTTTCAATTGAGTCATGTACAGAAATATTAGTCGATCCACCTTTTCTAAGAACAGATAAAATACCGTTTAAATAGTCATTTAATTCTTCAACTTGTTCATTTGCAATATCTATTTTAAAGGGTTTGCTGTTAACAACCTCTTTCATTCGGGGAACAAGTTTTTCAATTTCATGTAGCGCAACAGAGGCCGTCATCCCTACACCAGCAGGTATAAGAAGAGTGTTTTTCTTTTCTTCAAAATCTTTTTCGATTTTATCAGCTTCATCTTTTAGTCTTTGTTTTTTATCTTCTTGCGAAAAATCAGTAGAATCAATCAAATCCTTAAAAATACTAATCTGATTATGATGAGAATATGCTTTTGCAATTGGTTTGTTAAACAAAATCCACTTTTCCCTATCTTGATTTCTTTCATCGCGAAAGTCTGTGAATACTGTAATTATTGTTTCATAGAACAACTTAAATTGTTCATTATCAATAAAACCTTCTCTATTGGTTTTTTCTATCAAGTCTGTTGAGTTCTCTGAATCTAAATAAATATACGCTATTATTTGGTTATTTGAAAACCAACGCTTATTTTGGATTCTCCTTATATCTAATTCAAGCCAATCGTCTCCTGGGATTCCATAATTAAAAACACGCATTTCATCTTTAAAGACTTTAACCCCCGAATGTATCTTAAGTATATCTTTAACAGATTTAGCATCATACGTAAAATCCCTCAATGAATCTGGATCTAAATCATAAGAGTAAATTTCAAAAAGAATATTGCCAAATGGGTTTTTTTTATTTATTAATTCATCTAAAACTGCTTCAATTTCTATGCTGTTTAACAACTCTTCCTCAAGCTTTTCTCTTAATTTAGGTCGTAAAAGTCCTTTAATATTCTTTTTATCTCCATCTAATAATCTTCCACCAAATTCAGGGTTTAAAACCAAAGAAAATTTATAATCAACGGTGAGGTTGAAATCTTCATCAAGCAGTGCAGTGTATTTATAAGGCGCTATTTCTAAGACTTTTTTTGAGTCAGGAAAACCATCTAACCATTTATTTCCAAAATCTAAGTTTATACGAAACTTATTTTCATCATTCTTTGGAGATAGCATTGACAATGTGTTTCTTTTTAAGTCTCTGGCCATCCTTCTTGTCCAAATTTCTTTTAAACCACTAAGACGAATATATGTACCACAGTCATTTTTAAATCTAAAAGCATTTTCATCCTTCTTAATTTTCCATTTTATTGGGATTTCCGAGAGGTGTTTTGATTGATCAAAGTCCTTCCAATTAATATAAAGTTGAATTTCATAATCTGCTAAAATTTCATTTTCAATTTCACCAGTATTTTCATTTAATATAAAAATTTTGGGACGAGTAATTAATAAAATTTCCTGTGCAAGTTTATGAACAGCAAAACGCCCCACTCCCTTTTCTCCAGTAGGGACTCTATTAAAAACTATGGATTTAATTACTTGTCTTTTGCCTGTTTTATCATTGTATGGTTTCCTGTTATCTGTGCCTGGCTCAAGCCATACATTTTCTACAATTTCACTTGTCATTCCAATTCCATCATCTTCTATAACAATTGCAGAATTATCATTATTATCAATATCTCTAAAATACACATTAACTGATTTAGCATCAGCATCATAACTGTTTTTTACGAGTTCATAAATTGCCATTACAGGGCTTTTTATGAGCTCTTCTCCCAACAGTGTAAGAATGTGAGCCTTGGGAGTGAAATGTTTTTCTCTTAATTCTTCTGACATAATAATTCTTTTATTTTTTTTGCGATTCTATTTGCCATCAAAGGAGGAACAGCATTCCCGATTTGTTTATATGCAGCTGTGCGACTTGATTTGGTTGATTTACCTTCAAAAAAATAATCGTCAGGAAAAGACTGTATACGCGCAGCCTCACGTGGTGTTAATGATCTGTTCTGCACAATATCGGGGTGAATATAATAATGACCATCTCGGGCAATGTGAGCAACAATTGTTTGAGAGCACGGCAAGTTTCCGGCAATTACTTTAAACCGGTCTTTAAAAGTCTTTCTGTTTTTATGGCTTTTTAATCTTTCGGGCAGATCATTATATTCTAATCGTAACCCCTTTTCCCATTTTTGTACAGCTATTCTGTAAATCTCCAGATCTTGCCTGGTGTTTGGCCTTGCAATATGTTGAGTTGTGAAATCAAGTCCGTTTCTGATATTACTCTGAATCAGATATTTTCCTGGTTTTGAAGAGTATTGAGTTGTATAGTAATTTCCTTCCCCGGCTTTTAATGACTTCAGGTCAGAAAGAACATCAGTGACAGTTGCTTTAGGAGTCCATTTCTCAAATTCAGGATAGAAACCCTTCGATTTTCCTCTTTTGCCGATAAGAATAATTCTTTTTCTGTTTTGTAATACGCCGTATTCCTGAGTTTCAAGCACTTTAAACTCAGTTTCGTAACCGATGGATCGGAACAAATCTCTCATTGTGTCAAAGTATCTGTTCCCATCTTTATCTTTCGCAGAAAGTAACCCAAGAACATTTTCGAAAACAAAATACTTTGGTTTGAAATGTTCAAGATATTTTGCATATTGGACAAACAGATAATTTCTGTTATCACCTTTCATTCTGTTCTTATCTCTGGAGCGGCCAGCAACTGAATATGCCTGACATGGCGGACCTCCAACAATCAGATCAATTCTGGTTTTGCCCCTTAATTTGTCTATCCGTTTGAATATTTCATCATTTGTGTTATCGCCAATTGCAAGATTTATTACAGAATCTCTTTTTTCTGCCGGTAACAACGCATGCAATTCTTTTCGGGTTACTCCTTCATTGCGGATATATGAAATGTATTTTTGAAAATCAGGTGTGCCTTTAAGATGGTGATATACCGTTCGTGTAAGTAGTGTGTTGCACGCAGCCTCATCCATTTCAACATGGGCAACAGGATTAAATCCGGCCCGGATAAAACCTTCGGATAATCCACCGGCACCAGCAAATAAATCTATATAGTTGAGCTTATCAGCCATTTCTAAAAGTGTCGTGATTGAAAAAATCAGCAAATGAAGTATTAAGACCCAAAATCAGCTTTTCCAGAGTCTGGGCAGAAATGTTTCTTCTTCCATTTTCTACACTATTCACGTATGTACGGTCTACTTCAGCCTGAAAGGCAAGCGCTTCCTGAGACAATGCTTTTTGAATCCTTAATTCTTTTATCCGGATTCCTATTTTTTTCTGAATGTCCATAAAATGAAGAATTTTGCCTGTGGCAAATGTAGTCCACTGTGACTTCGTTCACAACGGACTATGAGTCACGTTTTTTTAGAATTTTTACAACTTTTGCAATTGGTTAATAAGCACTTTAAGCATTTTCTCTCTGTTCGCCGGTTTCAGATCGCATTCGAAAATCCTTATAACCCTCCAACCTGCTACAGATAACAGTTTTGCGTTTTTCAAGTCATTATCTTTATTCTTTCCGATTTTATCAAGCCACCATTCGGTGCGGGTTTTGGGGATAACGAAATATCGGCAGTTTTCATGACCGTGCCAGAAACAGCCATTTACAAAAATCACAGTTTTGTATTTTGGCAAAACAATATCGGGTTTGCCTGGCAGGCTATTATCATTCAGTTTGTATCTGTATCCTTTTGAAAAAAGAAATTTCCGCACAAGCAATTCGGGTTTTGTATCTTTACCCTTTATCATGCTCATGTTGTAGCTTCGGGTTTTCTTATCATGAACGTCTGCCATTGTGATGAAATATTGATAGTCGGGCCATATTGCTATAACGAAATTACGAAATCCTTTATTCTTATTATTTCAAGAGATTTTTCAACTCAATCTGATAATCGAACTGCAAATCTTCGTGTAAAGAATGGATGGTTTTTTTGATGGCTTCTATCTGGCGTAGGTATATATTTGTAAGCGCTGTGCTTTCGTCCATGAATGGGCTTAGCTTTTTCAGTTCGTTGCAAAAACACAGCAATAATTCTACCTCGGTTTCCTTCTTTTTTGAATATTGAATATACTTCTTCACTGTTCGCAAAACCTTACGTACACTCTTTTTGATGAAATAATTATTTCGTTTGTTCACCTGCGTAAATAGTTCCGCAATTTCATGTTTTACACTTTCTACATAAGCCGGTTCATTGGATGCTTCGTACAAAAGGTAAGTCAATAATTCTTTATTTTCTTTTTTGAATTTCGATACATGTAAACACAGCTCCACCAATTCACTTTGTGAGCGACTGCTTAATTCCAGTTTGAGTTCTTTTATAGAGGCTGCTTTCACGGAGGGAAATTTAATGTTGGTTGAGTAGTTCTTTTTGTTGACAACGGTTGCGGCTAAAAATTGGCTGGTTTTTCGAAGCACAAAACTATCAAACTACAATGATATTGAATATCGCGATATGCAATATTTATTTTTGGGGTTTTGAAACATAAAAATCGGTAAAAATTGTCTGATGACAACCACATTTTGTGCGCACATAAGTAGCTTTACGATAAGGCCCGGCCCGCCCCACCAATAATGATTGCACATAAACAGTGTCGGGGCAATTTGGATATATTTTCCCATGAGCAATAGTGGACACTTCGCAACCACATGAACTGGCAATTCTGTCAATTTCCAATGTGTCCTTCATGCTTTCGAGCAGAAATACCGTTTGGTGCATGTAAGCTGCTTCTGATACAGTGTCACGTGGCGTAAGACGGGTTATTTTCAAACATGCGTCTTGTCCAAATGAATTTGAGATCATTATTAAAAATATGGTTGAGAAGGTAAGTGTTTTCATATTTGATTTGTTGTAAGCCGAAGATGATTTGTGAACTGGTGCGGAATTTCGCGAAAACGCTTGGGACGAAGGCTGAATATTTGACTGTGTGCGGTACTTATTCATTTTGCAAAGTAATCAATACAATTTCCGGTCGGCAAAAAAATCGCAATGGGGGTGTTATTGTTCCAATTCCTGATGATATATAAGATTGCATGTTGCCAAATTGTTTTAATCCATATCTGTATTTCTGTCCATATTTCGATGGTACCTTAGGTGCCCACAGTCCAAAAAAGGTCATTTGTCCTCCATGCGTATGTCCTGACAATGTGAAGTCAACCAAATCTGTTGGCATGGATTCTATATAATCTGGGCTGTGTGTAATTAAAATACAAAAATCGGTTTTTCTCACATCACAAATTGTGCTGTCTAATTCCTGCGTATCCTCCCACAAATCACCGACTCCTCCAATTTTAATACTATCATTTTTAATTTTAACCCAGTAAGATTTATTATCACATATTTTGATTCCATTTCTTACCATCATTTGTCTGGTCAATCCGGCATCTTCCCAATGGTCATGATTTCCCAACACGGCATAAATACCATTATTGGATTTTAAATTTCTTAATTCATTAAACAACGGTTCGATGTACTTTGGGTCACGGTGTACATAATCCCCTCCCATAATGATAATATCCGGGTGTAATTTATTTATCCGTTCTACCAGTTTTTGCACTCTTTCAATTGAAAAAAAAGGTCCATGATGAATGTCTGTTATAAAAACTATTTTTTTACCAATAAAAGACTTTGGAATATCATTAGAAACCAGATTTATCTTTTTTGTTTTAATCCAACGACTTTCAACATGACAATACAGAAAAAACAATCCTCCGAAAAGTATTAGAATAAAAAAGATTGTTATCAGTTTTTTTGGTTTCATGTTTTTTGTGCTTGACACAACTCATTTCTATGTATGACTAAAAATCACATCACAATTGGCTTGGATATGAATGATGGAAGTCATATCAATCTCAAAAATACAAATTTATTTTTTGCAGAAAGAAACTTGTGGTTTGGTGCGGGTTTTTACATAGGCTACTGGTGCCATTTCTACAGATATGTAGGCGAAATTATTTCAAACGTGATTCTGCGAAAGCATTCGAACCCGATGATTTCAACATCTTTGTTTTCAATAAATTTCTTCAACGATGAAAAGCATGCAAGCGTATGCGGCTCTGGTATTTGTGCCTGCTGTTGTTTTTGTTTACTGATTATATATAATCAGCGTTTGAAATAATGTATCCAGTAATCGTGTTCGGTTTCAATCTGACCAATAGTGAATCTGTCGGTATATCGGGCATTGTCATCAATCAGTTGTAGTTTTTCTTCTAAATTACGATCGTATGGACTGCTTGAAAACACCCATGATGCCTGAAAGTACCGATAGAAGAATACATCTTCGAGCGTCTGAACTCCGCGTGGCAGGGCGGATTGCTGCATTTTTACACGTGCAAGTGATTTATTGAACTGCGGCAGGTATATCCAGAAGAGCGCTTTGTACTGACCATTGTTGTCTTTCATCAGCGGACACAGGCCAATGATGCGGTTTTCCATCAGAAAGCGCTGGTTGTCGAACATAGCATCTTCCTTAATCAGGAAGCCTGCAATGCTGCTGTTTGCGTTCAGAATCTGTAACGCATCATTGTTTGTCAGTGGTATTCTGAATTCATCATCCTTGTTGGAGTAAACGGTAGCAGAATCCAATTGCAGCGCAGTTTTCAAACAGCTCATTAATGTGTCCGTGTTGAAAAGCTGGTTGTTTTTTTCTGCATCCAAAAACAACCACGATCGATTGGCATAATAAACATGTCTTTTCTCAAGATGGAAATATTTATTTGAACCGTCTGAATTTTTCACAACTTCATAAACCGGCTCTGATAGCATCTTTGCAGGACCTCTGCGATATAGTTTCGGGAAAATACGTTCGTAGCTGAACAGCGACTTATATTTACGGACGACTTGTTTTTGCCCGGTACTGTCGTATACAATCCATTTACCGATGCGGGTATTGTTCGAGAATTTTCCCTGCGCACGTTTATTGCCATTGGCATAACATGAAACATATTTTCCATGCAGCAATCCATTGCGGATATTATACTGAACGGAGTATTTTGAATCACTGTATTCCTGCTTTGCGAGCTGCGCTGAGGATAATAATGATGCAGCACAAAATGCGGATGTAACTATAAATAATCTGATCGTTTTCATTGTTTCACGATTAATGTTTAACTCCGTACAATTGCATCAGTTTATCGTTCAGTAACACTGGCGATGGCTTATGTCCAGGCACGTTTACATATTCCTTCACCATTCGGAATCCAACATCGCGGTAGCCCTGATTGGAATATCCATACATTTTATAAATATCATCGGAGATAAATGATTTTCCATAGATGCACATTCGTTTCAACACCTGCGGATCCGACTTCTTTGCAAAATATAAATATTCAAAAGGGTATACCCAGCTAAGATTTGCGGTAAACACGGTGGCCGATTCATCAAAAGATGCCATAATCCATTCGGCATAATGACGGTTGATTTCAAAGTTTTTCAAGGCTGTGTCGGCATACTGAGCTATTTGTATCCATTCAGTTTTATATGGAAGCCGGTAGATAAAGACAATTCCGCTGTCTGGATTTTCCTTTTTTGTTCTCCAGATACAGTATTCAATCGCGTTTTTCCATGAAATTCCCAGGGCCGGAGACTTCTCATATTTTTTTCCGGACAAGTATTTTTTGTATTTCGTCGGATTGCAGATGTTGGTATCGGGCATGAGCGAATCCGTTAATTCTGCGTTCCCGGAAACGGATTTCATGAATTCTTTGTATTCACCAAGCGTAATAAAGGGTGTTGTTTCGAAAGAATGTACAACGACTGACGAATCGGCAGGAATAGAACTGTATCCATGCATCGCAGGGTAGAAGCGGCTTTCGGGAATGGTGACAGCTAAAGTGTTTTGCGCAGAAACGCTGCCGGCATTCAGGCCGGATATCAGTAAGAACAGCAAAACCCAAGTCCGTATAAATACTCGGTACGTTATCATTTTAAGTTCTGTTATTATTTGGTAATAAAAACGACGACGGACGAACAATATTGCCTGGTAATGATCGGAAGAAATATTCAGCCGGGATTTTCTGTTTTTGATGAAGGAATGCAACAGTTTTACTCATTTAATTTTTATGCGCAACCATCCCATCCCAATCAAAACAACCCCGATGCTGAACATGACAATATGCAATGCATTGATGTCGCGCACCATGAGGATCTGCACCACAATCCAGCCGCAGAGCAGAAGGCCTTGCAGGATAACGAAACGTTTTGCTGCTGCATGATTGCGAATGGCCAGAATTCCGGCTGAAATATTCAGAACGCCATTTACCACGAACAATACAATGCCTGGAATGAGGAATGAGCTGAACGGCGCATCTTTCAGATAATCGGTGGTCATGCCCATGAGTTTTCCGGAAGGGTCTGCAATGAAGAGTGCGCCTGCAATCAGCGCATTGATGGCTGTGAAAAACAGCAGGGTAACGGTTAGGATTTTAAGTGTTTTTTTCATTCCTGTAAGGTGTAATACTGCAAGTGTGGAATTCAAAAATACATAATGTTTACAGCAAACGTGCAAGATATTTTCCGGTGAGCGATTTTTCGAAGTGAATCAGGTCTTCGGGCAGTCCCTGAAAAAGTAGTTCTCCGCCGTTTTTGCCGCCTTCAGGTCCCAGATCGATGATCCAGTCGGCAAAGCGGATAATGTCGGTATTATGCTCAATGATCACTACCGTGTTGTTGCGTTTCACCAAAGACTGCACAATTCCGTAAAACCGCTCTATATCGGACATATGTAGGCCTGTAGTGGGTTCGTCCATAATGTAGATGTTGCTGGTTTTGTTGAGTTCGGTGGCAATTTTCAGTCGTTGCGATTCGCCTCCCGATAAGGTGCTGAGCGATTGTCCGAGTTTCAGATATCCGAGTCCGACTTCCTGCAGCAGGTGCAGATGTTTTTTTATTTTCGGACCCGAAAAAAATTCGCAGGCCTGATTCACGGTCATATTCAGCACTTCGGCAATATTTTTATCCTGATATTTCAGCTCCAGCACATCGGAATGATAGCGTTTTCCTTCACATTCGTCGCAAATGGTTTTTACTGAATCGAGAAAATGCAGTTCAAAAGTGAGCACGCCCTGTCCGTTGCATTTGGGGCAGGCGCCTTTTGAATTGAAGCTGAACAACGAAGCTTCAGTTCTTGTGGCAGCAGCAAATTCCTTGCGGATGAGATCGAACACCCCGATGAAAGTCGCTGCATTGGCGCGCGAAGACTTGCCTATGGGCGACTGATCAATCACGATGGCTTCGGGATGTTGTTTCGCAAAACACTCATGAATCAGGCTGCTCTTGCCACTTCCGGCCACACCGGTCACGCAGGTGAGAACGCCTTTCGGAATTTTTACGGAAACATTTTTCAGATTATGCGCTGTTGCATGGTGTATTTCGAAAAACGCATCAGCACTTTTACGCGTGTACACAGGCTTATCCTTTTTATATAAAAATTCTGCCGTGATGCTGTTTGTAGCAGCAAGCCCTTTGGGCTCACCGTTGTAAACGATGGTGCCGCCTGCTTTTCCGGCATGTGGGCCAATGTCGACAATCCACTCAGCAGCCCGGATTATGTCCGGATCGTGTTCGACCACAAACACCGAATTTCCTTTTTCTTTCAGACGAAATAAAATATTCAGCAGATTGCCGGTGTCGCGCGGATGCAGCCCGATAGAAGGTTCATCGAGAATGTAGAGCAGATCGACCAGGTTGCAGTCCATTTGTTTGGACATTTTCACGCGTTGCGACTCACCACCCGAAAGCGTGCTCACAGAGCGGTCGAGCGACAGATAGCCAACGCCGATTTCGATCAATTGCTGCAGCAGCATTTGTGCTTTGCGCAGAATGGGTGTCGAAATTTCGTCGTGAATCTGTTCTACAAACGGCAGTACATCGCTGAGTTCCATGCTGCAGATGTCCGCAATGTTTTTTCCGTTGATGCTGACACTGCGTGCACGCTCGTTCAGTCGTGTTCCACCGCAGGCCGTGCATGTTTTATAATCGAAGTAACGGGTGTATGCATTTTTTTCTTCTTCGGCAGTTTCATCGTCGGCGCGGGTGGTGACGGCTTTTTCGAGCTTGCGTGCAATGCCTTCGAAGTTTCGGTTATACGAAAGTTTCTCTTTTGCTTTTTCAATTTTGAATGGTTCGGAATACAAAAACAAATTCATTTCTTCGTCCGAAAAATCTTTCAAAGGTTTGTCGACATCAATCACATCGACGCTCAGCAATTCTTTCCACATGAAGCTACCCGGCTTGTAGTGCGGATGTGTGATGCCTCCTTCGCGGATGCTTTTTTCGCGGTCGAGCAGCAGATCGGTGTTGACTTTGATTTGTTTTCCGAGGCCGTTGCAATGCGGGCACATGCCTTCGGGATGATTGAACGAAAAGAAAAAGGACGGACCGATAAATGGCTTGCCGATGCGCGAATATTGCAGGCGCAGATAGGTGTTTATTTCGGTTGCGGTTCCCACAGTGCTGCGCATGTTGTTGCCCATTTTTTTCTGATCGATGACAATAGCTGTTGACAGATTGAGAATATCATCGACATCGGGGCGTGAGAGTTTCGGCATGCGTGTGCGTGCAAACGTCGAAAAGGTCTCTACGAGCTGTCTTTGAGCCTCGGTGTACATGGTGTCGAACAACAGCGAAGATTTTCCCGAGCCGGAAACACCTGTAAATACCACTAATTTGTGCTTTGGAATCTCAATATCGATATTTTTGAGATTGTTTGTGTGTGCGTTTTGAATAATAATTTTATCTCTGTTCATACCACATAATTTAAAAATGCGGACACAAAATAACAGCAATTCAATGAGATGTAATTGTAAAAAACAGACAAAGTTGTTGTTTCCGGCACCAAATTTATCCGAGTTTTAAAATATAAACGGCACCAACTTTTTGGTATGCTTGGCGTAAGCGATAAATTCTGTGCCATACCTTTGCTCTAAATATTCGTCTAAACGAGGAATTTGGATAAAAATGAAGTTCAGAAACAGAGCAAAAACGGGAATAAGACTCATCAGATTTTGAGTGACCAAAGCATACCCGACAAACATCACTGTATCGCCAAAGAAATTTATATGCATAGCATATCTAAAAAGACCTTTGGTATACAGATGTCCTGCATTTTCGGAACGTTTCTTCCATGCATAACGTTGATAATCGGAAGCTGAATTAATGATAGAACCTGTGACAAACAATAGTATTCCAGATATTTCAATAAATCCAGACGACAAATTCGGATGACTTCCCCATATTGTAAACATGACAACTAAAAAGCCATACAGAAGTCCTACGGAAACACCTTCGAACCAACTGACTTTTCGTTTGACAAAAATCAATAAACAAAGTGCTAATCTAACATAGAAAACGATAGCACAAGCCAGTAGCAAATACTCTCGAAACGGGTCTGAACATTGATTTTTCAACATCAGGTTGAATGAAAAAATCAAACCTGCAAATGTCAGTAAAAGCAGTGTGAGTTTTGGTCCCAAAGAATGGGAATGTCCGTCGTGATATGCCATAGTTCTAAGTATCTAAATTGAATACATTATTTCTTTTGGGGCTTGAAATCAGATACATGATACCTGTTCCTGCCAATTGTTCCACCGCCCATCGACTGATATATAGCTCCTTTGGGGCAAAAATTCGCACATCGCATACATTGCTCACAGGTTGATGACCAAACAGGCTTTTTATCTATCATTTTGATGCTTTGTGTCGGGCAAATCTGCGCACATGTTTGGCAACCATTACATGTTTCATAAACTTTAAACATGCGCCACATATTTTGCAATCCCAGATATTTAAACAACCAATAATCTTTATAAAATCGGACTTTGGAATATCGTTTCGGATAATTAAACGTGTGGTATTTTCTTCTACCTGCCATAATATCACGTGCTGATTCCGAAGCCATTTCAATTCCGTTTTTGATAATTTCAATGGCATCTTTTTTTGAGGGAGGAAATGGAGGAACAGGAGAAGTAATCCAGTTAATCGGCATTGGGATAACTCTGGTATAGAGAATGTCGCAATTTTTATTTCGTAAAATACGCTCACATTCCTTTACCGAATAACCCGATTCGTCAGAGTCGCCGGCATTAATTATCACAAACACCTTTTGCGTATTGTCGAATTTTTTAAGCGCCTGTAAATACTTCCGGCAGATACGGGGTATGCCAAAAGCATATACTGGGAAGCAAAATCCCACTAAATCCGACTCCGGTAAATTGGTTTCGTGTGGTGTTATTTCTGCTATTTCTACTGAGTGTCCGTTTTCTGAGAAAACTTTCTTACAGGTATCGAGAACCTTCCATGAGTTTCCCGTTCCTGTGAAATATTTCAGTACAATGTACATACTCTGCATTATTTTTTAAGTGTTGCATTTAATGACTTTATCAGTTTACTGTCAGTTTCGTTTCCAATCAACTCAACGGCTTTGTCATAAGCCGATTTATCTGCAAATTTTGCTATCTGGCATAGACTGAAAATAACATCCTGCTTAATGAGATTTCCGTGTTTTTTTATATGGTTGTTCTCAAAATATGTTTTTGACAACTCATTGATTATAAAACTACAATTGGAGTTATTGTTCAAGGCAAATTTCCATACGAGCTGAATACATTGTCGGGAGGTAATAAATTTTTCGTCTTCGAAAAATCCCGATATTTTCGCAATAATTCTACCCATTCGGTTGTCGGTATCGCTTTTACTCAGGTTGGCCAGCAACATCAACCCAATACTGCGTTGATACGAATTGTCGGAAGAAAGTTTGTTTTTTAAGATATACCATTTATCATAAATCCATTCAACAGGTTGATCGGTTATGCCGATTAATTCTTGTAAGGCATTGTATCGTGTTTTTCCGTCCTTACTTTCAAGCAATCCGAATAATTCATCAATTTGTTTCATTACACTCCTTGTTATTAAATCAGTTTTATGATTTCTCTAATAACTCATAATTTTTCTTTATTTTTATCTGCAAGCATTTCAGCTTCATCAACCGATATTTTGTATTCGTTGAGCATTTTATGGTTTGGTTTCGGGTTTGCTGGTAGTAAATCGCTGATCAGCAAGTTTATTATTGCTTTTGGAGAAGTTGCGGTTCGTTTTATCAATTCATTTTCTACACAGGGTTTTATTCCGTCCGCTCCAGCACTCAATGATACAAACGAAATAATTTTATCTTTTGCTTTAATGTAATTAAAAACAACCCTTAGTGGTGTTCCAATTTTTCCGAACCAAACAGGGGCAACAAAGATTAAATACTTGTATTGATCAATGGATTTCTCGAAAGGTTGAATCTTGGGTACCCTGTTAAATATCACATCCATCAATGTGGTGAAAACAGTTCTTTTGCGCGATTCTTTCAATTCGAGGCAATCGGTATTGAGTTTTTGTGCCAATGCAGTAGCCAGTTTAGCATTATTTCCTGTTTGGGAGTAGTATATTATCAATGTACTCATGTCATTTTAATTTAAACTATTCGGCTTTAATTAAGGCATCTTCCATAGCTTTCAGGCATGCTTTCGAGTCGAGTGTTGCCCCACTCACCACATCAACTTGTAACGATTGCTTCGAAAGAACTCTGTTGTAGAGTGTGTCGAGAAATTGTTGTGTGTAATTAGCTTCGCTTCTAATGAGTTCGATTGTTACAACTCGGCTCGAGTCACTGTTTATCGAATCGATAATAACCCGACATTCGTTTTCTCGCCAGCCATACATCCCTCCGGAATAATAACCAGAATATTCACCGCTTTTCAATTTACTGAAATCGATGTTTGTAATGGTAACACTTTGGGCTTCTTCGTGCTCTTTCGTGAGTTTCTTGCAACTGCTTGAACTCAATGTTATCTGGCAAACAAATGCCAAAAAGATTAATCGTTTCATCTGTAAATTGTTGATTTTTTATTCATTTGAATTAGTTTAATTGACAAAGCAATCACCCACAAGAAGTAGGAAAAGATATTGATCCGCTCCCACACTCCGACATATGGAGTAGGTCGATTTTCAGCTATTTTTGCTCCATCCATTCCTGCCAAAGTTCCGCAAATCAGGAAAATTAAAATTGTCACAATTGAAAATGTACGAAACCAACCTCCAAATGCCTTTGCACTCATTATTATGGCAGGAAACATACACATCAAAACACCTATTGCGGTCAATATCAAATGCCATGTATCAGATGTATTGGTTATTGTGCCACGTAAATGCATTGGAGCAAATAAAGTGGCGATAACGCCCAACAATTCTTTAGCCATTAGAAAAACAGCCACATATTTCAGTGGTTTATTCTCCTTTGCCAACATCAATATGCCTGCACCAAAAGCAAATACAAACAAACTGTAAAGCAAAAACATTGGAATAACTATCGATGCTGAGGGAGCATTAACAGCAATCAGTTCGCTTACCGATTGTGACAAAGAACTGTACTCAGTCCAGACATAAGCACCCATTATATTTGCTATAATGTATAAAACTACCGATGCAATCCCACAGATCAACAGGTAGTTTACTGCATATATTTTCCTTTTTTTCATTATTTACACGTCGCTTTTAATAAACGATTTCTCAAAAAACGTTATCACGTCATTTAGTTCAGTTTTTATTCTTGCCAGATCAAGCATTTCTGATTGATCGACAATGAAGTTTTGATAAGCCCATTCGGAACGAAAGCTATTAAATACCAGCGCAAGCGACTTTACATCGCAACGGCGAATCGTTCCCGCTTCTACACATTTTTCGAACAACGACATTGTGTACTCTGCTGTTTTCTGTTTGTATTCATGCGAATAGTATCTGGCTATTTTTTCGTTCTGGTTCATTTCGTTGAACATGATCCGGGTAATTTTCCGCATGTAAGGTTCCGAACTGATAATATCGGGCAAAGGTTCTAACATTCCCCTGAAAATGGATTGTCCCTGAAGTGTTCCCAATGTTTCTTCAATCGGAAGGGGCGAGAAAAGTACTTCCTCGGCATATGCAAATACCTGTTCCAATATTTCATCTTTACCCGAAAAGTGTCGGTATATCGCCCCCTCGCTCAACCCCAGCGAGTTTGCAATTTCGCGCACCGAAGTTCCTTTAAACCCCTTATTTGCAAACAACTCAATGGCTGAATCAAAGATCTTTTCCTTTGTTCCTTTTCCGCCCTCTTGCTTATTGGGCCGTCCCATGCGGGTCGAATTTGTTTCTTCAATCTTCATTTAATTGTATATATGTGAACACTCACTTACATTTGCAAATGTATAATATATTTTTGATACAACTGCGATTTTTACACTTTAATTTTTCTTGAACTCCCCAAAGCAAATAAAAGTGAAAGGATTGAAGTAATGGTAAATATGATTAATCCTGTATAAAAGAAACTTGCCGAAGATGTGCCTGCCAACAAGTACCTATTTCCTTCAAGAATATAAGTCACTGGGTTACCCCATGAAACTGCCAGTAGCCAATCGGCAGTTATCAACTCTCTAGGTAAAAAGGTTGTGCTTAAAAACAGCAAAGGGAAAACGGCATTGGTTACTATTGCTGCACTTTGATGCTGTCCGGTGCGTAACATAATGCCTGCAGAAAACCCACATAAAGTAAACGACCATAAAAATGACAGTAATAATACTCCGAGGACGGACATGAGGCCAAATTGAAAACTTACCCCAAATATTGCCCCAATAACAATTAATAGTGTGGTGAAAATCATTGAAGAAATTGTATCGGCAAGCATGGGTGCAACCACCAAAATCCAACGTGGGGCAGGACTTAGATAAAGTCTTTTAAAATATCCCGACTGCATATCAGCATTGAGTGTTTGCCCTGCACCTGCCGAAGAACCCATAGCCAATGAAATAATTGTTATCGGAAAAACAAATGACAAGTATCCTCCAGTACCAAAATTTTCCAATGAACCGATTCCACCAATTCCGGCATTATACACTAACAAAAAAAACAAACTCATGCCGAAACCCATTATGGGAGCTGTAGGATTCTTTATTAATTTGATTATACCTCTTTCAATCAGTAAAATATTTGCTGTACTCATAGTTTTCTCCTTTTTAGTTTTTTGTAAATTCTTGATTCGAAAGTGATTTAATATAGTGCAGATAACTATCATCAAGCGATAACTCACCACAGGGATTCACCATTTTCTTAAAATCAATGATAGTTCCCGAATATTGAATTTGACCTTCAACAATGAGAGCCATTTCAGATGCGTGTCTATCTGCTTCATCAAGATATTGCGTTGTAAGAAAAACCGTTACTGCTTCTCTTCTATTCAGATGCGTAATTACTTCCCAAAAGTTTGCTCGCGCCACAGGGTCCATACCAACCGTTGGTTCGTCAAGAAACAAAATACTTGGACGATGGACAAGAGCCAAGGCGCAATGAAGTCTGCGTTTATTTCCACCTGATAAAGCACTTGCTTTCTTATTCCTCTCTTTTTCGAGTTCAAATAATTGAATTAATTCATTTGCACGTTTCGTTGCCTCTGGTTTATTCATACCAAACAACCTGCCTTGAAAAACAAGTAAATGCTCCACTTTTTCTGTTGGGTCAATCTCATTGTCCTGAGATGCAACACCAATGATTTTCTGAATTATTGATGGATTCATTTCTGGATTAATCCCCGAAATACTAAAATCCCCTGAATCCTTTTTAATCAATGTGGTCAGTATTTTTATCAACGTCGATTTTCCGGCACCATTTGGACCGAGTAACGTGAAAAACTGTCCTTTCTTTATTTCAAGGCTTATCCCCTTAAGGGCTTCTGTTCCATTGGGATATTTTTTGAAAAGCTTGTGAATTTGAATTTCTGCTGTCATAATAACTCCTTTGAAATTATACAGCAAAATTACAATCAAGGCATAGGGGGGAAATTGTAAAAAACAGACAAAATGAATTTTTGAAAACTAACAGCTTTCTCCATCCAAATTATAATCAGGATATTTGGCAAAAAACTCTTTGGGGGTGTAACCCGTATATGATTTGAAGTCATGAATAAAGTGCGATTGGTCAAAATACCCATTTTTGTATGCTTGTTCGGTCAAATTAAGTTCATTTACACAACTAAAATCATGTAAAACTTCCTGGAAACGTATTAGCTTAATAAGCTGTTTGGTAGTTTTGCCTAGATATTTTGCAAACTTTCGTTCTAATGTTTTCGGTGAAGTAAACAGGCAATCTGACAAATATTTTGCGTTTGTTTGTCCCTTGAAGTTTTTAACTATTTCAACACCTTTTTGAATAAACAAGCCGTCATGCGAAGGAATGGGCGAATAGCGCTTGATTAGAAAATTTTCAATAACAGTTACTTTTTCTCTTATTGTGTCTTTGTAAAATAGCAATTCTTCAATTTGCCTAATCTCAGAGTTAAATATGTCGGACAAATCCACACTTAAGTTTTCAATTTCTGAAAGTGGAAAATTGAAAAAATGGCAAGCACCGGTCGTATGGAAACTAATAAAAACAACCCCAGTTTCACCGGCAGTTGAAACATCAGAATAATTATCACTCAATCCACTAATGATCGACCTTGGTTGTTTAATGACTGTATCGTTCGAATGAAATACAACAAAAGGATTTTTGTAATGAAACATTAATTGGATATTTTCGGTAGGTATAACCCTCTCCATAACATCTTCATCATTGATGTCTGATTCCATAAAACAGTAATACTTTACATAGTTTTTCAGGAAACTAGAGGGTTGTACAATCTGAAATCTCACTCTATTTATTTTTGCAAAAATAATTCCTTTATAATACTCCCCGAATTTCGGACCACATGTTAAGTTGAAAAAAGTGATTAACTTTAACCGTGGAAAACATGAAAGCAAAACGAAGAAAATTCAGTGCGGAATTTAAAGCACGGGTAGCCATTGAAG
>Ga0209373_10002433_pt1 | contig 18753 bp, 22 predicted proteins | sample Higcelweek5metaG_FD_187173 | JGI IMG/M metagenome (GOLD analysis project Ga0209373, IMG submission 187173) | Freshwater pond sediment microbial communities from the University of Edinburgh, under environmental carbon perturbations - High... | ecosystem: Environmental > Aquatic > Freshwater >... | reverse complement strand
CGCGCACGCAGCAGACCAGCCGGGGCATGGCCGTCAGCCGCGTCACGCTCTCCATGCTCTGCGCCTTCCAGCGCCTGCTGGACCTGCTGGACCAGCAGGAGGACATTCCGATCCTGGCGCCGCTGGTCCAGCGTGAAATCGTCTACCGTCTGCTTATGGGCGAACAGGGGCCGCGCCTGCGGCAGATGGGCGCCACAGGCACCCAAAGCAACCAGCTCACGCAGGTCATCGACTGGCTGAAGAAGAACTACACCCAACCCCTGCGTGTGAACGACCTGGCCGCCCATGCGAGCATGAGCACGTCGACCTTCCACCGACACTTCCGCGAACTGACGGCCATGAGCCCGTTGCAGTTCCAGAAGCGGCTTCGCCTGCATGAGGCGCGGCGCATCATGTTCACGGACCATTTGGACGCCACGTCCGTGGCCTTCCATGTGGGCTACGAGAGCAGCACCCAGTTCAACCGCGAGTATAGCCGGGTCTTCGGGGCGCCGCCCCTGCGCGACATCAAGAGCCTGCGGCAGCAGGCGGCGGGTACGGCAAGGGTAGACGCCACGGCGACGGGCATCACGGTCAGGAATGTGTAGGGTGAAGAAGCCCGGGTCAAAACCACCTGGGCTTATACCCAACAGACCTACTCTCACGCCACCTGAACCTGCTTGACCAGCCGCAACGGTGCCTCCTGTGCGGTTCCGAGCTTCGGCAGCAGCGCGGCCGCCTTTTCCGTCTCCGAGGAGTGAGGTTCGTAGTAGTTTTTTATGATCATGCGCACACTGGTGCCAGCCAAGTGGGCGATGGCGGAAATCTCCACCTGCTTGTCGAGCATCGTCGTGATCCAGAGGTGCCGGATGTCATACGGGCAGACCGCGAACTTCAGTCCGGCGCGTTTGGCTGCGTTGCTCAAGGCCGTGCCGATGTCCGCGACCGGTCGGCCTTTGTACTCGATGAGATAGTCGCTCTTGTGCTGGCGGCGCCGCTCCATCAGCGCCTGCATGAACTCGTCAGAGCAGCGGACGAACACCCACTTTCCGACCTTCCGGTGGAACACCTCCACCCCACCGCGCCTCCACTTTACGTTCTGCGAAAACGTTAGCGAATACAGGTCTTGGCCGGGACGGCAGGGGATATTCCATGCCACTTGAATCGCCCATGCGAGGTGCTTCCGCGCTTTTCCGATGATGAGTTCCAGGCTTTCCAGCGTGAGCGGAGATTTGCGCCTCTCCTCTTTCTTCATCTTAAATTTTGCAAGCGGATTCACCGCAATAATGTTGCGATCAACAGCGATGTTCAGCGCGGTTTTGAGGTAGCCGATGTATCGTTTGCGTGTCGCCTGCGCTTTGAGTGCGTAGTGCTCGTTGATGACATCCAGGATTGCGTCCTGCGTGAGCATGTGAACTGGCGTCCTGCCGAGTGCGGGGAGGAACACGGAGTTGAACACCGACACCCAGTCCCGGACCCACTGTTTGAGCCCATTTGCCTTCTTCGCGATGACCCAAGACTGCACGAGGTCTTGCAGGTAGACCACCTGGGGCTGCGCATCCACGAGTTCTTGGCGCAACGCCTTGCGTGTTGTGATTTCCCCCGCGAATGCCTTTGCCTGGCGCTTTCCTTCCCGGCCTGGCGAAAACGCCTTCGACCGCACGTGCACGCCGTCGCGGTACGTGACCTGCCAGCGGCCATCCTTGCGTTGACAGACTGCCATGGAGCTCCTTCTTCAGTCTATGGAAACAGGTTTCGGCGCATGACGACGAGCCCGCGCAGAACGAACAGCGCGGAAGGCGTCGGGGTGGGACATGAAGCCATCCAGAACGGAACGGGCGTAGCGATTGCGGCGCGGACCGCAGGCCGGCAGTGAGATTTCCTCTTCGCGCAGCATCCGCGCAAAGGAGTCGGGGTGCTGATAGCCGCAGTAGGCAGCAGCGTCGCGGAACGTGAAGAACGGGCCGGAGACAATGCTCTGGCTCGTGACGTTGCTTGTGGTGCTGCTGTTCGGCGAGGCTGCCAACCCGGTTCCCTCCATTTGAGAAACGCGAATTGGCAGCCCGAACGTCCGCTGCGAAAAACAATCTGGCAAGGAGAAATTCGGGGGTGTCTCCAAAAACACATATGCATGGTGCCCTCGCCGGCGCCGTCATACGTCGGCAGGGCCGAGGCATCCTCGGCCCTGCCAGGTGCGCCGCTACCGGACCAACACCGAGAGGGAGCCAACGCCGCTCACCGTAGCGAACAGGTGCCGCAGCCCCGGGTCGTCGTTTGAGACGAGAACGCCAGAGCGGTTGCGACCATTTTTCCAGCGGGGCCAGCCTGCGGCGTGCCAGATAGAGCAGTCGTGCCACCACGTCTCCAGGTCTTCGATGGGTGGTGACGTTGCGGCTTCGCGGAGAAGCTCGGCAGTGAGCGGCACGTGGGGGCGCGGCTTGTACTGCCCGGCCATCAGCACGGCCGAATTCTGGTTGCCCTCGGTCGGAGCATCAGGCTCCCATCTTTCGCCCCATGCCGTTCTGTTGCGGACGATGATCTTGGCGGCCAACTCGAGCGGGTACTTGGCGGCGAAGAGCACGCCGGGGCGGCGCGCGAAAGACAGCACGAGCGAACTGCTCGGCCTCGCGAAATCGCCGTGGGGCCACAAATGGCCAATTTGCCGGAACGGCGGCACGACGGGATCTGCGGCGGAGATGAGCATGCCGCATACCGGTCGCAGCATCGCGGTGATGTCGCCGCACGACGACGGCCAGGCGCCGATGAGTTCCACGGCGTCCCTGGAGCCGAGCGAGACGAAAGTGTACGGCGAGCCGGTGGCGTCCAAAGAGAAAGCTGCTGGCGGCAAGGCCTCGAGTTCCCGCCAGACCCGGCCCGCGCCGCCCAGGGCTTCCGAGTAGATGACGAGCCGGCGCTGCACGGAGAGCACATCGCGCACAGTCGTGCGGTACACGTGGCCTTCTGGGGCGAGACAGCCCATCAAATGGATGCCATCTTCCGTCTGACCAAGAAGAAGTTGTCGCGTGATGATGGTACGGCATGGCTTGCCGGTCCGCCTGGACAGACAGGGCAAGACGATTGCCTGGGCCAGCGTGGTGAGTGTGAGGCGTCGGATCATGGTCCCTCCATGTTGCAGGTGAAAGGGATCATGATCTCTCGAAATATGTTTCGAAAATCAAGCCAGTTGCAGTCTATATTCGAAGACTTCGAGTCCCTTGAATTCCTGACGATTTCCCAGCCTTCGAAAAATATTTTCCGATGAGGCGAGGGGGGCGTGCTCTGGGCAGGCACAGGGCAAACCACTTCGTCACTCCAAACCACAACAAGCGAGCAGGAGCTTGCGTTCCCATGCTTACGACGACGCCAGCGGCGCGTCAGGCATCAGAACATGCAGAGGGGCTTGTTCAGCCTTCCCAGACGGTTGGCGGCGGCAAACCAGACTGCATGCCTGGCGTTCTGCGCCAGCGTTTTCGCGGAGAATGCGCAATGGTGCGGTGGCGTTTGGCCTGGAGAGTGGCTGTGCGGCCTTCGAGAGAGTGTTTGGAAGGGTGAGCTGCTGGGAAATCAGGCGTCAGGGGGCGCCGCAGGATGAAGGCCACGGCGAAGAGCAGCAGCAGGCCGAAGAGCACGGACAGAAGAAAGAGAATGACGAGCATCGGCATCAGAACAGACCGAGCGCGTTACGGTTGCGGCTGGCCGTTTTCGCCGCCGGATTCAAGCTCCTGCCACATTTTGCGCAGGTATGATGCGGAGACGGAAATGCGTAGCTGCTTCGAGAAATAGCGCGCGATGAGCCTGAAGCCGAGGCCGTTCCCGTGCAGTTCCCGCACGAGCGCCCAACGCGAAAGCACATTGTCCCGCTTGGGCGACGGTCGCTCCTCGCGAAGATTTCTGGCGCGGGATTCACGTACGCGCTGAAAATCCTCAAATTGCTCCTGGCCGGCGGCACGGAACCCGCGCCGACGGACCGTGTCGAAACCGAAACGGCGAATCGCGCCGAGCAGGGCGATGTATGGAGTCGGCGGCGAGGCCGAGGCGTATGCGGCGAAGGCGTCAGCAAGGATGCGTTCGCGGTCGGCTTCGGCGAGGCCAGCGAGCCAACGGAGTGCGCGGGCGCGCTCTTTCGCTGTGTTCAAGCCGGATGGATGCGTCGCGACTTTCGGCACGGCCTACCTCAAGTACGTATCCACGCTGTCCATGCGGTTGTGCGCGATCTCGTTCGCGACGGCTTGTTTCGCCTCCTCGTGCGACAAGCCAGCCTTGATGGCCTCATGCAGGCGCGCCTGCGCGAAGCTGTGCTTCAGACCGTGTGTGCCCCGGCCCGGCGCGTACTGCCCAGTCGCCCGCGCCGCTGCTTCGACGGCGCGCAGAAAGGTGCGGTATGGAGAAACGAGCTGGCCGTGCTCTGCGATGTGCGCTTCGAGTTCGAGGTACGTCTCCGGCGCCAGGAAATGCTCGGTCTGCTTTCCGCCTTTCTCCGTGACCACAATGCGCCCGGCGGCAGCGCCGGAAACTGGGTCCGTGCCCAAACCGAGCAAATTCGTGGCTGTGAGAGGGTTGCTGCCGCGCGCTGGAGCGCCGACGCCTTCGGTGCGACAGCCTGTTTCGCCCATAAGCTTTGCCTGGAGCCGAAGACCAGCATCAGGAATGGCTGCGTAGAGGCCAGTGGGGTCTGGATACGCTCGCGAGGCGTAGCCGTTTGAACGCGCGGAAAGCTCCGCGCGCCAGTTTGCCTTCTCCTCTGTCAGAACCGTGCGGATGCCCTCGGCAGACTCGCCGCCGTGGCGTTCGGCGTACACATCCAGCGCGTGTGAGAACTTTGTGAGCGCGGAAATTTCACGCTCAATGGTTTGGAAAGAGCCGCCAGCATCGCGCAGCGCCTGGCCACGGTCTGCGATGTACGCGCGAACAAAGCCGGAGACCCGGCGCGCTTGGCGAAGGTCGCGAAGGGCGGCGCGCTGCAGGAACTCCACGAAACGATGGATATCCTTTTTGTATACGGTCCAAGTGCCTGTGCCCCTAATGAAGCGCCGGTCCACACTGCCTTTCTTCCGGCCAATTGCCCGGATGCCGCCAAGCAGCGCCTCTGCTTGCGAGTGCAGCGATTTCGGCCACCTGTTCGTCGCCATCTCCCCCGTCCTCCCCTTCGCTTCGTCCTTGCTGCTTCTTCAGTTGAGTAGTGTGCTCTTTCTGCGAGCATGCTCGCGCGCCGAGCTTGTCGGCATGTGCGCTGGGGAACGTCCTCAGCGCCGTCGGTAGCAACTCCGCCGATCCATTTTCTCTGCAGCTCCTCCTACAGATGGTTGCGGACTGGACTGTCCGATGTTTCTGCTCGCGGTATGCGAGCGATTCTGGGCCTGCGCAGCGACTCAATGGTCGCCACAAACACCTTGGCGGGCACTTCAGCCATCCCGTCATGCGGGCGGCCGTCCTCGAAGCCCAAGGCTCCGAAGCCCAAAAACAAAACAGAGGCACCGAAGAGCATCCCACGCCGTACGAACCGGCAGCAAGTCCGGCGAAGGGGGGCACAGAAGAATTTTAGAGGCAGGGGGCAGGGGGCGGTGAAGAGAAGAAACGCTTGGACGAAATCCTGTCCGGTTTTGCTGCCACTTGAGGGTGGCAGCAAAACCGGACGCCATCAGTGGCTTCGCAAGTCAGATCGGACATCAAGAGTGCGCGCTTCAGTGCGCGGTCATGGTGCGCAGCCCAGTGCGTACACGGGATGGCAGCGCGGAGCGCTCCCCCTCGCCGTCGTGAAGGATGGTATCGCGCGCGGTCACGCGGTAAAGGTCGCGCCCTGCGCTTCCTGTGACCGCGTGACCTGGCGCGCCGTGGTGTGTGTTCATGCGACGGCGAGGGGGAGCGTCGACTTTCGCTCGGGCTCCGGGGTGCTTTGGGCGGCATGCGACACCGCTCAAGCTGGCAGCGCCCACGCGTCTACGTTTTTGACGATAACGCAAATTTGGCAGAACGGCTTTGGAGAACTTTAAATCGGGTGGGTGCCAACACCCCACCAGCAGTAGCCTGATTGCTGGCCACGTTCGACGCGACAGTTTCAACATCAATTCCGCCTTGCGTCACCACGTATGCGCCTCTGTAAAAAGTGTTGGTACCACCCAGGCCGACGCCGCACATCCTGCCAAGATAATTTTGATATTGCCTGCCAAAACATGGTTAGACTTGATCGGATAAAAGTCGTTTCCCATGCCTCGTTGATATAATCGGGCAAGAATTTGAAAGGATCATGTCTACCAGGTGAAAAACGCCAGGCATATAGAGATAGGCAACAAGACGCCGGATGGAGGTCTGCGGCGGCGCAGAGGGTCGGCGCGTCCGGGGCAAGGTAGCCCAGGCTGTGGACAAGGCAAGCGTGGACCTCGTGCGTTCCCAGCCCGAAAGCCAGAGGCACGACCTCGTGGAGCGCATCGCATCCCGGCAAGGCCTGCGCAAGCTTGAGTACATAAAGATTCTCGGCATGGGCAGCGGCCAGTACGATTTCATCACCATCTAGACCAAATGGAGGCCTCATGACCGTTCCCGTTTTTTACGCCGACCTCTCCGTGAAGAACCCGGGCGACACCCGGCTGGCGAAAATCAAGCGTCTGTGCGACGCCATCGGCCTGGCCGACAAGGTGAAGCCGCTGGGCAAGGGCGGCGAGGACGAGCTGGTGGCCATCAAGGCCCACTTCGGCGAGACCGGCAACGACACCTACCTGCACCCCACCTTCGCCCGGCAGGTGGTAGACTGCGTGAAGGCCGCCGGGGCCAAGCCCTTTCTTACCGACACCTGCACGCTCTACAAATCCACCCGCCACAACGCCGTGGACCACCTGGAGACCGCGTACCTGCACGGCTTCACGCCCTATGTGGTGGGCGCGCCGGTCATCATTGCCGATGGCGTGACCAGCAAGTGCTTTGAGGAAGTGCCGGTGAACCTGAAGCACTTCGCCACGGTCAAGATTGCTCAGGCCTTCCGCTCGGCTAACGCCATGGTGGTGCTCACCCACTTCAAGGGCCACATGATGGGCGGCTTCGGCGGGGCCATTAAGAACCTGGCCATGGGCTGCGCCCCCATGGCGGGCAAAATCGACCAGCACGGCCGCACCATCGCCGTGTACCCGAACTGCATCGGCTGCGGCGAATGCGTGAAGCACTGTCCGCAGGACGCCCTCACGCTCACCAAGCCCCAGAAGGGCCAGAAAGGACGCAAGGCGCTGGTGGACTCCGCCCGCTGCATCGGCTGCTATGAGTGCGTCACCGTGTGCCCTAACGGGGCCATCGGCATCAGCGCACCCGGCGAGTACACAGACTTCACCGAGCGCATGGCCGAGTATGCCTACGGGGCCGTGAAGGAGTTCGGGGAGCAGGGGCGCATCGTGTACCTGAACTTCCTCATGCACGTCACCACCCAGTGCGACTGCGCGGGCTGGAGTGAACCGGCCATGGTGCCGGACCTGGGCATTCTGGCCTCCACCGACCCCGTGGCCATCGACACGGCCAGCTATGATCTGGTGAACGCCGCGCCGAGCATCATCCATCTGGGCGGGAACGAGCTGCACACCCACGGCTACGACAAGTTCGAGGCTCACAGGCCGGAAACTCGCGGTCGGCACCAGATCGACTACGCCGAGGCAATCGGCATGGGCACCACCAAGTACGAGCTCATCAAGGTGTAGCCGCCCAGCCCGAACCATCGAGAAACGCCCCCCCTGGCGGCGTCCCGGTCCTCCTCCCCCTTGGGCCGCATTGAGCCCTTCCGGGACGCCGCCCTTCAGACCAACGCAAGAGGCCATATGGACCACGGAATTCTCTTCGACCACTCCCGCACCGCGCGCATCGGCCTGCCCGAGGCGGTGTTCTGTGAGGGCAAGCCCTTTGAGGCCGTGCAGGAGCTGCTCAGCCAGTTCGGCAGGGGCTCGGGCCGCCCCATCCTGTTCACCCGGCTCGCCCCGGAAGTCTTCGCCAACGTGCCGGAAGAAGTCCGCGTCGGGTACGATTTTCACCCGCTCTCACGCACGGCCTTCGGCGACAAGCTCCCTCCCAAGGCCAAGGGCAAGGTCGCGGTCGTCTCCGCTGGCACGGCGGACGGCTTTGTGGCCTGGGAAGCGGCGCGCACGCTGGAATATCTGGGCATTCGTCACCAGGTGTTCGAGGACTGCGGCGTGGCGGGCCTGTGGCGGCTGGCAGAGCGCCTGGGCGAGATCAATTCCTTCGACGCGGTCATCGTGGTGGCCGGGCTGGACGCGGCGCTCACCAGCGTGCTGGGCGGGCTCACGCCCAAGCCCGTGTTCGGCGTGCCTACCTCCGTGGGCTACGGCGTGGCCAAGGGCGGCAATGCGGCCCTGGCCAGCATGCTGTCGAGCTGCGCGCCCGGCGTGGCCATCATGAATATCGACAACGGCTACGGCGCTGCCTGCGCCGCCGCAAGGGTGGTAAACGCCTTATGAGCCACAAGCATGAGCATCAAGAAGGTCACGACCATGCACACGGGCCTGCACACACGCACGAGCATAGCCATGACAACGAGCCGGGGCTTTCGCACGAGCATCACCACCACCAGCATGAGCACAGCCACCAGCATGAGCACAGCCACCAGCACGGGCATGGAAATGGCGGTCTAGTCCTGACCATCCGGGCCAATTCCGGCCTGTCCGGCGACATGCTGCTGGCCGGACTCTTACGCATGGCGGAAGCCGACGAGGTGGAGCTGGAGCGCCTCCTGGCGGCCATCATGCCGGAGCTGTCCGGCGCGGTGCACTTGGTCCGGAAGCAGGTGAACCACATCGGCGGCTGGCACGCCGAGGTCAATTTGCCGCACCAGCACGAGCACCGCACGCTGGCGGACATCACGGCGCTCATCAAAGCCTGTGGCATGACCGACGCGGCCAAGGGCCTCGCCACCGAGACCTTCACCCTGCTGGCCCGCGCCGAGGCTGCCGTGCATGAGAAGAAGCCCGAAGACGTGCATTTCCATGAAGTCGGCGCGCTGGACAGCATCCTGGACATCTGCCTGTGCTGCGAGCTCTTCGCCAAGCTCGCGCCGGGCCGTTTCGTGGTCAGCCCGCTGCCCCTAGCGGACGGCTTTGTGGCCTGCGCCCACGGCATCATCCCGGTGCCCGCGCCGGCGGTGCTGGAACTGCTGGAGGGCATCCCGGTGCGGCCCTTCGCCGGACAGGGCGAGACCGTGACGCCCACGGCCATAGCGCTGCTGCGCGCCCTCGGCGCGGAGTTCGGCCCCTGGCCAGCGATGCGGATAGAGAAGCGCGCCCTGGTCTACGGGGGAAAGATCTTCGAGAACGCGCCCAACGGGGCCATATTCGCCTGCGGGCCTTCCCTGGGCGCGGCCAGCTGATACGAACAAAGGAGAAGGGAATGAAGCGACTTGTGTATCTTGTGCTCGCCCTGCTGCTGTTGCTGCAGGGCGTGGCTTGCGGCGCGGACCCCGGAGTCGGGAAGGAATCCGGCGCTGCGCGTGCTGTTAAATCCTCGGAGAAGAAAGCGATAAAGATCCGAATCACGGCCAACGGCAAGGTCATGACCGCGACCATGGCCGACAACCAGACGGCCCGCGACTTCGTGGCGATGCTCCCGCTGACCCTGACCATGGACGACCTGTTCGGACGAGAGAAGTTCGCGACCCTGCCCAAGGCTGCTTCTCCGGGTGGCCCAAGGCAGCACGCATACCGTGTCGGGCAAATCGCGTTCTGGTCGCCGAAGAACGATGTGGCCGTCTTCTACCGCCACGACGGGCAAACCGTTCCAAACCCAGGGCTCATCATTCTGGGCGAGATTGAGGCCGGGGTTGAGGCGCTGAACGTTCCCGGCCAGGTGACAGTCACGTTTGAAGCTGTTCAGTAGTCTAGAAAATCTTTGATTTGTGTGCACGGGGGAGCTGGAGGGAATATGAGACAAATACTGACTATCCTTGTGATTGCTCTGGTTGCATTGCCGTTCCTGTGCCGGAGCGCATTGGCCGCAGATAACCGCCAACCACTCGTCCGCATTGCGGAGATCGTCGTCGCTTCAGGCAAGATGGAGGCTTACAAGGCTGCCGTCCACGATGTCATCGACACCTCCGTGCGAGTCGAGCCGGGGGTGCTTGCCTTGTACGCCGTCGCCCACAAAGATGATCCGGCAAGGATAACGGTGTTTGAGATCTATGCGAATGAGGAGGCATACAAGTCTCACCGAGAGACTGCACACTTCAAAAAATACAAGGAGATGTCGCTGCCGCTTGTTCAGTCACTGACACTTGTTGACACCGACGTCATTCTGCTTCGAGCAAAGGGCAAGCAATGAGCGTAAACGACGACAAGCTGAAGCCGTCAACAGAAGATTGTGAAGGCGAAAGCCAAAATGCCGGATCGGGTTGTTCTTTGACCAGGCGCCGCGTCCTGAAGATGCTTGGCAGCGCCTTTGCCATCGGGTTGCTGCCCCAACTGGCAAATCCAAATACGGTCCTATCGAAACCGACAAGGAGTAAGAGCATGAAGATTATTGTCGTGACAGGCAGCCCTCACAAGAAAGGCACCACCGCGCTGCTTGCGGATGAGTTCATCGCTGGCGCGGAAACCAAGGGGCACACGGTTGTTCGTTTCGATGCCGGCCAAGAGGCTATCTCGCCCTGCCTTGGCTGCTATCACTGCGTCAGCCATGATGGCGTTTGCGTGCATGACGACGCCATGGGCACAGTCATTCCGGAGGTCTTGTCCTCCGACATGATTGTTCTCGTCACCCCCATCTACTACTTCGGAATGACCGCTCAGTTGAAGATCTTCCTGGACCGACTCTTCGCGCGCCGGGTCGACATCGAGCAGCACCCCATGAAATCTGCGCTCTTGGCTGCGTGTGGAGGGTCGGCGCCCGGGAGCATGGATGGGCTTGTGGCCCACTATCAGTGCCTGGGCCGCTACCTACAGTTGGAGGACAAAGGCATGGTCCTGGCCACGGGCATGCACACCCGCAAGGACATTGCGGGCACCGAATTCCCCGCCATGGCCAACCAACTGGGGAAGAGCCTGTGACAGAGCCTGGCGGGGTTGCCGCAGCCATGGCGTAACAGCAGGAGCAGGGACATGCAGATTGCCAGAATCGGCTCGCAGCCTTCCATCAAGGGACCCGAAACGTGGTTCACCGGCACGGTACGCATCGGCTCCCTGTTCGAAAGGGACGCCTCTGCGCGACATTCTTGCGGACCGGTAGCGCATTCGCTGGCAACTTGATACAATCCGCATTCAAGACCAGGAGCTGGTATGCCAAACAACGCACCTTCCCCAGTGGATAAAGAGAACGATCTGCGCATTGCGAACGAGCGCTTCGTGGCGAGCATGGACAGGCTGACGGCGAACAGGGAGGAAGTGGTCACGACTGCGATCCCGGCGCTGAACCTGCGGCGCCTGGAGTCTCCCTCGGAGCAGACGAGCTATGTCCATGAGCCGAGCCTTTGCCTTGTGGCGCAAGGGGCGAAGCGGGTCACACTAGGCAGCGAACAGTTCGCATACGATGCGGCCCACTACCTCATCGCCTCCGTTGACCTTCCCGTGCTGGCCCAGATCACGGAGGCGAGCCCGGAGAAGCCATACCTGGGGCTCATGTTCAAGCTGGATCCCCGCATGATTTCCCAGCTCATCCTTGATGGCGGCCTGGCGATGCCCCGCCCGCAGCAGACGATACTCGGGATTGCGGTGTGCAGGCTCACGGCGCCATTGCTGGGAGCCTTCCAGCGCCTGCTCGACGTGCTGGACCAGCCTGAGGACATTCCGGTGTTGGCTCCCATGATTCAACGGGAGATCCACTACCGGCTGCTCATGGGAGAGCAGGGGGCGCGCCTCCGGCAGATGGGCACTGTCGGAAGTCAAAGCAACCAGCTCGCCAAGGCGATTGACTGGCTGAAGAGGAACTACGCGGAGCCGTTGCGCGTTGAGGACCTTGCCGCCCAGGCGAGGATGAGCATCCCGACCTTCCACCGCCACTTCCGCGACCTGACGACAATGAGCCCGATCCAGTTCCAGAAGCGGATCCGGTTGCACGAGGCGAGGCGCGTCATGTTCGCCGAGCGCCTCGACGCCTCGTCCGCAGCGCTCCAGGTCGGCTACGAGAGCCCCACCCAGTTCAACCGGGAGTACAGCAGGCTTTTCGGCGCCCCGCCGTTGCGGGATATCAAGAGCCTGCGGTCCCGCACGACCGGCAACCCGGTCACGGACTCCGCCTAGGAGGGGATGGGCGGCTAGGCCATTGGGACGGCGCTCGTTCCCCCCGACGAAGAGGGCGCGCCGGATTCATGCCAAGCCGAAGCGCCCGGGGGGAGTGTCTTTCGGCTTCACGTGCCTGCCGTTGCGAGCGGGCGACCGGGCTCACCGCACGGCAAACGCTTCCGGCCGCAGATGCCGGTCACGCATCACCCAGGCGATCATGGCCGCAGGCCCGGCAGCTAAAAGCAGCAGCCCCCACGCCAGAGGCAGGCCGAGCGACACCGAGACGACCGCAGTGGCGGATGCCAGCATCGGGGGGATGACATACACGGGAGAACGGGCTTCGCGCCGCGTTGTGCGGCCACCCAGCCACCACAACGCGGCGAGGAAGACTGAGACGGCGGCGGCAGTAAGGCTGACGGCGAACAGTGGCGTGACCGTGCCTGGAGACGCCGCAGCCGCTTGGGCATGAGCGGCTGAACTCCGCAGGGCGTCCGCAACCACCTCCAGCACACCGCCCAGCACGGCCAGGGCGATGAATGCGACCGCGTGCCCGTATCCCCAGAGGAAGGCCCTTTCACGGCGGTGCTGCAGCACCTGCGTGAAAGGGACGAGAAAATACGTCCACCAGAGCCCGATGAGCAAGCCGACAACGGCCAGGCTCACCAGGGCCAGGTCCACGGACCAGCCTTGCGCTTCAAGCACGCTGTTCATGGCGCTGGCGGCTCCCGCCATGCACTGGCCAAGCAGAATGATGGTGAAGAGGCCGTAGCGTTCGGCTATGTGGCGTGGATGCCACGGCGTTTCGCCGAAGCCCTCGGCCCACATGGGCACGGCGAATTCCAATGCCATCAACATGCAGTAGCCAGGAAGAAGCCATGCGGCTGGCAACCAGAGTGCGCGCCCTATCCACAGAAGTTGCAGCAAACCGATACCCGCGGCGTAACGTCGGCAGGTGGCGCGTCGCTCCGGGTGCTCGCGTGAAGCTCGTAGCCACAAGGCGACGAGCGAGATGCGCATCAAGAAAAATCCCAGTACGCCCGTGGCATTGACCGCCTCCGCCTCGGGCAATCCCGCTGCGATCAGCAGCACTCCTATCATTTGGCCGAGGGTGGCGAGCCGATACGGAATGTCGTCTGTGTCGTAGGCGCTGGCAAACCATGTGTAGCCCATCCATGGCCACCAGATGGCGAAAAACGAAAGCAGGAACGCGAGGACAGCCCGGCCGGACTGCGCGCCGATCAGGCCCTGGTGCAGCCGGGCCGATGCCGAAGAGACAGCAACGACCGTTGTCAGGTCGAACAACGCCTCCAAGGGCGTCGATGACCGGTGCGCCTCATCGGTGTCGCGTCCGGCCATGCAGCGCCTGATCGCCAGCGTTGGTGGGGCTGGAGAATTCGGCACGGTGGCTTTATTTGTGTCTGGCATGGCGTTGACCGAAGTCAGAGTGACATCAACGTTCTCGCGAAATATCATTCTTGCGAATGGTTATGGTCTGGCCATCCGACTGTCTGTGCAAAGAGTACTTTCTGCTCAGGACGCAACCCAATGCATTTTGACAACATATCTATATCGCAATTGTGGAACCAGCTTGCTAGGCCATGTGCTGCAGAAAAAATGGAAACATTGGCAGCTATCATCCCTGTATCAATATAATAATACGACTTCTGTATTTCTATGTCATGCAACCCAGGCTCTTGATGCCCTCGTGTGTGCGCAAGGCGGTGAATATCGGCTACGTAAATCAACTGGACAGGGGCTTTTGATTTGAAGCCTTGCCTTGGGTTGATAGCGTAATTGCGCATATCACCAGAAACGACAGGAGTCAGATTGTTTTCTAATGCGTCGTATAAATATATACCATCTTCAAGAGCAATATAGATGTCAATCTCCTGTGAGTTGCTCGCGGACGCAGCAACTCGTCCAGGCAGACCATTGGGACCGAGCTTCCGGTTCACTCCGAAAGCAGCCCATAAGAGGTTTGAAAGAAGGGACATTGTCAGCTTCGTTGATGCGATGTTTCGTATTGTGCAACGTTTTCTGATCATGTCATAAAACGAGAGTGTGTTTTCATCGCATGGCGAAGGCAGGTTAATGACATGTAATGAGTCGCCTTGCTCCATGGAAGTCATATTATTTCTCCTTCCTGATTGTGTCAGATGTTTTCGAATTGTTCTGACGGAATATTCTGTTCCTCGTTTGGTGCAACACTTTGCGCCTCCGATAGTATAGTATCAATCATCTGGCCGACAGTCGTTCCCAATTGCCTGATGCAAATTTCGCCCTATCGTCATCGAGAAGCTTCAGCGAGTTCAGAAATCTTCGGGCATCACCGCCAGGCCGGTACTGATACGGGTAGTCCGTTGAAAACAATATCCGGTCCACGCCGACGATGTCGATGGCGCGCTGCAGATAGTTCTCGCTGAACATCCCGCTGGCGGTGAGATACAGATTGGTACGGGCGTACTCCGCGAAAGGCCGCGCCAGTTTGGCCACCCGATCCAGCATCGCCATCCGTTCAAGATAGAAGATGACGACTTCCCCCCAGTGCCCGAGGATGACCTGAAGCCCGGGATATCGGTCGAAGACCCCGGACAATACAAGGCGTACGTACTGCAACCCGGCCTCATAGTGCCAACCGAGTGCATAGCAGGACAGCGCCAGATCGACGGCCTCACCGAGGCCTGCATAGCTCGCGTCGCGTACCGGTTTCGGGGGAATCTGGGGATGGATGAAGAGCGGAATCCGGAGGGATGCCGCAGCCTCGAAGATGGGCCAGAACTCTGCGCTGTCAAGGTTCCTGTCGCGGACCCGGCCATACAACATGGCGCCTTTCAACCCCAGCTCCTGGACGCTGCGCTCCAACTCGCGCACAGCCTCTTTGGGAGCAGAAACGGGCAGTGTGGCAAGCCCTTGAAAGCGACCAAAATGCGCGGCAACGGTCGCAGCCACAAAATCATTTGTCCGGCGCGCCAGAACGACGGCCTCGGCACCAAGGTTATGCAGTCCCGGTGCGGCGGGGGCCAACACCTGCACGTCCAAGCCCGTCTCGTCCATGATCGCCAAGCGGCCTTTGCCTAAGTCGCTCAGGCGCTCACCGATGACTCCCACGTTGAGGCGGAGGGAATCGTCGGCGATGGGCGCGGACGCCCAGACTGTGTTCAACTCCGGTGTGGTGAAGTGTTCCTCGATTCCTATGAGCTTCATTTTCCCTTCCCTCGACGTCTTCTCGCGCTCCGTGGCAGACGCGTCCGTCGCAACACCGGCCAGCAAAGGCGCAAGAGCAAGTCCCATGCCGACTTTCAGGATTTCACGTCGGCCATAAACCGGAGGCGACTGATCACGAGGTGGCATCCGTGTCTCCTACGCAGTTCCAACGTTATTCGCAGGCGGTTGAGCGCCCCATTTCCATGGGGCGCTCGTTTTGCCCAAGGTCAGGCAGTGTAATCGAAAGCTGTTCAGGCCTTGATGACAAGGTCGCGCACCGCTTCGCCGACGCCACGAGCGGAAGCAGGATTCTGGCCGGTGACAAGGAGCCCGTCCACCACGACATTCGCGGACCAGTTCTGGGCGCCCTGGTGCAGCGCACCACGTTGCTTCAGCGTCGACGCCAGCAGGAAAGGCACCACGTGCGTGGTCTGAACCTCCGCTTCCTCCTCGTCGGTGAATGCCGCCACGCGCTTTCCAGACACGAGGTAGCTCCCATCGGAGAGCTTCACATTGACCAGGGCTGCAGGGCCATGGCACACGGCCGATACGACGTGGCCAGCCTCGTACATCTCACGAATGACGCGTTGCACGGCAGGGCTGTCCGCGAAGTCCCACATGGTGCCGTGCCCGCCGGCAAAGAAGACGCCCGAATAACGGGAAGCGTCAACGTCGGCCAGGAGCAACGAATTGGCCAGGGCTGTGCGGAAGGCAGGGTCGTGCCAGAAACGCGCGTTGATTTCATCCGACAGGTCGAAGCCGTCAATCGGAGGCTGTCCCCCACGTATGGATGCCAGCTCGAACGGGATGCCCGCGTCCTGAAGCACCGCCAGGGGATGGGTCAACTCGCTCAACCAGAACCCCGTCGGCACACCAGTATCCCCCTTGATGGGGTTGCTCGTGACGACGCAGAGGACCGGTTTGATTTGCGGTGTGCTGTTTGACATCGTATTCTCCTTTCAGACATTGCCCGGGGCGAAAAGCGCTTCCCAGTTGGTGAAGGGCCCGAGGGGGATGATGTCCCAGTCGATGAGCCCCGCCTTTGCGAGCGGGAATTCCCCCAAAGCCTTTTTGGCAGATTCAACGGAATCGCACTCGGCGATGATGGCGACGCCAGGGCGATCCTGGCGGAAGTAGATGTCGCGCACGATGCCGCCCTTGTAGAGCTGCCAGCCATGGCGAACTTCATTCAGCATATGGGGCTGGTACTTTTCAAGGCTGGCGCCAGGCTGCGGAACGTCAAGGCAGAGCAGTTTCATGGTAATTCTCCATGTGCATTGAGGTTGTGAGGAGAGACGATCAATCCCCGCCCTCAAATGTTTAGTGCCGACATGCGCCAACCGGTAGACATGATCTTCTCAGATTCTTGCCCAAAGATATCGAAGCATAAGGAGCGTCGGCACGGATAGTGGGGCAAATGGATAAGGGGCATGGACTCGCAGGCAGGTCAGGGCCTTTCGCAGATAGCCCAACACCTCGTTTGACACGGTAAGAACTGGTCGCAATTGCGGATGGCAGGACGGATTGGCTGAAGGCTGCTTTGCACTACAAATCCGCACTACAAAAGTCCCGGAAAGGTCGTATTTTTGTAGTGCAGGCAGAATTTTCTTGAATTATTTCAGGGAATGCGCACCGCCCTGCTTGAATGGCATTCAAGAGGCCGTGGGTTCAATTCCCTCCAGCTCCACCACCGAAATGACAAGGGCTTGCGAAGCGATTCGCAGGCCCTTTTTCGTTGCTGCACGACATTTTTGCACCACACTTTGCGGGCGGGGGCTTCGCCTGTCAGCACGTCATAATGATTCACCGTCCGCTTACACCATGAGTCCGCTCCAGATGTGCCCGGCCAGCGGGCGGAACTTCCGCGCCATGGCCCTGGCCTCCAGCGGCGCCATGACCAGCGCCGCAGCGTCCGGATGGGGCACGGACACGAGTTCCGCACTGTCCAGGCAGAGGAGGAAGCCCTTGCACCGAGTGCAGCAGTCCGCGCGTTCGAAGGGGCGCTCCGGGTCGCGCAGAACCACCAAATCTTCGGGCTCCTCGCAGCCGCAGGAAGGGCAGGACACGCGCTTGTGCGCCCACTCCGTGGCGCAGCAAGAACAGCGCAGGAAGCGCTTGCCGCCGTGGGCGGTGATGAAGTCCTCGCCGCTTTCGGGCTTGCGCAGCACGCTCATGTGCGGTGCACCGCCGCAAACCGGGCAGATGTCCCCCTGCCAGGGCAGACCGCCGATGAGCCTTGCCAGATCCTCGGCCTGACGCTCCAGGAAGGGACGCACCGCCTCGGTCCCCACGAAGGACAGGAGTTCCGGCGCGATGCCCGCAACGCTGGCGTCGCCACCGAAGGCCGCGTCCCATATGGCGTCCGGCGCAAGGCTCCCCTTGGCCACGGCATTCTCCAGAACCTCAAGCTCCCCGGCCAAGCCCGGCAGGCTCGCGCGCAGCAGGGGAACAAGGGCCGACACCGCCATGGCGAGGTCCGCATCAGGGCGCTGGAAGCCATCCTCCGGCAGCAGCGGCCGACCGGCGGAAAACGCTTCCGGGTCCAGGGCTGGGGGCGCGCCTTGCCAGCCAGGCGCGTCCTGGCGGCGCATGTCGCGGGAGATGAGCACCGGCCCGAAGGCGGCGACCAGGGGCTTGAGCGCGGGGTTGCCCCCCAGTTCGCGGGCCAGGGTGACTTCGATGGTTTCCATGTGCGTTCAGGCTCCTTGTGGCAATACGGGCAAAGAGGCGGGGCCGCCCGGCTCTGGAGTACCGGACGGCCCCGCGTGGATGGAGGGGGATCAGCCCTGGATCTGCTTGGCCGCGCGGCGCAGAGGCTCGAACATGCCAGCCAGGAAGTCCTGCCTAGTCATGCCCGGAGCACCCGCAGCGTCGGCCACGGCAAACTTATGGTACTTCGCGGGGGCGTCGGCGATGAGGTAGATAACGCTGACGTCCTCCATGTCGCACAGTTGGGCCTTGGGGAACTCCCGCTGCACAGCAGCCAGGCGCGCCGCGGCCCTGGCCAGTATGTCGGCGCGTTCGCCGAAGTGCATGGCTCCCATGGCGCAGCTTTTCACGCACATGGGCAGCATGTTCTTCTTCACCCGGTCGATGCACATGTCGCACTTGACGATGCGCTTGGTCTTGGGATTCAGGCGCGGGATGTCGTAGGGGCAGGAGGACTTGATGGTTTCGAAGTTCTCCTTGGCCGTCTTCTCGGTGTAGATGACAGCGCCGGTGTCCTTGTCGATGACGATGGAATCTTCCAGACTCGCGCCGGATTTGCACGGAGCCTCCAGGCAGTGGCGGCACTGGTCCGGGAAGAAGTTCCAGGTCACCTTGCCCTTCTCGTCCATGTGCTCGGCAAAGCGCACCAGCTTGAAGTTGAAGTGCG
>Ga0209373_10002431_pt1 | contig 18772 bp, 18 predicted proteins | sample Higcelweek5metaG_FD_187173 | JGI IMG/M metagenome (GOLD analysis project Ga0209373, IMG submission 187173) | Freshwater pond sediment microbial communities from the University of Edinburgh, under environmental carbon perturbations - High... | ecosystem: Environmental > Aquatic > Freshwater >... | reverse complement strand
ATGGAGCGATCGGCGTGAACAACCACATGGGCTCGCAATTCACGGAATACCCGGCTGGAATGCACGCCGCGCTTGCCGCCATGCACACGGAAGGCCTGTTCTTCCTGGACAGCCGCACCACAGCGCGCACCGTCGGCGTGGCCGAGGCAAAGCGCCTTGGAATGCGCGTCCAGCAGCGTGACGTGTTTTTGGACAACGACCAGAATGCTGCGGCGATACTAAAGCAGCTGCGCCAAGCCGAGAACATCGCCAAAGAGCGCGGACACGCCATAGCCATCGGCCATCCGCACAAGGAAACCCTTGCGGCCATAAAGCGTTGGTTGAAGGAAAAGGATCCGGCCGTGCATGTGGTGACGCTCACGTCCCTGCCGTCTCTGTAACCCCCGGTCCAGGCAAGACGCATCGCGGCTTGCCAACGCCGCCCTGCTCGGGCTATCGTCAAGTCCGCCTGGAATCAGGCTAAAGCTTATGACGATTCGGTCCGATTTTTGCTTATAATTCTGCCAGGGCGTTTCGTCCCGACCCGAATGACCATGCGGCCCACGAGGAATCGCGGACATGAGTAAAATTCTTGAACAAGATGAAGTAGATGCCCTCTTGCGCGGTTTATCCGGCGGCGAGGTGGAAACCACGCCGGACATTCCCGAAGACGATTCTGGCATTGTACCTTTTGACCTGACCAACCAGGACCGCATCATCCGCGGCCGAATGCCGGTCCTTGAAATCGTCAACGACCGCTTCGCCAGATTATGCACCAACGCGCTGGCCAACACCATGCGCAAGCGGGTCGACATCAACCCCATTTCCATCGACATGAGCAAGTTCGGCGACTTCATGCGCTCGCTGCCGGTGCCCACCAGCATCTCCATTTTCAAGATGGAGCCGTTGCGCGGCAACGCCTTGCTCGTTGTCGACTCGCGCCTGGTTTTCGCCCTGGTGGAGAATTTCTTCGGCGGCGCTGGCTCGCAGCCCAAAGTGGAAGGCCGCGACTTCACGCCCATTGAGCAGGCCATCGTCGACAAGGTCGTCAAGGTGGCCCTGGCGAACATGGAAGAGTCCTGGAAGCCGGTGCATGAGGTGCACATCGAAGTGGTGCGCTCCGAGGTCAATCCGCAGTTCGCGGCCATTGTTCCCCCCAGCGACGTGGTCATCGTCATCACCTTCGAGGTCGAGCTGGAAAACGCCATCGGCTCGCTTATCTGCTGCCTGCCCTACGCCACCATGGAGCCCATCCGCTCCAAGCTGCACGCGTCTTTCCAGTCCGAGCGCCTGGAAGTGGACCATGTCTGGATCAGCCGCTTCAAGGAGCGCCTGTTTGAGACACCCGTCGAGTTTCTCGTCCGCCTTGGCCGCACGCGCATCACCGGTCGTCAGCTGCTCAATTTAGAGGTGGGCGACATCATGCTGCTCGATACCGACGCGGAAGATTTGCTTGAGGTTGAAATTGAAGGAGTGCGCAAATTCCACGGCATTCCGGGCCGCGTGAAGGGCAACAAAAGCTTCAAGATCATCAAGGACGAGCAGCTGCATTTCTAGCGCGGCCGCAGCACAACCGATCACCACAGGGGCCGCCATGCGCGGCCCTCTTCTTTCAAAGCCCTTGACTTGGGACGCCATACCGGTGCATTTCCCCTGCACACGATTATAAGCGGATCCTATGGTCCGCTTTCTACACTTATTCCCTCGGAGGACATTCACATGACTGAGCGCACTTTCTCCATCGTCAAACCCGACGCCGTGGCCGCCAAGCAGACCGGCGCCATCATTCAGATGATCCTTGACGCTGGCCTTGCCGTCAAAGGCATGAAGATGATCCAGCTGACCCGCGCCCAGGCCGAAGGCTTCTACGCCGTGCACAGCGCCCGCCCCTTCTTTAAGGACTTGGTCGAGTACATGATCTCCGGTCCTGTTGTCGTGTCCTGCCTGGAAGGCGAGAACGCCATCGCCCGCTACCGCGACCTCATGGGCGCCACCGACCCGGCCAAGGCCGCCGAGGGCACCATCCGCAAGCGTTTCGGCAAGAGCATCGAGGCTAACGCCTGCCACGGCTCCGACGCGCCTGAAACCGCCAAGGTCGAAGTCTCCTACTTCTTCAGCTCCCTGGAACTGGTGGGCTAACGCCATGAAACAGAGCGTCGGCTTCATCGGGGTCGGGAATATGGGCACGGCCATCGTCAAAAGACTGGCCGCCCATAAAATCAAGGTCCATGGATGTGATCCGAACGCGGACAGACTGGCCAAGCTCGCCCAGGAAGTGGGGCTCAAAGCCGAGGCCACTCCTGCCGACTTGGTGAAAAACTGCCGGTACGTGCTGTTGGCCATGAAGCCGCAGCATTTAACGCCTGTTGTTCAGGAGATCGCGCCCCTGCTCACGCCGGAGCATTGTCTCCTGTCCATCGCCGCTGGCGTGACTCAGGAAAAGCTGATGACGCTTTCCGGCTCGCGCTGCCCGGTGGTGCGCATCATGCCCAATACTCCCGTGCTTGTTGGCGCTGGCGTGTTCGCCCTGTGCTTCGACGACCCCAGCCTGGACGATGAGCGCCGCGACTTCGTGCGTTCCATCATTGCCCCCCTAGGCCAGGTGCACGAACTGCCCGAAAAGCTCTTTGACGCCTTCACAAGCATTGCCGGCTGCGGCCCGGCGTATGTATTCTACGTCATGGACGCCATCGTGGAAGCCGGGGTGAACCTGGGCCTGCCGCGCGGCCAGACCACGGAGATCGTCAAGGCGCTCTTCAGCGGTTCTGCCAAGTTGGCCGAGGAAGGCGGCCTGCACCTCGCGGAACTCCGCGAGATGGTCACCTCCCCTGCCGGTTCCACCATCCGCGCCACCATGCACTTCGACCGCATGGCCATGCGCGGGACCATTGTGGACGCTGTGCGCGAAGCTTACGACCGCAATGTGGAGCTTGGCTAGCGCGCCGCCTCAAAAAGCCCGCAAATGCAATTCAAAAGGCCGGAGGGGATATCCTTCCGGCCTTTTTTTTCGCGCTTGGTTCAGCGCAAATTCGATGGTGTGAAACAGACGTAAAACGTTTGGCGTCAGAACCTACAGTCCCGCAAGTCCGAGCAGCGTGGTTGCGCCCACCTTCACCATCTGAAACAAGAAAACGCTCGCTATTCCTGTAAAGAGAACGAGTCTAAACATTTTCTTAAGTTTCTCTAGTGTCCATTCCTGCTCGTCCGGCCCCAGGTGCGGCTTATTCTTTGCGGTGCCAAAGTACACGGCGGGGCCGCCCATGGTGCCTTGCATCAACCAAGCGGTGGCTGCCATGGGCCAGCCTGCATTGGGGCTCTCCATCTTGAGCGCATCAGCGCGGAAACGCGTGCGCGCCTCGCGCCAGTTGAGCTTCATGAGCCTGCCCACGCCGATGAGCGACCACGCCGTAAGGCGCGCCGGAACATAGGCGAGGATATCGTCGGCCCGGGCCGAGGCCCAGCCAAATTCGCGGTACTCCTCGGTCTTGTAGCCCCACATGGAATCCATGGTGCTGACGGCCTTGTACGCCCACATAAGCGCAGGCCCGCCCAGGACAAGGTAGAACAGCGGAGCCACAAAGCCGTCGCACAGGTTCTCGCTCACGGTCTCGGCCAACGTGCGGCGAATCTCGCGCTCGCTCATGTAATCGGTGCTGCGGCTAACCAGCTCGCCCACAGCCTCGCGGGCCTCCTCAAGACTCCCCTCCTCCAGCATCTCCACAACATCACGCGCGCTGTCCAGAAGTTCGCCCAGGGCCAACCCGGCGTAGGCGAAATAGACCATGAAAATCATGCCGATGAGCTTGATTTCCATGAGCCCGTACACGGCTGCGGCGGAAAGCCCGGCTGTGAGCGCGACGCAAAGCGCCCCGGATGCGCGCAAGCTCATCTTGAAACCCCGCGCGCGCGGCTCAAGCCAGTCGAGCCAGCGGCCAATGAGCCGGACAGGATGCGGAAAGCGGCGCGGATCGCCCAGAAGCAAATCAAGAACAAAGGCAAGTGCCGGAAGGCTGAACAGCGTCCAAATAAGGATTTTCACGGGGATCTCCGTGTAGGTGTGAAAAAAGGCGGGGACGGCGTTATTGCCATCCCCGCCTGGCGGGATTGTCTAGCTTTCGAAGTAGGAGCGCAGAACCGAGCTGCGCACCGGATGGCGAAGCTTGCGAAGCGCCTTGGCCTCAATCTGGCGGATGCGTTCGCGGGTGACGTTGAAGAGCTTGCCCACTTCCTCAAGGGTGTGGTCACTCTTCTCGCCGATACCGAAGCGCTTGCGCAGCACCTGCTCCTCGCGCGGAGTCAGGTCGGCAAGCACCTTGGCGATCTGCTCGGAGAGCTTGGTGCTCACCACTTCTTCCGCCGGTGCCGTGGCCTTCTTGTCCTCGATGAAATCGCCGAGGTTCGAATCCTCTTCGTCGCCGATGGGCGTTTCCAAAGAGATGGGCTCCTTGGCGATCTTGAGCACCTTCTTGACCTTCTCGACCGGGTAGTCCATGCGCTCGGCGATCTCCTCGGGCGAGGGGTCGCGGCCGAGCTCCTGCACCAGGTAGCGCGAGGTGCGGATGAGCTTGTTGATGGTCTCGATCATGTGCACCGGAATGCGGATGGTGCGGGCCTGGTCTGCGATGGCGCGGGTGATGGCCTGGCGGATCCACCATGTGGCGTATGTGCTGAACTTGTAGCCGCGCTGGTACTCGAACTTGTCCACGGCCTTCATGAGGCCGATGTTGCCTTCCTGGATCAGGTCGAGGAACTGCAGGCCGCGGTTGGTGTATTTTTTGGCGATGGAAACAACCAGGCGCAGGTTGGCGCGGATGAGCTCCTGCTTGGCGCGCATGGCGGCCAGGTTGCCGCGCTTGATGCGCCAGAGCACTTCCTCAAGGTCGTCCACATTGTGGCAGCACTTGTCCTGCAGACGGGTGATGATCTCCATCTTGCCGGAAAGCATTTCCTTGAAGGAGAAAAACTCCTCAACAGTCATGCCCAGGGTGTCGGCCGCGTTCACCGGGTTTATCTCACGCTCGTCCACGCCTCGGAAGATGCGGACGATCTCGTCGCGGTTCTTGCCGACGGAGAGGATGTAGGCCGAGAGGTCGCGCTGGCAGTTGTGCATCTGGCGCACATAGTCGGAAACCGTCTCGATGATGCGGTCGATCAGGGTTTTTTCGATCTTGATGTCGCGCAGGCGGGTGACGATCTCTTCCTTATAGGACAGAATCTCGTTCTGGACGCCGGTGACGCGGCGATCAAGCTGGGCGCAGGCGTCCAGCTTCTCGTAGATCTTGCGCTTCTTCTTGAAGAGCGCCTTGACCTCGTCGAGCAGGAAGATGACCCGCTGACGCTGGTTCATCTCGTCCTCGGTGGGATCGTCCTCCTCAATGGTCTTGACCACGTCCTTGAGCTTGATGCGCGTGTTCTTGAGGTCCTCGCCCACTTGGACGAGCTCCTCAATGGCCACGGGCACCTCGACCAGGGCGTACAGGACTTCCAGCTCGCCGTTCTCGATCTTTTTGGCGATGACGACCTCGCCCTCGCGATCGAGCAGCGGCACCGCGCCCATTTCGCGCAGATACATGCGCACGGGATCGGTGCTGCGGGAGGAATAATCGGCCGCGTCGTCGCCTTCGCTCGGCACCAAATCGAGTTCTTCGTCGGTGTCTGCGGTTTCAGAGGTCAGCTTCTTGCCGTTCTCCTCCGAATCCACAATGACGATGTTCATCTGGTCGAAGATGCTCATCACTTCTTCGAGCTGATCGGGCGTGTTCATCTCCGTGGGGAGCGTCTTGCCCACTTCCTCGAATGTCAGAAATCCGTTTTTCTTGCCCTTGGCGATCAGGAGCTTGATCTGCTGGATTTCCTTGAGATTATTCATTCTTCCTCCCTGCTGGGGGCATTGAGATCAGTAAGCGCTGCCATGAGCCGTTTCAATTCTTCCGCCTCGCCGTTTTGGCTGGCCATGCGGATTTGTTCCATCAGTTGTTCACGCGTATGCTTCACGCCCGCTTGGGCGATACGTTCGCAAATATGCTCCCATTCTTGCGCCAGGTCGTCGCCTTCCGGCTTTTCCTCGCTACGTGTCCTGGCCCAGAAGCTTTTTTCCGCTTCATCAAGAAGGGGCACAACGTCTCCATTTTTGACCTGGACAAGCTTTTTCCAAAACTCCTGACCGAATTCCGTCACAAACAACCGCTCAAATCCACGCTTCACCAGTTCCGGTATATATTCCGGGTACTGGATGGGAAAGCGCAAAAAATAGCGGTCGTCCCGGTCGTCGCGTCCCACTGCGGGCTGGCGCTGCTGCGTGGCGTGCGGAGCGGTGAAGCTCCCCGGACGCGACTGCGCTTGCTGTTGCTGGCCGGTTGCCGCTTGCCCGCCAAGTCTGCCCTGCCCTCCGCCGAAGCGCCGCAAGTCCGACTCCGCAAGGCCAAGGCCTTGGGCCAGACGAGGGATGTAAAATGGACGCAAGGAGTTATCGGCCAAATGCGCCAAAAACCCATTAGCCCAGCTTACAATTTCTCGTGGGGCAAACCCTTCCCGCACCACGGAAAGGCAATAATCCAATCCGTCGTGTGCGGCTTCGAGGCAAGCATCGAGCCCCTCGTTGCCTTTGCTTTGCAGCAGGCTGTCCACGTCTTCGCCATCGGGCATAAGCACAACGCTGCACGAGACGCCATATTGCAGGATCATCTCCGCGCTGCGCAGCGCCGCCTTGCGGCCGGCCGTGTCTCCGTCAAAGATCAAAACCATGCGCGAGCAAAATCCCGCAACGCGCTTCACCTGGTCTTGCGTGAGCGCGGTGCCGAGAACTCCGCAGGCGTCCGTGTATCCAAACTGATGCAGCGACAGCACATCCATATACCCTTCCGTGAGTATTGCCCGCTTGCTGCGGGTCATGGCCTGGCGGGCCTGGAAGAGGCCGTAGAGGTGTTCCCCCTTTTTATAGATAGGCGTGTCGCTGCTGTTTAAATACTTTGGTTCACCATCTGTAAGTATTCTTCCGCCAAAGGCAATAACCTGACCTGATAAATTCTGAATTGGGAAAATGAGCCGACTGCGGAAACGGTCATAAATCTTCCCGCGATCGTTCTTGGACAACAGACCGGCCTGGGCGCCCTCTTCGGGCGTAAAGTCGCGCCCCTTGAGGAACGTGGAGAGTCCCTGCCAGTCATCCGAGCTTGCGCCCAGCCCAAAGGCGGTGACTATTTCCGGCGTCATGCCGCGTTTGCGCAAATATGCGCGCGAGATATCCCCAGCCGCAAGATTCAGATTGCGGCGGTAATACTCCTGCGCGGCCTCGTGCATTTCCAGGCACCTGCGCTTTAATTTTTGTCGCTCGTCATACTCCGGGTCGGGTTTGAAGGCCTCAAGCTCTATGCCCGCCTCAGCGGCGAGCTGCGTGAGCGCGTCCTTGAACTCCAACCCATTGATGCGCTGATAAAAATCGAGCACATCGCCACCGGCCTGGCAGCCGAAGCAATAAAAAAAACCCTCGGATTCGTTGACGCTGAAGGACGGCGTTTTTTCCTGATGGAACGGACACAAGCCCATTTGGCGCCCGCCGCCAGGGCGCAACGACACGTAGCGTCTCACGACGTCCACGATGTTGAGCCGCTGCTTGAGCGTCTGGATGACCTGTTTGTCCATTCGCCCGTCCTTCTTCGCTATCCGACGCTATTTCAGCGTCGCCTCGGTCATGCCGTCGCCGCCGCGGTCTTCATTGGCCAAGGTATAGGATGCAACGCCGGGAGCCGTGCGCAGAAACGCATGTATCTCCTTGCGCAAGGCTCCTGTTCCACGGCCATGGACAATTTCCACCCCAGTGGCTCCGCGCAGCAGCGAGGCGTCAAGAAACTGCTCCAGAGCGGCAATGGCCTCATCAGCCCTTTGACCGCGAAGGTCAATGCGCGGAGTAAAGCCCAACTCGGCGCTGACGCCGCCGGAACCCTGGCGTTCGGCCTTGCGCGGACTTTTCCCATCCTGCGACAGCTCGGCAAAGGCCACCCACATGGCCACGCCGGAAAAATCGACCTTCACCTGCCGCTTGCGCTCGTCTTTCTCCAGCACAAGGCCTGCCTTGTTCCAAGCCCGATAGCTGACCCGCTGGCCAGGAGCGAGGTCCGCCCAATCCAAGGTCGGCGCAGAGGGCTGAGCCTCGGTTCGTACTGCGGGTTCAAGACGCTCCCGGACCTCGGCAAGTTTCTTAAGCGCCTGCTTGCGGCCGATGCGCTCGGTCTTCCACTCGCGCAGCACGCTCTGCGCCTGTTCGCGCACCTCGGCAAGAACCTTAACGCGTTCCTTTTCATAGCGCGCCTCAAGCCCATCGCGCTTTTTGCGCAAGGCCGCTCGCTCCTCGACAAGGGCGTCGTTTTCATGTTCCCGCTGCACGGCGAGGCTGTTCAGCCGGTCCAGCACGGCGCTTGTGTCCGAACCGTCGAGGAGCAGGTATTGCTCAGCGCGGGAAAGAATGGTGCGCGGCAGGCCGTGCTCGCGGGCAACATCAAGGGCGATGCTCGCGCCGACCTGGTCGTAGGCCAAGCGGTACAGCGGCTTCTTGGTCTTGGGATCAAACAGCACGCTGGCGGCGCGAACGCGCTCCGTGGCCAGGGCATAGGCCTTAAGCGCGGGAAAGTGCGTGGCCGCAAAGCTCGCCGCGCCACGGTCCAGCAGACCATCGATGACGGCCTGCGCAAGGGCCGCGCCCTGCGTGGGATCCGTGCCCGCGCCGAACTCGTCGAGCAGGAAAAGGGTTTTGTCGTCCACGCGGTCCCACACGCGGGCGATGTACTGAATCTGCGCCGTGAAGGTGCTCACGTGCTCCTCAAGGCTCTGCTCGTCGCCAAGGACCACGAAGATGTTGGTCCAAAGCGGCAAGGAGGAGCCCTCGGCCACGGGCACGGGCAGGCCGGAGAACGCCATAAGGGCGATCAACCCCATGGTCTTGAGACACACGGTTTTACCGCCGGCATTGCCGCCGCTGACGATGAGCGAAAGCTGGCCTTCCTGGAGCTTGATGTCCAGCGGCTGCGTGTCCGGGCTATGCAGCGCCAGCAGCGGGTGCCGCGCCTTTATGAGCCGGGCGGGATAATCCGGGCCGATATCGAGCGCCCGCGCGTTCGTGGCCTCGGCGAGCCGCGCCTTGGCCATGAGCAGATCAAGCTGCACCAGGCTGTCATAGCTGGCCACAACGCCTGGCCGTTCCTGGTGGATGAGCCCGGTGAGGTATTCCAGAACCTTGCGTTCCTCGGCCCGTTCCTCGCGCTTGAGCTCCTGCAGGGAATTGTTGATCTCGACCAGGAACATGGGCTCAAAGTAGCAGGTCTCGCCGGTCTGCGAGTAGTCGTGGATGATGCCGGGGAAGCGGTTCTTGAAGTTTACCTTGAGAGGCAGCACATAGCGGTCGGACGAAATGGTGATGTACTCGTCCTGCAGATAGTGCGAAATATTTTCCGCAAGGACAAAGTCTTTGACGCGCTTTGTGCACTTCTGATGGATGCTGCGGATCTCCTGGCGCACGGAGAAAAGCCCGGGCGAGCTTTCGTCCTTGAGGCGGCCGTCCTGATCCAGGCAGCGCTTGAGCCCCGACCATGTGGCTTGAGGCCAGGGAGCGCCAGCCACGGCTTCAAAAAGCTCATCCCAGCCGCGATCCTGAAAAGGTTCCAGCAGATCCCGCGCATGGCGGGCCTGCTCAAGCGTCAAGGAAAGCGCATAAAGCGCATCCTGCTCAAGCACGCGGTGCGACACATCAAGCTCTGGAAAGAAGCTGGCGAAATCAGGAAAAGCGGCAAGACGGAAGCCGGATTCGCGGACCCAGCGTAAGGCCTGATCGAGCAGCGTGAGCTGGCTGCGAACAGCTTCAGCGGTCTGGTAGGGCGTCAGCCCAAGGCAGGCGGAGGCTCCAGGTTCGGAGACGGCAAAGCCCGACAGTTCCCGCAGGACCTTCGGGAACTCCAGCAAATGCAGGGTTCTAGGTTCCATGCGAGCCGTCCGGTTACGAAGAAAGTTTGGCGCGAACGGCCTCGCTGGCCTTCTTGCCGTCGTAGCGTCCCTTGTAAGCTTGGGTCAGGGCTTGCATGACCTTGCCCATGTCCTTGGGACCTTGCGCGCCAGTCTCGGCAACGAAGCGCTCAATGGCCTCGGCAAGTTCGGCATCGCTCAGTGCGGTGGGCATGTAGTCCTGCAAAACAACAAGCTCAGCGGCTTCAACAGCGGCAAGCTCAGTGCGCCCGTGCTTCTCGTATTGATCGATGGACTCACGGCGCTGCTTGATTTGGCGGGCGATGATCTCCAAAAGATCATCATCGGTGAGAGGACGCAAGGCCTCCACCGCACGGTTTTTGGCGGCTGTCTTGAGATGCCTCAAGACAGCCAGCCGAACCGTATCTTTGGCCTTATAGGCCACAATGTAGTCGGACTCGATGCGTCCTTGGATGGTCATTAGTCGATCCTGGACTTGCGCATCTTTTTGACGAGACGCTTTTTGGCGGCCGCCTTCTTCTTTTTTTCCTGAACGCTGGGCTTTTCGTAGTGCTGACGCTTCTTAAGCTCGGAGAGGACGCCGGCCTTTTCGACCTGCTTCTTGAAACGACGCAGGGCGATTTCGAAGTTGTCGCTATCATCCAACAAAATACCGGGCAAATGAATCACCTCCCCAAACAGATCTGGTCAAAACGCAGACTGGTTCCCTACCCCAACTCTCTAGCGATTGCAAGAAAATTGGTGAGGAACAAATCGGACCCTCCCGGCCAAAGGTCGGGAGGGTCCGCACTCGCACTATCTAAGCCGCTTTACAGCTAACCTTAGTGAGACTGGTGGCTTTCGCCGCAGCTTTCGAACCAGCTCTTCAGGATGCAGTAGCCCATCCCGGCGCAGATAACGAAAAGCACGATATAGAGCACACCAAAAAACACAGCATGGTCAGCCTGGAACCAGGGGAGATCCTGGGGCAAAGGGCTGTGTACAGTTTCACCGCGAAGCATCATAGGAAGCCTCCAAATTTACTTTACGGCGTCCTTGAGCAGCTTGCCGGGGCGGAACTTGACAACCTTGGTGGCCGGGATCTTGATCTCTTTACCAGTGCGGGGATTGCGGCCGACACGGGCCTTGCGCTTCTCCACCTGGAAGGTGCCGAAACCGGTAAGGGTCAGCTTGCCTTCCTTCACAAGGACGTCCTCAACAGCACCGATGAAAGCATTCAGGGCGCGCTCAGCATTGGCCTTGGTAAGGTTAGCCTTTTCAGCAATTTTGACAACCAGCTCAGCCTTCGTCATGTGTCCTTCCTCCTCATTGGTGGGTCACTGTTTGCGGCCCGGATTTTCCGAATCTGCCGTGAAATTCATTATGGTCTTTTTGCCGTGGCAGGCGGAAAAACCCGGACGCTCCTTCCTCATTTCCTCTTTTGCCGCAAGACGGTACCAAACCCAGTACCCGCCTCGATATGCGACTGAACCTGGATAAACACCAAAGCAAAAGGCAAGTCAAGCAGGAAAATCAAGGGGCAATACTTTTGATAAAGCCCGAAACCGTTCTGGTTCAAGCGTCTCCGGGCGTTGCATCGGATCGATATCAACAGAACGAAGCAGCTTTTCGTAACCAGAAAAATTGTTAAATTTCAGTATAGTACCCAACTGCTTGCGCCGCATCTGAAAGCAAAGACGCAGTGTGGAGGATAAGCGCTGCGCCTCCTGAAATGTCGGACGCTCGGGATGCAAAAAAAATCGCAACACAGCTGAAGTCACCTTGGGTTGTGGCCTAAAAACCTGGGGCGGGACCTTGAAAAGCAGCTCGGCGCGGGCGTGGCTCTGCACAAAAACCGACAACGCACCGTAGTCCTTGCCGCCGCTATGAGCAACCAAACGCTGTCCGGCCTCGAGCTGAACCATAAAAACGGCGCGCTCAAAATTGCCCAGGCTCACGATGTCCCAAATGAGAGGAGAAGCAATGTTATAAGGTAGGTTGCTGACGATCTTCCAGTTGTCTGCGGCAGCAAGTCCTGCCCATTCGTATTTCAGGGCATCGCCGCGAACAACTTCAAGTTCAGGATGTCCCTGCTCCAGGGCGTCCGCAAGGGCATCATCCATCTCCAGTACAACATACCGCCCTGGCTTGCGCTGCAGCACATGAGTGGTGAGAGCCCCGCGCCCAGGACCTATCTCAAGAACATTGTCGCCAGGAGCGAGGGCCAGGGCATCGACAATCTTGCGGGCGATGTTCTGGTCGCACAGAAAATTCTGGCCCAAGCTTCGCTTCGCCGGGGCGAAGGCGCCCGGAACATGTTCAGAATTCTTCATGAAGGTGACCTACCAACAGCCGGGCCGGTTGACAATCGCTTTAATCAATCTGTAAAACCCTGCATCCTCATATTAAGGAGCAACATTAATGGATCTGAGAGCCTACATCCGCGATGTGCTGGACTTCAAGCCTGGCATCACCTTTTTCGACATCACCCCGCTCTTGGCTGATCCGGCCGCCTTTCACTACGCCATCGATGCCTTGGCAGAACGCTACAAGGACGCCGGGGCGAACAAAATCCTCGCGGCAGAGGCCCGCGGGTTCCTCTTTGGCGCTCCGCTCGCCTATAAGATGAATGTCGGCTTCATCCCCGTGCGCAAGCCCGGCAAGCTGCCCTACAAGACCAAAACCGTCTCCTACGACTTGGAATACGGCTCCGACAGCCTGCAGATGCACGTTGACGCGGTCAAACCCGGTGATCGCGTGCTGATCATCGACGACCTGCTCGCCACCGGCGGCACCACCAATGGCATGATCAAGCTGGTGCAAGAGTCTGGCGCGGATATCGCCGGCATCGGCTTTCTCATCGAGCTGGGCTTCCTGAACGGGCCGAGCAAGCTCGAAGGCATCCCGCACGAATACCTGCTCAAGCTTTAGGAACACACACATGGCAACGATCGGCATCATCGGCGGGAGCGGGCTCGACAACCCGGACATTCTGAAAAATCCCCGCGACCAGCGCATCACAACGCCCTACGGAGAGCTCCCTTCCCCTGTCCGCATGGGGACCATTGGCGAGCACACCATTTGCCTCATTGCACGGCATGGGCGCGAACACACGGTACCGCCTTCCCAAGTCAACTTCCGGGCCATCATCGACACCCTGAAGCAGCTGGGCTGCACCTCCATCCTGAGCACGACCGCCGTCGGCTCCCTGCGCCAGGAGATCGGCCGCGGCGATCTGGTGGTTCTCGACCAGTTCATCGACTTCACCAGACACCGCGTTGTGACGTTCCACGAATCCTTTGCCCCGCACGCGCCTGTTCATTGCCCCATGGCAGAGCCTTTTGACGCTGCCTTGCGTGCGCTGCTCAACGCCACGTGCGAGGAACTGGGCATTGCCCACCATCAGCGCGGCACGGTCGTCACCATAGAGGGGCCTCGTTTCAGCACCCGCGCTGAATCGAACATGTTCCGGATTCTCGGAGCGGATGTCATCAATATGAGCGTAGCGCCTGAATGCATCCTAGCCAACGAGGCCGGAATCCCGTATGCCTCTGTTGCCATGAGCACCGACTATGATTGCTGGAAGACCGACGAGGCGCCGGTGACCTGGGATGACATCCTGGCCATTTTCCGCCAAAACGCCCAAAAGGTCACGGATGTGCTCATTAGGGCCATTGGCAAGATGGCATAGGAATCATGCCGGAAAGGACTTTCCGGCGCTTGACAATCCATGCCTTCCGTGAATAAAGAACCGCTCTCTATTTTTTGATGACAATCTGGCGGCCCGCGCTCGCTGGACAAGGAGGAACATTCCCATGGCTGAAGATAAAAAGAAGGCCAGCGCCCTCGACGGCGCTGTCATGACCGCTGAAGGCCTGTCCTTCAAAGGCTCCATTATGTCCCCCGTGGTGGAGAACTGCGCCGGCTGCGAGCGCATCACCCCCTTTGAGGACAAAACCTACTGCCCGGCCTATGCCGACCCCGCCAAAAAGTGGACCCGCGGCATTTGCAACTTTGCCACCCACGTGAAAGCCACGGTGGACAAGGAAGGCAAGACCAAGGTCAACCCGCTGAAGGCGTCCAAGCGCGCCGCCAGGGGTCGCTAGCCCATCAAGACGACGAGGCGGGGGCAACCCCGCCTTTTCTTTTTCAACCCGCGGCACACGCCGCAATCGGCACCAGGGAGCCTCCCATGCTCGCCGCACTGAATCGCCACCTTGAGTCCTCGGCCCAGACCATCATCGACCTGCAACGTGTGCTTGTCGCCATACCAGCCCTTGGCCCGATGAACGGCGGCCCGGGCGAGACGGAAAAGACGGCATACCTCAAGTCCTACCTGACGGATCTTGGATTCGACGAAGTGCGCGAATTGCGCGCCCCCGACCCCGCAGTGCCCTGCGGCTACCGCCCCAGCTTGGCTGCGGTCATCCCTGGCCGCAACAAGGCCAAGACCTTCTGGGTCATATCACACACGGACATCGTTCCTCCCGGAGACCGCGCCCTGTGGGACTCCGATCCGTACACCCTCAAGGTCGACGGCGACATTCTCATCGGCCGCGGGGTCGAGGACAACCATCAAGGCGTTGTCTGCTCGCTCATTGTCGCCAGGGCCTTGCTTGAGCTGAACATCACGCCGGACATGAACTACGGCGTGCTCCTGGTGGCCGACGAAGAGACCGGCAGCAAGTACGGCCTGGACTATGTGGTGAAGAACCATGCGGAGCTCTTCGGCGCGGACGACCTCTTTCTTGTGCCGGACTTCGGCGAGCCCACCTCCACCATGATCGAGATAGCCGAAAAGAGCATGCTCTGGCTCAAGGTCGTTGTGGAAGGCAAGCAGTGCCACGCCTCCACGCCCAAGGCGGGCAAGAACTCGCTTGTGGCGGCCTCCAAGCTCATCACAAGAATTCCGGAACTGCACCAGCGTTTCGACCGCCAGGACCCGCTCTTCGATCCGCCCTATTCCACGTTTGAGCCGACGAAAAAAGAGGCCAATGTCGAGAACATCAACACCATCCCCGGCCGCGATGTTTTCTATGTGGATTGCCGCGTCATGCCCGGCTACGACCTGGAAGACGTTGTGGCGGCCATCAAGGGGTACGGCGACGAGGTGGAGCGTGAGTTCGGCGTTTCCATCAGCTATGAATACGTGCAGAGCGAACAGGCCGCCGACCCGACTCCGGCTGACAGCGAAGTGGTGACGCGGCTCGTGTCCCGTGTGCGTCAGGTGTTCGGCAACGAGCCCAAGCTGCAGGGCATCGGCGGCGGCACCGTGGCCGCTTATTTGCGCCGCGCCGGGCACAAGGCCGCTGTATGGGCCACTCTCATGCACAATGCGCATCAGCCCAACGAGCGCTCCTCCATCTCGTGCAGCATCAAGGACGCCAAGGTCATGGCGGCCATGCTTTTCGACGAATAGAGGAACCTCGCCCAATGGACATTCCCCGAGCCCTGCCAGAGGTCTTTGACCTCATTGTGGTGGGCGCAGGCCACGCCGGATGCGAAGCCGCGAGCGCCAGCGCCCGCCTGGGCCTGGCCACCCTGCTCATCACCAGCAATCTTGACCGCATCGGCCATCTCTCGTGCAATCCCGCCATCGGCGGCTTGGCCAAAGGCCACATGGTGCGCGAGATCGACGCACTGGGCGGTCGCATGGGCCTTTGGGCCGATGCCGCAGGCATCCAGTTCCGCCAATTGAACCAAAGCAAAGGTCCGGCCGTGCGCTCCACGCGCGCGCAGATCGACCGGGCCGAATACCTGCGCGTGGTGCAGGCCGATCTTTTCGCGCAACCCAATCTCTGGATCGTTCAAGATATGGCTGGTGAAGTCCTTGCCGCAGATGGCCGGGCCTGCGGCGTGCGCACGCGCATGGGGCAGGAATTCCGCTCACGCGCTGTGCTGCTCACCACGGGCACTTTCCTTTCAGGGCTCATCCACATCGGGCTTTCGCATTTTTCCGGCGGCAGGCTGGGTGATGCGCCAGCGACTGGGCTTTCCGATTCCTTGCGAGGCCACGGTTTTGAACTGGGACGCTTGAAAACCGGCACGCCTCCGCGCCTGCTCAAGAGCAGCATCGATTTCTCCGTCATGACGCCCCAGTATGGTGACACTCCCCTTACGCCCTTCAGCTTCATGAGCGACGGCGTGCCGCTGCCGCAGGCGCCCTGCCATCTGACCTACACAAACGCCGCCACGCACGCCGCCATACGCACGGGCTTTGAGCGCTCGCCTCTGTTTTCCGGCGTCATCCAGGGCACCGGCGCCCGCTACTGTCCTTCTGTCGAAGACAAAGTGGCGCGCTTTCCGGACAAGGAGCGGCATCAGATCTTCATTGAGCCAGAGGGGCTGCACAGCCCGGAGGTGTATCCCAACGGCATCTCCACCAGCCTGCCGCTGGATGTGCAGAAGCTCCTGCTCACGACCATCCCCGGTCTTGAGCGAGCCGTGATCGCCCGGCCCGGCTACGCCATCGAGTATGACTTTTCGCCGCCCACGCAGCTTTTGCCCACGCTGGAATCCAAGCCTTTGCCCGGGCTCTACATGGCTGGGCAGATCAACGGCACCAGCGGCTATGAGGAAGCGGCCGCGCAAGGGCTTTGGGCCGCGCTCAACGTCTATTGCGCCCTTACGGGCCAGCCTCCGTTTTTGCTGCGGCGTGATCAGGCATACATGGCGGTGCTCGTGGACGATCTGGTCACGCTCGGCACCCAGGAGCCATACCGCATGTTCACTTCCCGCGCGGAGTACCGGCTTTTGCTGCGCGAGGGCAACGCCGATGCCAGGCTTACCCCCATCGGCCGTGGACTGGGCCTTGTGGACGATGTGCGCCAGGCACGCTTTACGGAGAAGGCCCGGCGCATAAACGCCCTGCTGGAGGCCTTTGAAGCCGTGCAGGTGCGGCCCGACGCGCCCACGCGGGAGATGCTGGCGCAGATCGGCGCGGCCATCCCCGGCAAGGCGGTGAGCTTATCCGCGCTGCTGCGGCAGCACCAGTTGTCCATAGAGGCCCTGGTCCCCTTTTTGCCGCCGCTGGAGGGCGAGTCCCTGGAAGTGCTGCGTGAGGTGGAGACCAGAATCCGCTATGAGAGCTATCTCACCCGCGAGGCCGATCGCGTGTCACGCAGTCGTGACATGGAGGACACGGTTTTGCCGCCGGACATGACGTATGCTCATGTGTCAGGCCTCACAAGCGAGGCGGTTGAAAAACTCACGCGCATCCGCCCGGCGACTCTGGGCCAGGCGGGACGCATTTCCGGCATCACGCCCGCTGCGGTATGCTGCCTTGAAATCGCGCTGCGCAAGCGTGGTCGGCATGGCGTGGATGCTTCGTCCGCACGGAATTATTGACATTGCCGCCCGGGACCACTAATTTCATACATTGCGTAACCTCATTGTTGCGCAAAACCTGCAAAAACGGTCTTTGAGGACCGCAGAGACGAGGAGCCCAGTCTTGGACGAAGGGTCAAACGGCACAATACTTTCGGCCATCCGCAGCCTGTTCCGCAAAAGCGATTCCCCCCTTGACGAAATGTTCAAGGATGCGGTGGCCGAAGGCGAAATCAAAAGCGACGATGTGCGCATTCTTCAAAATGTCATCGAACTGGAAGAACGGCGCGTCAGCGAGATAATGATCCCCAGGCCGGATATTTTCTGCGCCGAGCAGGACAGCACGCTGGCCGAGGTCGCGGCGCTCATCATCGAGCACGGCCACTCGCGCATTCCCATCTACCGCGACAACCGGGACCACATGGTCGGGGTTGTCCACGCCAAGGATGTGCTTGGCCCCCTGCTCTTGCCAGCTAGCGAGCAGCCGCCTGTCACGAGCATCATGCGTCCTGTGCACTTTGTGCCGGAGACCACGAACCTGAAGAGCCTGCTGCACGACATGCAGTCGCGTAAAATCCATCTGGTCATCGCCTTGGACGAGTACGGCGGCACCGCCGGCATGCTCACCATGGAAGATATTTTAGAGCAGATCGTTGGCGAGATCGGCGATGAATATGATGCGCTCCGCCCGGAGGACGTGCAGGAAATGCCAGACGGCAGTCAGATCGTGTCCGGCCGCGTTTCACTCGATGAGATCAACGAGCGCTTCGGCCTCGATTTGGCCTCTGACCTTGTGGAGAGCATTGGCGGACATTTGAGCGAGATTGCCGGGCACATTCCGGCAAAGGGCGAAAGCTTCGACCTGGGCGGCTGGCGCTTTCAGATTTACGAAGCCGACGCGAAGCACATTGAAAGCCTGCGCGTGCTGCGCGCGGAATAGGACAGCCTGACTTGTTGCTGAATCCGCTGATTTGGGCCGTCTTCGCCGCTCTGGGCGCGCTGCTCGGGTACTCAAGCCCCTGGACGCAGTTTCCTGCGGCAGTGCTGCTGTTGCCCTTTGGAATCATGCTTTTGGGGGTGGCGGCGCCATCGTTCAAGCTTGCCTTTAAATATGCGTGGCAAGCGGGCTCCCTGGCCTCTCTGGTCACCTTGTACTGGGTCTTTTGGCCCATTGAGCACTTTGGAGACATCCATTGGGCCCTGGCGCTGCCTGTGCCGGTCCTGCTGTCCATGGCCATGGGCTGCTATTATGGCCTCTTGGGCGTTGCGGCCAGGCTGTCCAACCGCCTTCACCCCGTTCTGGCCACGCTCTTCCTTGGTCTGGCCTGGACGGCGATGGAACTGGCCCAGGCATCTTTGTTGTCCGGCTTCTCCTGGCTTACGCTTTCATCTGCCTTTGTGGCGTGGCCCGTTGTGGTGCAGGCGGCCTCTTACGTCGGCGCGTACGGCTTGTCCGGCCTCATCGCCATGGCGGTTGCAGGTATAGTGCTCAGCGGCCGCCACAAGGCTTGCCTTT
>Ga0209373_10002430_pt1 | contig 18776 bp, 14 predicted proteins | sample Higcelweek5metaG_FD_187173 | JGI IMG/M metagenome (GOLD analysis project Ga0209373, IMG submission 187173) | Freshwater pond sediment microbial communities from the University of Edinburgh, under environmental carbon perturbations - High... | ecosystem: Environmental > Aquatic > Freshwater >... | reverse complement strand
AGGCTGATTTTTTCACGTTAAAGATACCGGTGATACAACGAAGGACTTCAGCACAGAAACCGTATTCCTTGAGACTTTGCCCATTCCGATATATAAATCTGGTCTCTCCCGCGTGTTTATAAGATGGAACATGTTATAAAGTTTTGCATATAAAGCATCATATGGTTTTTTCTGATTGAATGCAATGTGATTCAATGGCTTGATGTTGCGTGTGGCAAGTCGGAACCGGATTACACACCAAATTGTAGATTTGACCAAAATGGTGTGTAATTTTTGATGAAATTTCGCATTTTTCTTCATTGTTATACATGTATGAAGGCAGAATTAACAGATTTTATAGGTAATCATTGATGAAATAACGCATTTTTAATCATTGATCTACACACCAAATTGCAGATATGACGGATTTGGTGGGTAATCATTGACAAACGATGGACTTCCCCACACTTCATTCATAATGTCCGACATCAGGACTGACTGGGAGGCGACCGCAGAGCGGGGACGTCGAATCGAAGGCGCTATGTTCTGCTTCTGGAAGTCCCCTGCCTTCTTTAGCCATTTTCGCGTTAACGAGCCAGAGACAAGGATTTCGTCTTGAGACATTCCCTTCCCTTTATCAACTCGCACGTAAGCCAGCCATCTCATCCGATCCGCCACCGACACGTCCGCCGGCAGCTCCTTTCTCATCCCGAAAAGAAGAAATTTTCACCTTGTTCACTTCTTTTGATAGAAAAAAACCACAATCCATATAAAATTAAAAATGTAGTTATAATCAATACAAAATCGGTTCTGTGGCATATATTCGTTACATAGGATTTCCGAAATTAGAGAAGCGACACAAACGCAGGAGGTCATTATGCTGGACTTGAGTGCACCCTATCTTTTGGTTAGGGATATAGATAAATCCATCAACTTCTATTCACTGCTGCTCGAAAAGAAGCCAACTACCCTCACACTTGATCGTTGGGCACAATTTGATTTTGATGGACAGTCCTTCGCATTGTTCAATCAGATGTTTGATTATCAGGCAATCGCCGGGGGTCTGGATCTGGATAAGCACTACAGCAAGGCGTATTTGAACCGGCTCAGCAAACACAAGACCGTCTTCGGCAACAATGTGGTTCTCCGTTTTCGAGCCAAAGATCTGAACAAAGAGTACGCGCGAGTTTTGGCGCTCGATATCGGCATGGTAACGGACATTCTCTCTGTGAATATTTCGGAACCCTGCTACTTCTTCTTTATAACCGATCCGGATGGGAACCTTATAGAAATTTCCGGTGCATATTCTGCCCCGATACTTTCTTCGGTCATCGCGGAAGCGAAAGAACCAGCACCGAAAGTACGAGCCTTCGACAGCCCGTTCCTTAAGGCCGCTCTCGAAAAAGAGAAAGCTGCCATCGCGGACAAGGCTGCCTTCGAAAAAGAGAAAGCCGCCATCGCCGAGAAGGCTGCCATCGCAAAAGAGGCGGAGAAGGTCGCCGTCGCGGAAAAGGCCGCTATCGAAAAAGAGATAGCCGCCATCGCCGAGAAAGTAGCTATTCAAAAAGAAAAGGCCGCAGTCGCAAAAGAGACAGAGAAGGCTGCGATCGAGGAGAAAGCTGCTATCGCAAAAGAGGCGGAGAAGGTTGCCATCGCGGAGAAGGCCGCCATCGAAAAAGAGATAGCCGCCATCGCAAAAGAAAAAGCCGCAATCGCCAAAGAGGCGGAAGAGGCCGATATCGAGGAGAAGGCCCTGATCGAGAAGTGGGCTGCCATCACAAAAGAGGCTGCTGCCATCGCGAAAAAGGCCGCCCTCGCGGAGAAAGCTGCTCTCGAAAAAGAAAAGGCTTCCCTCGCGGAAAGAGCGGTTCTTGAAAAAGAAAAGGCCGCCCTCGCCGAGAAAGCTGCCATTGAAAAAGAGAAAGCCGCCATCGAGGAGCAAGCTGCTCTTGAAAGAGAAACGGCCGCCATCGCCGAGAAAGCCGCTCTCGAAGAGAAGGCCGCTATGGAGAAGTGGGCTGCTATCAAAAAAGAGGCCGCTGCCATCGCAGAGAAAGCCGCTCAGGAAAGAGAAGCGGCTGCCCTCGCGGAAAAAGCTGCAATTGAAAAAGAAAAAGCCGCCCTCGCCAAAGAAGCCGAGGCAGCAGCCCTCGCGCAGAAGGCCACCCTCGAAAAGGAAAAGGCCGAGCTTCAGACGGAAGAACCTGAAGACGATGAACCCATGCCCTTAGTCCCCATTTGGGAAGAATCCTCCTACCGATTGCCCAAGGCCATCCTCGACAAACAAGCGAAACAGTCGGCCAATGGAAAAGAAAAGGAAACCCTACCCGAAAAGAAAAAAGTTGAAAAACACATACTCGCCCCCGCCGTACCGGCCAAGCCTGTCATAGCGGAGGAGCCTGTTATACCCGTTGTACCTAAGGAGCCGGCCAAGCCGGACATAGCGGAGGAACCTGTCATATCCAAAGAGCCTGCCAAACCCGAGGAGCCGGTCATACCCGTCGCACCGGTCAAGCCGGTCACAGCGGAGGAACCTGCCAAGACGACAAAAGCCCAAGAACCCGCAAAACCCGAGGAACCTGCCATACCCGTCGCACCGGACAAGCCTGCCATACTCGTCGCGCCGGTCAAGCCGGTCACAGCGGAAAAGCCTATGTTCAAACCTGTTACACCAGAGGAACCTGCTGTCCCCGAGGAGCCCGCCAAACCGCCTATAGCACAGGTACGTGCGATACCCGTCGCGCCGTCCAAGCCCGCCACACCGGCAAAGCCAATTTTCAAACCCGTCGTTGCGACAGATGCAAATACGGCCGGCGAGAAAAAAGAAAGCCCTGCAAACGGCTCCATTCAGCCCCCTCCCCTTGTCAAAACGAAGGAAAGTAAACATGAAAAGCAGCCGGAAGAAGAACCGGTAGATAAGCAGCCAAAGCCGGATAAACCGGACAAAGAGGCCGAAAAAGAAAACCCCGAATCTACGAAGCCCTTGTGGGAGAGAAACTCGACAGATTATTGGCAGAACAGATATTGAAATAGTCATGTGTGTTTATTCAGCCGCCCAAGTGTCTCTACTTGGGCGGCTGATCATCTAGTTATTTCCGTAAACTGATCTTCTGTTCGATCAGTTCGATCGTGATTACCAGTTTGTATCTCAAAATCAGATCGGAATTCGACTCGATCATTAACGTGTTCGGCAGGTCGGATACCTGTGCGAGGTTAACAGTATCGATACCTTGCAAAGTAAGCACCCTGTCGCCGATCTTGATAGAAATATAACGTGCAATCATATCGGGCCCGCTCTCCCCCGGGCTGTAATCAGTCAGGATCCTGCAGTGCTAGCTCAAAATGGCATAGATTACTCATACTAAACACACGCGCACAGTACTACCATGAATCGAGTAGATTCTGATAAAAGCCGGCCAAGCAGTATTCCCGCCGACTTCTTCCTTAATCGGCACTCCGGAATATGTGGGCGCGATAGGCATGTGGTTAAACAAACTTGCACAAGAACCCTTAATGCTACTGAACTTTATCAGGCTACATATGACATTCTCCAGGAATGGACAGGTCCGCCCTCGTCATAGGTCTCTACAAAATTCATGGATATCTCTTATCGCAATGACCATAATTTCTATGTTTTATAAAATAAATTTTTTCTTTATCTCCATAAAAAACGATTTGTGTTTTTCAGAATTAATAGCTAAGTATTCTATAACCTTTAATATGTCGATTGTTGAATACCTTGCATTAAGTCGCCGTTCAATTTCATCAAGTTTATACTTGTCTAATAACTTAATTATATTCGTCATACCATAATCTTTCATTGTGCCGATAATACGCATATGATTTTCAGATAAATTATCCACGTCCAAATTTCCATATGTTTTTCTGTAATACTTTCTTTTGCAATCTTCTAAAGATTTTATTACGTTTCTCCCAAAACTCCAATTTTCGTTGAATCCTCTTAATTCCAAACCGATATTCACAATCGGCATAATATAATACTCGAGTGTAGAATAAATAAACTGCATGTAATTATTAATAACTTCTGTATTACTAAACTCTCGCTCATTAAATCTCTTTTTTTTGAAATAGGTTATACGGTCACTGAAATTATCTAAAAATATTCGTTGATTTCCATCTAAATAAAATGAGTTCAAATACCCATTAATTATTATTTTGTCATTATCCATTATCCCGTTGTATTCTCTTCCATAAGCGCTACTCGCAATAAAGGGGAAATTGGATACTCCTGGATATCTACAATCTTTCTTTAATGCGTCTAGTATTTTACCTAATCTAGCTAATGATATTTTATTGTTAATTAACAACTCTTGACATAAAGTAAGAGTGATGTCATAACCCTCGCAAAACACTTTTATTTTCTCAATATTCTTGCTATCTTCTATTTCTGCCAACTCCTCCTCATCCGAAATTGCGAGTGATATTTCAATTTCGCTATTTACTTTGTCATTAATTTTTACTGTTGAGTATATATACCCTATTGGATATTCACCTAACCTTCCTGCTCTACCAATAGTATTTTTTAGCAATAATATGTCACTATATTTATTGTATTCTGGATGTATAAACAAATTTTTCGTTACTGTATTTATTCCCTCAGAAATAGAATTTGTACCGAATAGAACGTTATATTCTTTACTCTCATTAAACATGTTTATCATCCTGTTTTGAACATATTTAGGCATCTGCCCATGATGAGTTAAGATACCTGCTTGTAATAGCTTTATAACGCTCCAATCTGGATGTATATCAGCTTCTAGCTGCTTAACAAAGTCCGTTTTATCTTTCATTTCAATTGCATTTTTTATTTTCTCATAAGTTATATTAATCTGATTAGGTGAACCGCAGAATAAAATGGTCTTTTCCTCTTGTCCTTTTTTTAAAAGTGTATTGTAAAAATTGTTACCGTCCAAAACAATGTAGTTCTTCTCAACAGCATTGAAAGTTGATTCAAATAAATCAAATTTGTATTTTTCAAATCCACTAAATTTCGCGTTGGGAGTAAGTAGAAATATCCTTTTTGAATTTCTAGTCATACTATCTAAAAATGTTTCGGATAATTTATATGCCCTTTGCCGCTTTATTGATTCGTGCAGTTTATACGCTTCATCAATCACAAAAAGATCCACATCCCCAATCATATCTTTATCGATCTCTAAAAATTTCTCTTGTGTGCCAATGAAGAATAAATTATCCCTGCTTATAGAATTACTATCTACTATTTTTGAACACTTATCGAATATAACATAATTCGAAAAGGAAGCATTCTCTTTAAAGCTTCTCTCTAGTTCATATGCCAATGCATTCGTGGGGACAATATAAACGATGTTTTGTGGCTTTTTTTTATATATATATTCTTTTATCAGTAAAGTCTTGCCAAATGATGTTGGTGCCGATAATATTACTCGTTCATTCTCATACAGTGTTTTTAGTGCTTTGTCCTGGGGAGGAGAAAAATAGATATCTCTTTTTACATGTTCAATTCTTCTCTCAACATTTTTATTTAGCAATATAGCTTCCGATAAACTAACGTCAAATTCATCTTTAAAGTACGGTGTTAAATCATACATCCCTAACTCTATTATCGAAACATTTTCTCCTCTATCCAATTTTTCTAAGAGCTTCTTTCGTTGTTCATTATATTTATCACACTTCATTTAACGCCCTCGCTGCATATTGCTTAACTTAAAATTTGATTCGTTTATCATCTTAACAATCAAGCTTTTCTTGTCTTTAACCGGCAAATGTACTAAGAGAATCTGATAATCACACTGTATTTCGTCTACACATAAAGAACTGCAAATGTTATCTTTTATTTTCTGAGCAGATATTTTATATTTATCATAATAATCTTGTTTGCTATATTCTTTTGTATCACTCTCAGAATGTAATACAAATCCTGCAAATACTATTTTTTGGTTAACAAATTGATCAACGGTTAATTCTTCGTACACATCAACAGATAAATTCTTAATTACTATGCGATACGAATCTGGATTATTTTCTACAGCTGTTTGTAAACTTTCAAGTTTGTTTTTAATTCTTTTTGTAATAAAATCATTTACTATAGCATTAATACCTTCATCCAAGTTCTCATAGAATTTTGCTTCGCCAAGCACTAAAACCTTTTCATTTACGTTATACATACATGCATCCACGCCAGTATGCGAATCCGATAAAGTATCTCGTATATCAATTATCCCCTTAGCTAAGTTATATCCATATATATCTCTATAAACTAGTCCTAATATTCCTTCTGCTAAGAAAGAATAGAAAGATTTATTCGTTTTTATACAATTACTAACATATGTATCTATATTAGACGTTATTTTATCTTTAGGAATGAAGCGCTTGTAAATATTTCTTCTTTTGGCTTCATTCATTTCTTCTTCTGCAAACATATGTTTCAGATTTTCATCTTTTAAGACTAATATAGGTAGTATTTTTTCAATTTCATGTGGTTCAAAAACAATGTCTTCAACTCTAATGGAACCAAATGTAGTTTGAATTTCACTCTTAGGTATTTTGTATTGATACTGAAACATACTCATCTCCATCTTATCTTTTTGCTCATCACCAATAGCTACTCTATTCTATCTTTATGTATATTGCTTTTGTATCTTTTTATACAGATTGATATTTGAAATTTTTTGATAATTAGAGATGTGTAGAAGGAATGTCAATACTATTTCGGACAGGTTTTAGTTAATCTTGTTTGAAGGTCGATATTCTAGCGATTGAGCTATTGTAGTGGCACTTAAGTTGTCTTTGCCTATCTGAAAAGAGCTGCGTCATCTTTTGTAATTTTTTCTCCAATGTCACAACTCAAATATCCAGCACTCAAACCTGATGCGCTTACTTATAAAATAGCATATTGTGTTTCTCGATAGTTTTACAGTTAATTACAGCTCCTTCAAATTTATCTAATTGAAAGCTACTCAAGAACAAGAGAAATTAGCTAGCTATTAACAAGAATTATTCATCAGTCTTAATACTTCGTTCAATCTCGGTACATATGTTTCCTAAATCAGGCATTAAACGATATGCTGTTATGCCAATATTATCTAAATACTGCTTAAGCTTTTGACGAAGGTTTCGATGAACTCGAATTACTTCAGTGTTTTTATTGATTTGATCAATAAGCTGCTTCTCGTTTAATTCATATGGGAAAAGAAACAACCCTTGTTGCATAATTATTCGTTGATTTGCTTGATTAGGTTCGACAAAGAGAAGCTTCTTGTTTTTGAATTTTTCAAGGGTCGTTTCAATTTTTTCTATGTCAATGCTTGATGCATTCTTCCATGGGTTATCCCAAAGACCTGTATTTATATAATCTTGTATTTCCATTTTCTTATAGTTCATATCATTAATATTGTCTTGTTCTGAGTTCCCTTGTCCATTCCTTTTAACTATCCTGTTTAGTGACGCTATAGCTACCATGCACTCATTGGTTATCGAATTCGATATTGCTGCTTGCATAAAACTTATTGAAGGAAGCTGTCGAAAATAGATTTGGTTTTTAATGTTACAATATCTTATATAATAATAATCTTTGTCATTTTCGTCTTTTATGTTGTTAGCCTTTCGAGAATAGATTGCGAAATATAACGCGACGAATGGATTATGTGTAAAATCTAGTAATCTTGTTGGTAACCCAAAGTGTTGTCCTTGGCTTAGAAAATCAATAGGATTACTTACAGAATAATAACTACGTCCATATCTTTCGAATCTATCAAGAAGATCAATCTCATATTTTACAAGATTTTTCCTTAACAAATTGGGATACATTTGATCAGTTAAACTATACCCACGAAAGATATAGTTATTGTCATAACTCAATTTGTGTAGATAGTTAATAAGTTCTTTATCGTCAAGAAATGTTTTTAGTTGATTGTCGGCAACTTCTTCTAAGCGAATATTCATCTCGGCTCTCCTTATTATTCTCCTTTTGCAACTATCAATTTATTGACAGTTACATTCAAACATTAATAGTATTATTTTATTCTTCTACTTGAATCCTAAATTTCTCAAGCCCCCCTGTTATCTCTCGATAACCGTCTGCTTCTTCGTTGCTCTTCCCCCATTAGTAAATTGTGATACCGGCGGCATGATCTGATCAATGTCCGTACCAATGGTCTTCAGCGTTCGATCCCGGAAAGGACCGCTGATAAGACGCTGCCTAGACTTAAGCTTCAGATTTTCCGACTCGAAAATCTCCGCTAGGTCTGTCTCCATCTACTCCAGAATAAAGGTACGCCAGTCGGAATCAACCTGTGTGTCGATGTTAACACGGCTGATGAAGTACTGGATGAGTTCCTTATTACAGCGTAGCTCGAGGTTGGAAGAGATGTCACAATCGGTCGCAGAGGTCCTGATAGATGTCAATGTAGGTGCTCTAGTCCTGAAAATCGCGAGCGTCGAGGATCTCGTTGCCGCGTTGTCCACTAATTCCGGCAACTGAAAGACAGCAAATACCATTGTCCACACTACCATCTCCGACGCAAGCACTATCGTTTTCATTTATATTCTTGACCATCCTCCGCAACTTTACTCAACCTCTCCATTTCTTCTGCAAATGAATACTGTGCATCCACATCCGAGCCCTTCAGTCTCCCCCTCAAATAATCCTGCAAGTTCTTATCTCTGCAATAAAGAAAGCACCCTTTCATTCCGCGGGACAGAAGTACTTTGTAGATGTTCTTGACGAGCTTGGTTAACTCAACTGGATTCTCTTTTAGTCCCTTTTTACCGGTTGAGTCATAATAATCGCCGTAGCTGGCGTATATTTCTTTGGTTAGCGGATTATAGCGAAGATCGTTCCCAATGATGACTCCAACATAATCAAATTCCAAACCTTGTGAAGTATGAACGCAGCCGATTTGGTTTTGTTTGGTTTCATCAATAGCCCATGAGTATTGGTCTCGACGACTATTCCATGGCATAGAAAAATCATGCTCCTCAATTACAACATCATTTACTTCCGCGTTAGGATTGCCGTCGGATTCACTGGTCCATGGCCATGCAAAGCCTGCCAGTAAGCGCGCCTTATATCCCTGCGAGCATTTTTCAATTATTTTAGCGTTTAAACTATGGGGATCATCCACAAAAGAAAACTCAAACGCGTCTCCATCCCAACCGTCAAAATTAGCCGTATCCTGGATCTGCAAATTATGGTCTACCCAGTTAAGGAATCCCTCTGCGCCGGCGCAACGAAATTGAGCCACGAGTTCAACTTCCATGACCTTTGAGTTATGCTTCTCCGCTAGTCTCCTGATTGTACCTACAGTACCTTCATCATCAGGTCGGATTCGCTGATTGTCATCAATGAAAAAGACATTTACAAGAGACGATTTGATTACATCCTCAACCTGGCTGGTGCCTTTATACATGTAGGCACCTTTCTTCTTGAGTCTATGTGCTTCATCTACAATCAATACATCAAATTCATTGGGACAGGCGTCATAGAAAGAAGCGGATCCCGAGAATAGTGCGTTTAGCCGTTTGGTGCCATGCTTTGTGTTCTTCGCAAGCATACTTACAATTGTTGTTCGAAAAGAAGCATTAGGCGCAACGAACTTGATATTCTTACCGCATTCAAGCAGATTAGCAAAAGCATTCATTGCAACTACTGATTTACCAGTCCCCGGCCCACCATTAACGATTATCGTCGTTTTATCCGTCGCCGTTGTTGCGCAGTGAATAATGTTGGAATATGCCACCTTCTGTTCATCTAGGAGCGTATAGACTTCGTTCCCTTTGAACATGCTGGAGACGTATTCAACGAATTTTCTTGAGGGACGAATTTTACCACTCTCAATCTGGTAAAGTATCTCCCTGCCCATTCCTTTCCCTACGTATTTCTGCAAAAAACGCTTCAATTTATCAGCATCTTCCGCGAAATAGACAGGTGTATCAGTCACAATATCCTGGTACTGTGGATTTAAGAGCGGTTCCGGATCTCTTTTCGAAAAGTTATGCAAATAGGCACACGAGAAGGGATTTAAACTCTTCTTATAGACGGCTTCATTCATGTCCATTAAGTACTTCTTGTACGAATAGGCCTGATAAGACGGATGTGATACTTCTCTTAAACCGCCACCTGTATATGCAACAACTATGTCTTCCTTCTCTGTTGCATCAGCCTTATCCCACTGTTTCAGTTCCACGATCACGAAATTGGCATTGCCTTTATCATCATGACCCGACAAAACAAAATCAATACGCTTACTTGTTGAAGGAATATTGTACTCAATTAAAACACCGCCATCATCTGGAATGGCAGCGAGCCGTAATACCGTCTCCATAAACCGAAGCGAGTTATTCCATGACCTTTTCTCTGGTTCCACTGCTTCTCTTCCGTACTTGTCCCTAAACTGCTGCGCAATATCCTTGGCAATCCGGTTGCTTTCAACAGCTGTACGAAATCCAATTACGTCGTTCTGATAAATGATCATGTTCTACACCCACCCCATCAAGTAAATTGACTACTCCTATACGAAACTTTAAGGGAGTTTTCCAATCTCTTCTGTTTTTATGTAATCGAGCATTAGTGGTGCTCTGTCAAATGAATTACTATAACGGTATTTCCCCTCAGATTGAAATTTACTCATCTTTAAAAGTTTCTTGCATATCTCTTCTTGTGATGAGGTACCGAATAATCCCTGCAGACGAATTATATGCTTTGCAGACTTCATTTTCACAGTGAAGCGGGTGAAAATTGGATTCCTTAACCCATACACGTATAATTTCGGAAACCAATACCATGCACCTTCTTCCCACTCAAGTATGCTTAAATTATGAACTAGCAAATCTGCAAAAGCTATTTGGTCAAGCGAGAATCCTGACATAACATGTTCTGTCCATAATTGAGCAAGTCCAGAATAGTACTCTTTATTATCAATACTCTTTTTTGCATTATCAATGAGGTCAATATGTCCAGCAGAATAGAACACATCTGTAATATTGGAACATGTTCTCCCGTCAATAATATACGTAGAAATAATCATATCTCGTACTTTGGCGTACTCTTCTGCTTCCCATAATAGTGCGATAGTGTATATAAATATTTCATGCAACAAAGCAGTTATTGCTTGTGACAGATATGCGTTCACAGAGTGATTCGTATTCAGCTGTTGTTTAAATTCTTCAAAAAAGTCAGTGGCAACATATTCGAAGTAATCTTTGTGTACTACCTGTTTGAGTGCCATAATAGTAGCATCTCGATATTGAACGAAACTATCAAGGAAATCTAGAAACTTTTGCTTGTCTTCTTTGAATTGATCTGTATCTTCCTCAATAACCTTAACAGAAAAAATGTTGTTCCTGATTGAATTTAGCGCTTCTTTAATTTCGCTTTTGATTAATACGTTGTCACTGGTATGACTTATAGTAAAGAACTGTTTTGATATTATAGGAGAAATAACCGTTGGTTGTGATACCCAATCAGGTTTATTACCTCTCGGCGGAATAGGGTAAGTTTTTTCACCATATAGATGCTTAACGAGTCGTATGAACTCGTCGTTTGCATTCTCATTTGTTAGGTCAAAATGAAGCCTCGTCTGTAAATAAGCTGGCTTATATACTTCACCATTTGTACCGCGTTCAAACACCACCGGAATGAATTTATTTTGTGCTATGTTTGTATACACCTTCGACGATATGATCTGAGTTTCCGCTCCAACACCGCCTAATCGGCTGTCTGCTTTATCAGCATAGTTTTTATCAAGTAGCATTATAACAAATTTGACAGATGGATCCTTAACACATCTCTCCATAAAATCATAGGTATCGTCACCTGCATCCATCGACCACTTATCGAGTACCACATCAACACCACACTCAGACTGCAATCGTGTACAGAATTGTATGACTTTCTCCTGGTAATCATCTGTGCCCCAGGCATAGGACATAAAGACTTTTGGATTCTCGACAGGCTTCATACCATTTCTCCTGCTTGCCATTCAGAGGGAAAGTTAACAATTAAACTTTCTTTGATACTACCAATTTTCGTACATATATAATTATAGAATGCACTCTATTTGTCTTTACGTCAAGTATAAACAATCATTGCTCATTTGTATTGTGTTATAATGTTCTTAAATTATATTGCCAAATATAGAACCAAAGTAATTTTGTACAACATAGAAATTATTTCTTTGATCATTATATATAGAGAATTCTCTTAACTCATGTTATTATGAAGTAAATCAGAAAATGCAAAATAAGGAGAATGCCTATATAACAAATGAATTCAATATCAATATTTATGTCTAATAGCGCGTTTTTTTCAATCTTTATTTACATTATACGAATATTATTTGATGCTTGGAATCATTGTATTGAGTATTTTACTGAGTTATCATTTTGTAATTGTATATAAGTATATAATTATTAAGAAACGAGATAACAAACAGTCCGCAAGATATGGATATTCATTTAGTAAATATAAACGATAGGTTAGCAATAATGTGGAAGATCAATTCTGGAGTTTCATAGTTCAATTAAGATTTTCTTATGAGTATTTAGACATATATTATGAAAAATCACGACAGAAAGAGAGCACACTCAGCATTATTCTTGCGATTACGTCTTCTGCAGCCGTCGCTACATGGGCAATATGGAAAGAACTTCCTTTTCTATGGTCTGCAGTTATCGGGGTCTCTCAAGTCATAAGCGCTATCAGACCTTATTTACCTTGGGGCGCAAGGGTAGAGAGACTCCCACCACTCATAAGGAAAATGGGGCTTCTCTCTGTGGAGTGCGAAACTAGCTGGAATGAATTGCAGACAAGTAAAAGTAACGAGTTAGATTATGTGTATGCATTGGCTAAATTCAGAAAAGAATACGTTGAAATTGAATCTGAACTACATGCCTGCAAATCTCTTCCTTCAAGAAAGAAATACCAAGAATTAGCGGATGATAGAAAGAAAATCTATTTTGCTCAATTTTATAAAGTAAAGGAGGATAATGTTATGTCTCAGAACGAAGAAAAAGTGCCCATAAAAGAATCAGTGATACCAAAACCCTCGCAAGAACCATATATAGAGCACGGCGAAAAGCGGGCAATTATTCCGACTACATCACAAGATATTCCTAGACCAAAGCCGAAAGAGCAATAGGAGACGCGGCTATCTCAAAAGACTTTTAAATAGTCAATTGAGGTAGCTTTTTTCTTTGCTAAATAAAGACATCAATTTAGGATCTGCTTTATTGACAATCGTCCTGGTTAGCGATGCTCTCAGTACAAACTAATGTCATATCTAAGTGTAAGTCACCGGTGTGACGGAGCCACAACTTGAGGCTCTCATTTATCGGAACTGGCTCAAAATGGCACGGATTACTCAAGTGCTCATTTTAGACAAAATTTAATACATATCTTGACATTTTTAACGAGATGAATAGTAAAACATATCATTCATGGAATTGTGTGATATATTTATTTACAGCATTAGCTTTATTAAAAATTAATAAGGGGTGTGTATAATTTGCGTAATATATATTTGAACAAAGCGAACATAACAACACTAATGAAAAGAGATCCTGTTATTTCATTTGCATTTAATGATCAAAAGAGTAATTTGACAAATGCGGTTAGGTCAGCAAGTGTTTATGTTGAATCATATACAAGCCTAGTCAAGGAAATTGCTGAGTTGTCATATTTGAACAAAGATTATCTGCTTTTCTACCGTGGACAAAACACAAATATTAAAGCTAACACCCTATCTACTCTATATCCTTCTATTTATAGAAGTCCTTCTTTGAGTAAAAGAGAATTGGCATATAGATTCTCTGTTTTAGAAACAGCTGCGAATATGCTTACACAAGAGTTTATATCATATAATGAAAATGAAATAATTGGCATCTCAGAATTCAGGAAAATAAGGAAAATTCAGTGGTCAATCCTTCAACACTATGAGGTATGTCCTACACCTTATATTGATATAACACACTCATTAAGAGTCGCTTGTTCATTTGCAATGTTAAATAATAAAAATGAAGATTGTTTCATATACGTTTTGGGAATGCCGTATTTAACCGGAAGAATTTCAATTAATTCCGAACATGATATCGTAAATATTCGTCTTCTCAGCATTTCTCCGCCACAAGCATTAAGACCATTCTTTCAAGAGGGATATTTAGCTGGAACTGAATACGCTTTAGAAGAATATGATGAAAAGGGTTATTTTGATTTTAATCGAAGACTAGTTGCTGTATATAGAATTCCAAATGATAAATCTTTTTGGAATGAAAGTCCTGAGAGCATTGATTCGTCTCTCCTATTTCCACCACAAGATACGATCCAATTAATTTGCGATAGAGTTAAAAATAATATTACTTACAATATGATGCCCGATAGCTCAACCGCAGGTGATTTTTTATTTCTTTGGACATCACTCGAAAGTTGGATAAGTAAATTAAGCGGAGAAAAGTATTCTCACTTATCTAATCTTAAGTATTTGAGTTTTAATAAAGATATATCGGATGAATTAATTGATAGCATTGAACAAATTAGAAAATTTAGAAACGTACTAGTACATAATCCGTCAAAGATTGATGACGAACAACTTTTAAATAATACATCTAGTTTGCGGTATGTCTTGTCAAAGCTAGATATGAAGAATATTGACTAGGTCATATATATCATGGGTCAGTGTTCTATAACATTTTACATCTCAGCTACCATATTGTGGATAACCTTATTTCGCAATCTGCAGGAAATTGGATTGATTTTCTGGCATTGAGGATCTAAGTGCATAGCCTCGTTATATATAATACTAAGCAAAAAATGCGTTTCAGGAACACAAGCGCCATTTTCTTTTGCTAGTTCAAGTCTGTCCGTTGTAGTATACGTTAGTAAAAATCCACTTTGCTGTTTTTGGTCTAGTTGGTCACAAGCCTTTTTTCTATGAAAATATAAGATTGTCCATTTCAATCTATAATACCCGCCGTGCAAATTAAGTATATCATACATGAAGTAGTCGCATGATATATATATTGCACTAGTATCATCATTGCCAGATCAAGAGGTCATGCAAGTCTTCTTGATTCTACACTGAGATTACTAAAAACGCATCTTGTCCATCAACAATAATATTTCTCTCATTAACCGTTATATTCAATTTCTTTAATTTCTTCTTTATACAGTTCTTTCCAAACGATGGACTTCCGATTGTGTTTTTAGCCTCAAGTAACATTAATTGATTTGTTGTACGCGACGTAAAAATATTCATACAATCAAATTCACATATCTTTTTTCCACTTCTGTCATTCTCATAAACAATTATACTTCCCGGAATCATTAAGCACGTGTCGTTTCTTGTATCTTCAGCTAATTTTTTCTTCAAATATTCCACTTCGTGTCGCTGATCAATCTTTCCGAGACCCTGCACAAGTAATTTGTTAAGCTCTTCTACACGTCTCTTCTTTCCTCGTACGCATAGCACACACTTAGTTGCATCAACAGTCGGCTCTATCAAAATTGATTTTTCCGAGAAGATGTAATATAGGAAGAACTTGGCGGCGAGAAGATATCTAACATCATAGTGCTCAAGTCTCGAATTGTTTCTAAGACATCGTACAACACATTTTATTATTCTAAATGCCGTATTTGCTTTGTTTTTGCTATGAGTTTTAATTGAGACAAGCACCGTAACTTCACCAGAGCTACGATCATAGTATCCAACACGTGCATTGTTAGTATGCTCTAAATCTAGCAATAACTTACGCGCCATTGGGATTTCTTCATGTGAAAATGTCAATTTGAGTATGTTACTTTCCGAGTAATCGCGGCATTGACGATATGATTTATTTAAAACACTGTCTTTCTCCAAAAACAAAGCATTATAATAATTTAGATTTGAATAACAAGAACTTTTTTGAATGCAAGATGTCATTAGTCGAGACAATTTGTAATAGCATATTGCATTTGAACTCTGATTGTACACAGTATCATCAAGGAGTTTCTCTATCGACGCCATCAGGTTGATTGCTGGTGCTTTATTATTGAAATTCGATAATAGCTCTTGTAGTAAAATGAGAATCGCCTTTTCATTCCATATATCTATAGTAAATGGCGTGTTGGCTATTTGCAGATCATATGCCACATATGATACGTCCCGAACTCTTTGAAAAATCGTAAATACATAATACAATTTGCATTCTTTGGATAGTTCGCACTGGAATAAATATTTATATATAATCTCTTTGGCAAACATAACAGAACGTTTACTTTGGTCACACTTTTCGATGATAAGGAGCGAATTGAGGAGATGTAATCGCATATAATTTTGCTTGTCTAAAAGCAAATTTGCTGCCTGCTCAAACCTGTCCTCCCGAGAACTATGCATGATTAAATGTCTAAACTCTATATCCTCACTCGCTAGCATGGTAACGGCTCTGGAAGCAACAAATGTATTATAGAAATGGCCTGCATTATAGGCAAGTGTAATAATTTGAAGAATATCTCCAATTGATGGTTTATCACTTTTTGAAAATATTTCCGGTGCAGGAAAAAGATCTTCAACGCCAACAGGATTGTTATAGGTAAATTTCAATTTCTGCTGTAGTTCTCGTTTAACAAGCTGATGAAAATACAGCTGCAACATTGTATAGTCATATCGTGATTTGCATAGTTTTTTTGATACTCTAACAACCCCTAATTGTGGAACATTTCTCATTCTACTAATTATTCCAATTCTATCCAACTCATTATAAAATTCAGTTGCCAAAGAATATAAATCAATTTTAACGCTTAACCCTTGTTTTCGCATTTTCTGCTTTGGAAGTAAATTGTGCTCAATAATTGTCATATGCGCACCTCCTATTTGATATGCTTCTCCCTATTTGCAGTCGTCAAGGCACGGTATATTTTTCATTTAAAGAGGCGCTACCGCACCACATCATATAAACTAGACTGGGTATTGTTGTCATGCTGCAGATTTTTTGATGCTGACGACCTTGACGCCGTTGGTCTTGGTCTCGTCGAGCTGTGGATCTAAGCTCCGTGACAGCGTCGAAATTCGTGTATAACCAAATACCCGTGCAACTAATGCGCCTCTATGGGATTTGTTTTTTTGAGATGTATATAGGTTCAGAATGTACTTTTTCGGGCAGTTCGTCAAGGGAAATTCGTTATTGCAAAAAACTCTCATTATATAATCTGCTTTATTACTTCCATGGAGCCGATATTTTTCAAAACGAAGCCTTTACCCCTTCTCACGCCTTAACCAAGCCCTTATTCCTCCCCTTTTCCTGACATGAGCGAGCGCTTTCTTTTCGCGGCAGATACGATCCAGGGCAAATACAGGATGGCCCAGATGATCATGATCAGTCCGGCTTCAAGGAAAATATAGCCGGGATGACCGAACCAGATTTCAAACACCTGCAGCGTGGTATCCCTGGGCACATAGCTGAGAAACATGTAATTGCTGCCCAAAAAGGAATTCACAGCTGCCGCAATTCCTGCCAGAAAAAGAAGGGAAAGAAAGCATTTCGGGAGGCGCCGGTAATCGGGACGATAACCGTTTCCCCACACGATCAGTGCGGGAATCAGTGCCAAAAGCAAATGATTCGTCAGCGACTGCAGATACTGAAAGCTGATCAGCGGATAATACCAGCCGGGAGTCGCGAGTGCAAAAAGCGCAGCCGGCATACTCAGCGCGTATACAAATTCCTTAAGAAGTGTATTTCGCCTCAGAAATACGGCTGCAAACTCTATGAAGATCGAGACGCTGCACAGATGCAGAGGAAGACAATTTAGGAGCGTGTAATGTCCGATGAGAATATACCAGATCCAATCGGCCGCTTCACTTGCCGCCATAAAAAGAACGAGCGCGCGAAGAATTACTTCCCTTGATTGTTCCTTCTGCCTGCGGAAGAGATACAGAGCTGCGGCTGCCAGGATCAGGGAAAGAAGGATGCAGGTGATATGTGTTGGACTGAAATTGCGGGTCATATATTCCGAAGGAATATCCGCATCGATTGTCCAGAAGTATTTAATGCCTGCTGTCTTGTCATCTGCAATCAAAAACAGCAGACCTGTTGCGCAAACGATAACAAGATACGTTATAAGTCCTGCCATCGCCGCAAATACGGGAAATTTGCTGCGGCGGGAATCCATTGCAGTCGTTTCCGATACCTCCGTCTTTACACGTGGAAAAGGCCAGGCAAACTTTGCCGTTCACCTGTTACTCTTTTTCCCTGTTCCAAATATATTTCGTGTATCGGCCGCCGCCGAGCTTGATTATTTTGCTGCTATTCAACAGATCGTTCAGCGTCCGCTGAATGGTTACTTGACTGATATCCGGGTACTTCTGCATAAGCTCTGTCTTCGTGATTTGTCCGATTGTGGCTTTAATGGTCTCTCGGACGCGGTCCGGCTTGGATAAGTCGCCGGTAGTCATATATTGTATGCGGGATGAGAACTCGCGATAAGCCGCAACAATCACGCCAAGCATATACCGAACGAACGGCAGGTAGTCATTCTTCTCTTCGTGCCATCCCTCTGAACTCTGCTGCAAAGCCTCGTAATAGGTCTCCTTGGATGCCTCAATCACTTTCTCAATGCTGATGTATTTTCCAATATTGTAATCTGAGCGATAGAGTAAGAGTAAGGTTATAAGACGGCTCATACGTCCGTTGCCGTCAATGAAAGGATGGATACAGAGAAAATCCAGGATGAAGACAGGAATCAGAAGTAAGAGATCGTATTCCGTTGATTTACCGATATCAGCCAGCGCAGCGCTAATTTTGCCCATCGCCTCCGACGTCTCCCCAGC
>Ga0209373_10002429_pt1 | contig 18776 bp, 17 predicted proteins | sample Higcelweek5metaG_FD_187173 | JGI IMG/M metagenome (GOLD analysis project Ga0209373, IMG submission 187173) | Freshwater pond sediment microbial communities from the University of Edinburgh, under environmental carbon perturbations - High... | ecosystem: Environmental > Aquatic > Freshwater >... | reverse complement strand
CTGGAACTGTAAAGGTTTTTCCATTGAAAAGCAGGTAGGCCAGTGCATGTTGATCATCGAGTTCGTTGTTGGCATCGGTGTCGATGATGACTGCAATTCGCTGGTCTTGCTGACTCTTACAACTATTCATAAATAACATGGATGATGCGAGAACGATCAATAATTCAATTCTTGCTATTCTAAAATTGTAATGTGTCGATTTCATTCCTATATCCTTTCTTTCTTGTTTGTTGTATGAATTCACATATGTGAGTTGAATTGGTGCTTAGCTTGAGCTGTTTTTCAACCAACGTTCAACGGAGCTAATAGTGATTATCTGCAATCATGTTCAGTTTAAATTTTTTCCTTCAGAATTCCATGTCCGATTTGAAAATGGTGTTGTTGGACTTACGAGAACCTGGTTGTAAGATACAAAATTGAACTATTCGGTATCGATGTTTTTTGTTAGATTTTATTTAGGGGCAACTTGTGTGAGGCGTTTTTGTGTGGATCAACTGATAACCTCAAATCTTGTACTGATCCTAGGTGAATTAAAGAAGAAACAAAAAACCCGAAGCGATTGCCCCGGGTTTAGTATGAATCTTTGTTCTGTATGAAATTTATTTTTTGGCAATGTATTCGGCTAGCCAAGTTCCAACTTCGGAGGTTTTATAGGCTTTTTCCTTGCTGGCAATGTCTTCTGTTACTACACCAGCCTCGAGTGAAGCGGTTACAGCTTCGCGAATGAGAGCTCCTTCTTCCTTCATGTTAAATGCATATTCAAACATCATTGCAGCTGATAGTACAGTGGCTACAGGGTTGGCAATGTCTTTCCCGGCAGCTTGTGGATATGAACCGTGAATAGGTTCAAACAAGCTGGTATGAAGACCAATTGATGCCGATGGTAGCAAACCCATCGATCCTGTGATTACTGAAGCTTCGTCGGTAAGAATATCGCCAAACATGTTTTCGGTAACCATCACGTCGAAACTTTTAGGCCATTGGATAATACGCATGGCGGCATTGTCAACAAACATATATTCGGTTTCCACTTCGGGATACAATGGCGCCATTTCCTGACCAATCTGACGCCACAAACGTGAAGTTTCCAAAACGTTGGCTTTATCTACAATGGTAAGTTTTTTGTTGCGTTTCATGGCATATTCGAAACCCAATTTCAGTATGCGTTCTACCTCCATGCGGGTGTACACACAGTTGTCGAATGCAGTATTGCCATCTTCGCTACGCCCTTTTTCTCCAAAATAGATTCCACCTGTAAGTTCGCGAATGCACATAAAATCGGCTCCTTCAACTAAATCTTGTCGAAGTGGTGATTTGTGCAACAACGATTTAAATGTTTCAACTGGACGCAGATTGGCATAAAGGCCAAGCATTTTACGCATACGCAACAATCCTTGTTCAGGGCGAACTTTTGCAGTTGGATCGTTGTCAAATTTTGGATCGCCCACTGCACCAAAAAGTACAGCATCGCTTTCCATGCAAAGCTGGTGTGTTTCTGGTGGATACGGATCGCCCACAGCATCGATAGCGCAAGCACCGGTTATGGCGTGTTTGTACTTCAGTTCGTGACCAAATTTTTCACAAACAGCTTTGGTTACTTTCAAGGCCTGTTCGATAATTTCAGGACCAATTCCGTCGCCGGCTAACACGGCAATGTTGAGTGTTTTACCCATAATGTATTTGATTTTTTATGTTTTCTATTTAAACACGAAGGAACTACGGTCATCACAAAGAACACAAAGCATTATATATTCTTTTCTTTGTGCAACTTTGTGAAGTTCTTGGAGTCCTTTGTGGTTTACTTTATTCCTCCAAATGCTGCAAAGTTAAAATGTTTATGAAGAACAATTGTTTTTGAAAACCCAACTTTCTTCATTAAATCAAGCTGATAGGAGAGTGTTCTTGGTGTATCTTCGCTTTCGTACCGATTCATATACATTTCAATCTCTTCTTCGCCGATTTGCTTTTTTAACTCACTTAACCAACCGCCAAGCATCATATTGGTGATTTCGTCGGTTTCGCCAAGCACGATGTCGTTAATCCAAAATGTGCCGCCAGGTTTAAGGGCACGATAAACATTTCCGAAAACCAATTTCCACTCATTGTCTTCGCGCAAATGGTGAAGAGTGGTTCCGGCTGTGATAATGTCGTAACTGTTTTCTTCAAGCTCTACATCGCGGTAATCGCCCTGTATGGCGGTAACTTTTCCTGTAATGATTTTGGAAACCCGATTTTGGGCAGTTTCAACCATGTTGCCACTTATATCAATCAACGTACAATCAACATTGGGCATGAGTGAGGCTACTTTCACCGCGTAATTTCCGCCGCCGCAGCCCAGATCCATAATACGTGTTGCGTTTGGATTGAGCAATGCTGCCGAACGTGCTACAAGTTCCATGCACAAAGGAGAGTCGATGGCCGTGGTTTGCCCTGTTTCTATATTTGAAAACCGCTCAACCTGCTGGTCGAAATTGCGGCGTATGGCTTCGGGTGTTGATTTCATTCGAAAATAGTCATTAGTAATTGTGAAAAAGTCATTCGTCATTAGGAAAGAGGAACAAACTGCCCCACTTTTTTCTAATGAGTAGTGACTATTTCCTGATATGTTATTGTATTTTCTGTTCAATAATATTCAGCATTTTTACAGTGGCTTTAATTGCGGCTGCGGTTTGGTCAGAGTCGAGGCCACGGGTTCGGAACTCATTTTCTCCTTTCCATGTGATCACCGTTTCTACAAACGCATTGGTTTTACCACCTGGAGGAATGGTTACTACATAGTCAATCAATAATGGTAGTGGTTTCCGTAACCGTTTGTAAATTTTCTTGATCACATTCATAAAGGCATCGTACTGACCGTCGCCATGAGAGGTATCTTCGTAAATTTTGCCTTTTATTTTTATGGCAACAGATGCAACCGGTTTTAACCCAAATGCTTTGGAAATGCTATAGTTGTGCATTTCGATGGTTTGAGTAATCGACTGATTTCTAAGTACGTCTGAAACAATATATGGCAGGTCTTCTGAACTAACCGTATTTTTTTTGTCTGAAAGTTCGATGACTCGTTCGGTTACTTTTTTCAGTGATTCGGCATCGAGGTTAACTCCAATTTCTTCAAGATTTTTTTTTATATTGGCTTTGCCTGAGGTTTTTCCAAGTGCATATTTCCGCTCGCGGCCAAAGCGTTCAGGTAGCAAGTCGTTGAAATACAGGTTGCTTTTACTGTCGCCATCGGCATGAACACCGCTGCATTGGGTGAACACGAATTCGCCAATCAACGGTTTGTTGGTTGGAATGCGGATGCCCGAAAACGATTCAACCAATTTACTCACCATGTTGAGTTTACTTTCGTCAACATTGGTTTGCATTTTCAAATGATCTTTAATTGTGGCAATTACGCTCGATAGTGGTGCATTTCCTGCCCGTTCCCCCAATCCGTTAATTGTGGTGTGAATGCAGTTGACTCCGGCTTTTATTGCATGGAATACGTTGGCAATGGCCAGGTCATAATCGTTATGCCCATGAAAATCGAACTGAAGAGTGGGGTAGGTTTCGACCATATCTTTGCAATAGTCGTAAGTTTCATCAGGATTGAGAATGCCCAATGTATCGGGCAACATAAAACGATTTATGGGTTCATCTTTCAATCCGTTCATTATAAAATGCACATAATCTTTAGAATGGCGCATTCCGTTTGACCAGTCTTCGAGGTAAACATTTATGGTAAGGCCTTTTTCTTTTGCCAACCTGATATTTCGTTTAGCGTCATCCAAATGCTCTTCAGGGGTGCGGCGCAACTGTTCGGTTACGTGTTTGTACGAACCTTTCAAAAGTAGGTTCAGCACCTTGGCACCCGCGTTTGCAATCCAATCAATCGATGTGCCATTGTCGACAAAACCCAACACTTCAACCCGGTCGATGTAGCCATTTGCACGAGCCCACTCGGTAATTCGCTTAACACCTTTGTATTCGCCTTCCGAAACACGTGCCGAAGCCACTTCGATGCGGTCTACTTTCAGTTCGCTAAGAAGGGTACGAGCCATGCTCAGTTTTTCCATCTCGTTGAACGACACGCCTGTGGTTTGTTCACCATCGCGCAAGGTGGTGTCCATTATTTTGATCAAAGACCCCCCTCCCCCTAAAGAGGGAACCCCCCAACCCCCTAAAGGGGGGGCTTGGGATTCTGCAATATTTTTATTTGACCTCATTTTGTTAAAGTTTTACCACCCGTTAGTCAAATATGACAAAAGGAGTATGTTGTATGTGATTCGCTCTTTTAACAAATTAAAAAAACGAATGTTTCAAGTTTGCACCCAAGTGCCCCCCCTTTAGGGGGCTGGGGGGTTATTTTTCAAACTCCGCAATCTGCTCTTGCATAGCTACCAGATAGTCTATATCGTCGTAACCATTGGTTAAGCAAATTTTCTTGTATGGATTGATTTCAAAATCGTTACTGTTTCCTGTCGAGTCGTTGATCATCAGTTGTTTTTCAAGATCAACAGTGAACGTTGCTTTTGGATTTTTCTCGATGGTAGCGAAGATTTCTTCCAAAAAATCTGGAGAAACCTGAACTGGAAGCAAACCGTTGTTCAATGCGTTTCCTTTGAAAATATCGGCAAAGAAACTCGATACTACCACTTTGAAACCTGCATCGTAAATGGCCCATGCAGCATGTTCGCGGCTCGATCCGCTTCCGAAGTTTTTGCCACCTACAAGGATTGATCCCGAGTATTCGGGTTTGTTCATCACGAAATCGGGATTGGGAGTATTTCCACTGGTATAACGCCAGTCGCGGAACAAATTGTCGCCAAAACCTTTTCGTTCCACTGCCTTCAAAAAACGGGCAGGGATTATCTGGTCGGTATCCACATTTTCGATGGGCATTGGTACCGCCGATGATTGTATTTTTATGAATTTATCGATAGCCATTATGAATAATCTTTAAAATTATAAATCAGATGGATTGGTAACTTTTCCGGTAATTGCGCAAGCAGCCGCTACCAGTGGACTGGCCAACAACGTACGTGCACCGGGTCCTTGACGACCTTCGAAGTTGCGGTTGGTAGTCGATACTGAATACTTTCCGGCAGGAACTTTATCGGGGTTCATGGCCAAACATGCAGAACAACCGGGTTGGCGCAATTCGAAACCTGCGTCTTCAAGTATTTCAACCAAACCTTCTTCGCGAATTTGTTTTTCAACGGCAACAGAACCAGGAACTAACCAAGCTACTACGTTGTCGGCTTTCTTTTTACCTTTTACATATTGGGTAAAAGCGCGGAAGTCCTCAATGCGGCCATTGGTACAGCTTCCCAAGAAAACATAGTCGATTGGTTTTCCAGCAATGGCTTCTCCTTCGCTAAATCCCATGTATTGAAGCGATTTTTGGAACGATACTTTGTCGTTTCCGGTCAAGCCTTCGCTGGTTGGAATGTTCTCGCTGATTTTGATTCCCATTCCCGGATTTGTTCCGTAGGTGATCATCGGTTCAATGTCGGCAGCATCAAAATTGTAAGCCATGTCGAATTCAGCGCCTTCATCGGTTTTCAATGTTTTCCAGTAGGCAATGGCTTTGTTCCAATCTTCACCTTTAGGTGCAAACTGGCGGCCTTTTACGTATTCGATGGTTTTTTCGTCGGGAGCAATTAAGCCTCCGCGTGCTCCACATTCAATGCTCATGTTGCAAACGGTCATACGTCCTTCCATCGAAAGTTCGGTAAATGCTGTTCCTGCAAATTCAATGAAATGTCCTGTGCCGCCGCTGGTCGAGATTTTTGCAATGATATAGAGAACAATGTCTTTTGCAGTTACATTTGGTTTTAATTTGCCGTTAACTGTAATCAACATTTTCTTTGGTTTTGGCTGCATAATGCACTGGCTGGCCAATACCATTTCAACTTCGCTGGTTCCGATTCCGAAAGCAACGGCTCCGAAAGCGCCGTGGGTTGAAGTATGGCTATCGCCGCAAACGATGGTCATGCCCGGTTGGGTCAAACCTTGTTCTGGACCAATGATGTGAACCACGCCATGCCCGTCGTTGCCCAAGCCGTAGTGGGTAATGCCATGCTCTTCACAATTGCGGCGGAGCATCTCAACCTGGTTGCGGCTCATTTCGTCAACAATAGATAGATGTTGATCGGTTGTTGGAACATTGTGGTCGGGTGTTGCAGTGGTTTGAGCTGGGCGGAATACTTTCAATCCGCGGTTCTTCAATCCTAAAAATGCTACAGGACTAGTCACTTCGTGGATGAAATGGCGGTCGATATACAATACATTTGGTCCGCCTTCTACTTCTTTCACTACGTGGGCATCCCAGATTTTGTCAAATAATGTTTTTGCTTCCATTTATGTGATCTATTTTGAAAGATTAAATGGTTGATTTTTAATCATCACATTTAATCTTTCTTTTATTCATTTAATATTAAACAGTCTTTTTTGCTACCGGAATCTTGTTTATAGCATCCAAGAATGCTTCAACAGAGGCAGTAATGATATCGGTATGAGCACCAAATCCATGATACGAATGTTCTTCGTGCTGAATCGTCATGTGAACTTTACCAACATCGTCGCTTCCTTTTGAGATGGTTTGGATCAAAAATTCCTCTAAAGTAACCTGACGGGTAAGAATTTGTTTTACAGCTTTGATTGCTGCGTCAACAGGGCCGTTACCGTCGGAGGTTGCAGTGAACTTTTCACCGGCAATTGACAAGCGTACTGTTGCCATTGGATGAACTTCTTTTCCCGATAAAACCTGGAGAAAGTCGAGCTTGATGCGATGGTTTTCGCCTCTCAATTCACCCAAAAGCATCAACAAATCGTCATCTTTGATGTCTTTTTTCTTATCGGCGAGTTTCAAGAAATCCTGATAAACGTCGTCCAACTTTGCTTTCGTTAAGGTGAAGCCAAGGTTTTCTATATGGTGCTTTAAGGCTGCACGTCCGCTTCGGGCAGTCAAAACAATCGACGATTCGTTAATGCCCACGTCGTTTGGATCGATGATTTCGTAGTTTTCGCGGTTTTTCAATACACCATCCTGATGGATTCCCGATGAGTGTGCAAATGCATTGCGGCCAACAATTGCTTTGTTTGGCTGAACAGGCATGTTCATCAGGCTCGAAACCATGCGGCTGGTTTTGCAAATGTTCTTAGAATTTATATTGGTAATAATTCCAAGTTCCTTTTCTCTACTTTTGAAAGTCATAACAACTTCTTCCAGCGCAGTGTTGCCGGCACGTTCGCCAATTCCGTTGATGGTTACCTCTACTTGGCGGGCACCGTTCAGGATACCTGAAACCGAGTTGGCTGTTGCCATTCCAAGGTCGTTGTGACAATGAGTAGAAAGAATGGCCTTATGAACACCTTTCACATTTTCCATCAAAAATTTTATTTTCTCACCATATTCGTGAGGAAGACAATATCCGGTTGTGTCGGGAATGTTAATAACGGTAGCGCCAGCTTTAATTACTGCTTCAACTACTTTTGCCAAATAAACATTATCGCTACGACCGGCATCTTCGGCATAAAATTCAACATCTTCAACGTATTTTTTAGCATACTTCACGGCAGCTACGGCTCGTTCAAGTATTTCGTCTTCGGTTGAGTTGAGTTTATATTTGATGTGGTATGGCGAAGTTCCGATTCCTGTGTGGATACGTCCTTTTTTTGCAAATTTTAGGGCATCAGCGGCTACGTCAATGTCTTTTTCAACTGCGCGCGTCAAAGCGCAAATGGTTGGCCAGGTAACGGCCTTTGAAATTTCGACTACCGAATTGAAGTCGCCGGGACTTGAAATTGGAAATCCGGCTTCAATTACGTCGACTCCAAGTTCTTCAAGTGCTTTTGCTACCTGGATTTTTTCCAATGTATTCAACTGGCATCCGGGAACTTGTTCTCCGTCGCGTAATGTGGTGTCGAAAATGTACAACCTGTCGCTCATGTTTTTATAATTTTATTCAGATTAATACTAAAAAAAAACCATCCTCAGTATTCTGAGAATGGTTTCGTTTATATTTTTTGATTTTTCACATATACATACCACCCTCAGCTCAGCTTTCCGAGAATTAGAATACCTAGTAGGCTAATGAGCGATATAGTAATGCTTTTAATCATTTTGTTTGCTTTTGTGCTTCTATTTTTGTGCAAATATGATATTATTTTTTAAAAATGAAAATTATGTGGGGGTTTTATTTACAATTTAAAACCGAAATACAATAAACTTAACAAACAATGTAAATGGGTTAGCAATTGTAATCATCGGTAGCCACTATTGAGAGACGGTTAATTCAACGGGAAATTTGGCGATATTTTTTTTATGAAGATCAATTTTTAACAACTGGTTGGTGAAGAGGAATAGAAAAGAAGAAGGGGCCGTGGAAATCCACAAGCCCCAAATGTTTGGCGTGATCCTGACGGGGCTCGAACCCATAACCTGCGGCTTAGAAGGCAGCTGCTCTATCCAGTTGAGCTACAGGACCATTTACCATTGCAAATTTGTTTTGCTATTGATCGTTTAAAAACAATAGTTACGCTTTTGCGGCTGCAAATATAAAAAATGAATATTTAAATGCGAACCTTTCTGTAAATAAAGTCAAATTTTATCCTTTCGGTTGGCGCTTGTGGCGTGTATTGTAATAAACAATCTCCATCGATTTAATGATTGCTTCATTTTTGGGGAGTAGCATCCCTCCATAATTGTTGTCGATGGCCCTCAGGTTCATATAAAATTCGGAATAGACCGGTGCCGTTTTTTGAAGGTGAGCATTAAAAGCTTCTTCGTTGGTGATTTGATTCTTCAATATTTTACACCCGCTGAACGATTTGTTTCCTGTTTTTACAATCGATGCAGCATTCCCAAACAATCGGCATTCAAAACCGCGGAATGAATAGCTACCACAGCGTCCTTTCAGTGTTGTGGTGTCCCTGTCGAGTAAAAAACAAATGTCGGAAGTTGCTTCTTTATATTCCCAAAATTTCGCTTCAAGAGTTCCATTCTTAAAAAGATGATAGGAGTATGGGAGATATTCGAGCGGACTAGCTGTAATATTTTTGCCATGGCAGCACTCGTCGCACCCAATTGGGCAACGGGTTTCAACACCATCTGTAAATTTTTTGCTCGCTTTATCGATTAAGGAAAAGAGCTTTTCAATTGCTTTGGCACTTTTTTCAACCTCCATACCACTATTTTGAGTTTGGCGAAAATAGATTAAAAATTAGTTCATTCAATTTTTGAAATAAAAAAAGGCCGTTTTAAACGACCTCTTTCAATATCTTAGATTTGAATTCTTACATTAAGAAAATGTTGTTTGCGTTGCATTGCTCGTTCATTTCATCGGGCCAAATTGAAGCCTGAACCTCGCCAATGTGGGCTTTTTGAAGGAAGTACATGCAAATGCGCGACTGCCCAAAACCTCCGCCAAATGATAACGGCATTTCGTCGTTCAGTAACATTTTATGGAACAACAATTCTTTGCGGCTTTCCTTTCCTTCAAGAGCCAACTGCTTGTTTAATGCAGTTTTATCAACACGAATACCCATTGATGAAATTTCGAAAGCACGTTTTAATACTGGGTTCCAAATAATAATGTCGCCATTCAACCCTTTGTATCCGTTAACGGTTTCGGTAGTCCAGTCGTCGTAGTCGGGAGCACGTCCGTCGTGTTTTTCACCGTTCGATAATTTGCCGCCAATACCAATAATAAAAATAGCTCCGTATTTTTCGGCTACTTCCATTTCACGTTCAAAAGGAGTTTTATCGGGATACATTTGAAGAAGATCTTCGGTGTGAAAGAAGGTGATTTTTTCGGGCAGCATTGGATTAATTCCCGGAAATTCTTCGCAAACCATAAATTCAGTGCGTTTCAAAACTTCAAAAAGACGTTCAACCACACTTTTCAAAAAATCGAGGTTGCGTTGTTCTGCTGTCATCGCTACTTCCCAGTCCCATTGGTCAACATATAGCGAGTGGATATTATCCAATTCTTCGTCGGCACGGATGGCGTTCATGTCGGTATAAATGCCATAGCCAGGTTGAATTCCAAGTTTGCCCAAAGTCATTCGTTTCCATTTAGCAAGCGAATGAACTACTTCGGCAACTTGTCCGTTTAAATCCATAATTGGAAAACTAACCGCACGTTCTATTCCGTTCAGGTCATCGTTAATTCCTGTGCCTCTAAGAACGAAAAGAGGTGCAGTAACCCTGCGAAGTTTCATTTCCGACGAAAGGTTTACCTGAAAGAAATCTTTCACTAGTTTAATTGCTTTCTCGGTTTGAACAGGATCTAAAATTGGTTGATATCCTGCCGGAATTTGAAGTTTCATATTTAGAAATTTGATTTGTTAATAATTGATTTAGTTTCGAAATTGATTAATTGATTTCTTTTTGCTGCGAAAAATACATTTTTCATTTCAATAAATAAAAAAAATAAAGAAATGAATTGAATTTTGATATTTAGATGAATTCAAGGGGTGTTTGAATAATTATGATTTTTGGTGGTTTCAAGTCGTTGTCTGTTAGTGGTTTTAGATGAATAAAAAGTAGTGGATTTATTGAACGCTTGTCATTTTTTTGTGGGCTTTCAATTTTTTAACGTTATTGGATTAGAAAGCAAAAAGAGGAAATAAATCCTCTTTTTTAATGTTATCTGATCGGAATTTGTCGTTTAAATTCCTGTTCAAGCGACATAAACGTTTCAGTACGAGCAATTCCTTGAATCTGCTGAAATTCATCGTCGATGATTTGTTTCAGGTGTTTGTTCGTTTTTGTCATTATTTTCAAGAAAATAGCATACTGACCGGTTGTATAATGGCATTCGATAATTTCAGGGATTTTCATCAGTTGTTGAACAACTTCTTTATGGAAACTAGCTTTTTCAAGGTAAATTCCCATATAAGCACACGTATTGTAACCCAATTTTTCAGCACTAACAACAAACTCAGAACCTGTTACAACGCCCATATTCATTAACCGCTGTACCCGTTGATGGATAGCTGCACCTGAAACGCCACATTCGCGGGCTACTTCTAAAAACGGGATTCGGGCATTTTGAGTTATTAGTTTCAGTATTTTTTGATCGAGTTCGTCGATATGCTTTTGGTTCATTATGGTTTCCTCATTCATAAGACAATATATTTATGAAATTTTAAATTGTAATTTAAAAGTACAAAAAATCGACAATCTTATACTTTTGTTGGCAAAAATGTTTGTAATATTTTCAGTTTATAACCTGCTTGCGACATTGTGAACAAGAGAAACAATGAATTGTTTTATCTATTTTTAATTTATCACGATCACTTAAAGCTTAAAAAAATAAGTTGTAACAAAAAGTCTTTATTTTGCAGAAAAATTGAACAAGATGGAATTCTCAATCAACAATCAAAACGGTAACTACCAGAAAATTGAAAAATATAATTCTGAAACTACACTGAACCTTGCCGAACATTACGCCAAGATTTTGGAACTAGTTGGTGAAGATCCAACCCGTGAAGGACTTGAGAAAACGCCAATGCGTGTTGCTAAGGCCCTTCAGTTTATGTTGCAAGGCTACGAAATGAATCCTGAACAAATTTTGAAATCGGCCATGTTTAAAGAAGATTACAAACAGATGGTGATTGTGAAGGATATTGAGCTTTTTTCGATGTGTGAGCACCACATGTTGCCGTTTATCGGGAAAGCACATGTTGCTTATATTCCCAATGGTTACATTACCGGATTGAGCAAAATTGCCCGTGTTGTTGAAGCTTTTTCTCGAAGGTTACAGGTTCAGGAACGTTTGACTACACAAATAAAAGATTGTATTAATGACACACTTCAGCCCCTGGGTGTAGCAGTTGTTATAGAAGCACAGCATTTATGTATGCAAATGCGCGGTGTTCAAAAGCAACACTCAGTTACCACCACATCTGATTTCACCGGTGCTTTTAACCGCGAAGCAACCCGCATTGAATTCCTCAAAATAGTAAGTAGCAATTTGCATTAATTGTAATCTTTTGACTTTGTAATGATTTTTTTTTCATATTACTTAGTCCTTATTTAAAATCAAGATTTATGAATACAGCTATAATCGTATTGATTTATGTATTTAGTCCATTAGCACTTTTGTATGCGTGTAAGCGTTCTAAATTTTTAAATAAGTTTGGCACTGTAGCTCTTGCTTATATCTTGGGCATCGTTATCGGTAATATAGGATTAATAAAGCCTGAAATGAAATCGTTGCAGGATACTTTTACATCTGTAACCATTGCTATGGCCTTGCCTCTTTTGTTGTTTTCAATTAATGTGAAACAGTGGTCGAGGCTAGCACTTAAAACCGGGTTAGCTGTATTGTTTGGAATTATTTCGGTGGTAATTGTTACCATTATTGGATTCTATGTTTTTAAAGATGTTATCCCCGATAGTTGGCAAGTTGCTGGTTTGATGATAGGTGTTTACATTGGTGGTACAGCAAATATGGCCGCTATAATGAAAGCCTTAAATGGCAATCCCGATACTTTTATTCTTGTGAATGCTTATGACATACTTATTTGTATGTTCTATTTCATTTTCCTCATTAGCGGTGCACAAAAATTAATTGGGAAAGTTCTTGTCCCATTTAAACCTGCAAATGAACATGTTCAATTGAGTAATGAGGTTGACGATTTTGATGGTTGGGATGCCTATAAAGGAATTGGAAAGCGTTCGGTTCTTTTTCCTCTTTTATTTGCCATTTTAATTGCGGGTGGAGTTGTAGGTGCTGCAATGCTTTTGAAGCCATTGTTCCCTGTTGATTATCAGCTTGCGGGGATTATTTTATGCATTACTGCATTTTCAATAGTTCTTTCACTTATTCCGGCAGTTAATCGAATTCAAAAAACGTTTCAATCGGGCATGTACCTTATTGTGATTTTCTGCATTGTTGTTGGCTCGATGTCAGATTTCAGCATGTTTACATTCGATTCCCTTTACTTGGCCCTATTGATCTTGCTGGTGATTGTTGGTTCGTTAATTCTGCAGATTATATTTTCTAAGATTTTTAAAATTGATACCGATACAACAATCATCACTTCAACAGCCTTCATTTTTTCTGCACCATTTGTGCCAACAGTTGCCAATGCATTAAAAAACAAGGAAATAATACTTTCGGGAATAACAATCGGAATTATTGGGTATACGGTCGGCAACTTTATAGGTATTTCGTTGGCCTACTTTTTAAAATAAAAGGGAAAAGGGAAAAGAGAAAACAGAAAAGATCTTCCTGTTTTCTCTTGCCATATTAATTAAAGTGATACAAGAAAATTACATCGGCATCGTAAGCCGATTTCTTGCAGTCTTCTATTTCAAGTGTAGCATGAATGGTTGCTTTAATTGTTCCTCTTAAATTTAAAACAGAAACTACGCTTGCTCTTAACCTTATTCTGCTATCAACAATTACAGGTTGGTTAAACTTCATCTTTTCGATTCCGTAGTTTACCATCAGCTTAAGGTTTTGAACTTCGATGATTTGATCCCATAAATAGGGCAATACCGATAAGGTCAAATAACCATGAGCAATGGTGTTTTTAAATGGAGATTCAATTTTGGCACGTTCAGGGTTGGTATGTATCCATTGGTGATCGATTGTTGCTTCGGCAAACTGGTTAATTTGTTCTTGTGTAATCTGGTGATATTCAGATACTCCAATCTCTTGTCCTATTAGTTTTTCTAAATCTTCGAAACAGGTAATAATAACTTTACTCATCTTTAAGCGGTTTATTTTCGATTTATACGAAATACAAAAATGAAATTTCTTTTTTTGTACACAACTAGAGTGCTAATTTTTCAGTCGAAAATATTGAACGGTTTAACCATTTACAGCAAACATATGAAGACACCAATAAAATTAAATCGCTATTCGAGACAAGAAGAAAATTGGAATGTTGCGTCTCATTTCATTGGGTTGATATTGAGTGTGATAGTGTCTGTTTTTTTAATTGTAAAATCAATATCCTCTGATTGTTCGGGCTCTGTTTTTAGCTCTGTAATTTTTGGATTTAGTGCCATCTGTCTTTATTTGGCATCTACACTTTATCATCATGAAAAAAATGAAGAAAAGAGACTGAAGTTAAAAATATTCGATCACAGCTCTATTTATATCCTCATTGCCGGATCGTACACTCCATTTTTACTCATAACCATGCATGGCCCCATTGGGAATGCATATTTTGCTGCAGTTTGGGGCATTGCCATTGCCGGAGTAATACTTAAATTCTTCTTTACAGGCAGGCTCTCCGTTTTATCGACTATTTCGTATGTGCTGATGGGGTGGATTATTGTGTTTGCCTTTAAACCGTTAAGTGCAAATCTTTCTGGCGACGGGCTTTTTTGGTTGCTTGCCGGCGGAGTGGCTTATACTATTGGTGCTGTTCTTTATCAAATAAAGAAAATCAAATTCAACCATGCTATTTTCCATATTTTCACACTTGTAGGAACCCTTTGCCATTTTATTTCAGTTTACTTTTATGTGATTTAACTTGCATTCACTCGTTGAAATTTATTGGTTTTAAGACTTGCCATTTTTTTCTACCTTGTGGCTCAATTTGAAAAGAAAACCCATGAGCATTCTCATTAAAAAGGTTCAGCTAAATAATAGTATTTGCGATATTTTTATTGAAGGAAATACAATCAAAAAGATTGGTGTTGGCCTTGATTTATTGGCTGATAAAGTAATTGACGGAAGTAAAAAAGCAGCTGTGCCGGGAATGACCAACGGACACACACATGCAGCAATGACCCTGATGCGTGGTTATGCCGACGATATGCCGTTGATGCCTTGGCTTGAAAAAAAAATTTGGCCTCTCGAAGCTAAAATTACCAATGATGATGTGTATTGGGGGGCGAAACTGGCCTGCCTCGAAATGATAAAAAGTGGTACCACGCTGATGGTTGACATGTACCATCGTTTCCCGTTTACAGCTAAAGCAGTTGATGAAATGGGGATTCGTGGAATGTTGACCCATGCCGGTTTCGATTTTAATCAGCGCGAACTTTCAGAAATATACAAATCAGACATTGAACAATTTTTCAATTCAATGCCCTCTTATTCCGATCGGATCAAGTTTGCAATGGGGCCACATGCCATTTATTCGGTGTCGACTCAGCTGTTGAAATGGATTCGCGATTTTGCATCCAACAACCATCTCCGGATTCAAACCCATCTTTCAGAAACTCATTACGAAGTTGAAAATGCGAAGAAGGTTTTTGGGATGCGTCCGGTTGAATATCTGAAGAGCATTGGTTTTTTGGGTCCTGATGTAAGTTTTGCCCACGGTATTTATCTCTCCGATGATGAAATAAAAATATTGGCCGACTATGGATGTCAGGTAGTACACAATCCGGCATCGAACATGAAACTGTCTTCGGGTGCAAAGTTCAGGTATGCCGATCTGAAAAATGCCGGAGTCCCCATCAGTATTGGAACCGACGGAACTTCAAGCGGAAACAACCTCGATATGTATGAAGCCATGAAACTTGCTTCGCTTTTAGGAAAAGTGGCCTGGAACGATCCAACAATATGGAAAGCTGAAGATACTTTTGCCATTGCTACCGAAGTAGCTGAAACCCTCACCGGATTTAAAACTGGAAAGATTGAAGAAGGTTTTTTGGCCGATGTCTGTTTGGTCGACTTGAATCGCCCTGAAATGACGCCCAACTTTAATTTGATATCTAACTTGGTGTACTCGGCCAGTGGAAATGTGGTAGATACGGTGATTTGCGACGGAAAAGTGCTGATGGAAAACCGTTATGTGCCGGGTGAAGAGGAAATAATTGAAAAAGCGGGAAAGGCAGCCTTCAATCTGGTAAACAGGTAATTTATCCGATTACCTTTCCCTTAAAATTATTCTTTCAACCTACATTGTTTGGTACAACAAAATAATTGTGAATCAATAATAAAAATGAGAAACAGACGAAGCCACTTCCTCTTGTTTGTCGTTGTAGGTGATTACTTTAAGAATCATTCCTTTTCCCGGATTTGGGTCGGCAATCTCTGATACAAAATGGACTTTTTCGCCAATAAAAACCAATCGGGTTGCTTTAATCTCAGTACTTTCTACAGTATAACATCCTTTGATTCCTGGATTTGCATACTTAAAATGAGCTGCGGCCAATTTTCCCATTGCCGCACCAATACGTGCAACGGGTAATGCAGGATAGTTTATAAAATGTCCAACACAATGTTCAGGTAAAACTTCACCAATTGACGCAAAACAGTTTTTCATACCAAGTTCAAGTTCAGTAAAAGCTGTGTTTTCAGTATAAGGATTAATTTCAGGATTGCAAGAAAGTTCAACTCTGTTTGAGGCAAACATTCTTTCAAATAGCCTGTAATGCAAAATAGTGTATTTGATTTCTGCTTTAAAAATCAAATAGTGCTCAGCATCGTAAAGTTCGGTTGAAACGACACCATTTTTTCGGTCTAGTCCTTTTACTGTTGCTCGTCCCTTTAAGGTTGATTTCTTTGATTCATGTTCCGACATCCGAACAATAATGGCTTCGGTGGCAAGGTAGTAATGCTTCTCTTTTAGTGGATTTGCCTTAGAAAGTGCCAGCGAACCTAATATGGCCAAATGACGTCCAACCTCTGGGGTTGAAATTGGCATTTTCTCCTCTGGATCATTTAATTCCACTTCGATACTGGCATAGATGTACTCATCCAGTTCTTTAATATCGGTAAGTGCAAAGTAAGGAGTTGTTACTGAAATGTTGTTCAATAATTCAACATCAATGGCATTAAAAATTTTGTTTGATAGAGAAATTGTTTGATTATAAGATTCTTGAAACATAATGAAATGGTTTAATTGTTTATTATTATAATTATTGAAATTTATTTGGATTACTTATTTGGTTTTGCTTAATATGATGTTTGGCACAAATTATTATTTTGTTCATATAACGATAATATTTGTGTAATATTATCGTTATGTTATGTATTTCAAACAAAAAAATGGTGGATATAGATTGAAAAGTTAACGTCTGCCTTTTTTATTAGATTCACCCGACAACTTTAGGTGGTATAAATTCAAAAACCCTATTTTTGCATCCGTAAGAAATCAATTCATTTGAGGTAAGAGCGATCTCATTACTCAAATCTTAATACTCAAAATCTTAAGAAAAATGAAAGCATTTGTATTTCCCGGTCAGGGAGCACAATACCCCGGAATGGGTAAAGATCTTTACGAAAATTCTGCCATTGCGCGTGAAATGTTCGACAAAGCCAATGAAATTCTTGGTTTCGAAATCACCAAAATCATGTTTGAAGGTACTGCCGACGAACTGAAACAAACCAAAGTAACCCAACCTGCAATCTTCTTGCATTCGGTTATTCTTTCGAAAGTGTTGGGTGATAAATTTCAACCTGAAATGACTGCCGGTCACTCGTTGGGAGAATTCTCTGCATTGGTTTCTGCCGGTGCTTTATCGTTTGAAGACGGATTGAAACTGGTTTCGAAACGAGCGCAAGCCATGCAAAAAGCCTGCGAAGCCCAACCATCGACTATGGCTGCAATTGTAGGAATGGAAGACGGAATAGTTGAACAAGTTTGTAATGATGTAGATGGGGTAGTAGTTGCCGCCAATTACAATTGTCCGGGTCAATTGGTTATTTCTGGTTCAGTTGAAGCAGTTAACACAGCTTGCGAAATATTGAAAGAAAAAGGTGCTAAACGTGCATTGTTATTGCCTGTTGGCGGTGCTTTCCACTCTCCGTTAATGGAGCCTGCCCGTGAAGAATTGGCCGCTGCTATTGAAGCCACTGAGATTCATGCTCCAATTTGCCCTGTATACCAAAATGTGGATGCAAAACCACAAACCGATCCGTTAATCATTAAACAAAACCTGATTGCTCAGTTGACCGGACCTGTAAAATGGACTCAGACTGTAACCAACATGGTCGCTGATGGTGCTGTTTCTTTTACCGAATTGGGGCCTGGAAAAGTATTACAAGGTTTAGTAAATAAAATCAGCCGCGATGTTGCAACCGATGGTTATGACAAATTGCCTGAGTAAATTTGATTGTTATAATTTGCATTATAAAAAAGGAACCCAATTGGGTTCCTTTTTTTTATCCCCAAAAGAATAGACTTTTCTCAATTTCATTTGAATACTGAAATATGAATGGGCATTTAAACTCTTTCGAAATGTTTCCAAAATTTCATTCACTTCATGTACTTTTTCTCGCAAATGGCAATTGCAATTTATGTTCTGTCGAATCCTTAAACAATGCTAAAAAAGTGTGTGAAAAGCACATATTTTGGACAACAGACGATAGCAAAAATTAGAGGTCAGTAAAGTACATCGATTCAACGAGTTTTAGACCTGTTTTTGTTTTGATATACTTGTCACGGGCGCTTTGAACTGCTACAGGGGGTATTTCATCTTCAAAGATGTTGACCAGAAAATCGGCCTCAACCAGAATCTGAAAGTCGATATCGTCAATTGCAGTGTAGGTGTGATGATTGCCAACCAGAAAGCACACACGGTCGATCAGTTCGGGAGCATTCCCAAGTTGTTGCAACAGCTCTCGGGCAATGGGCGGGCCTTCAATTTCTTGGTACTTCCCAATGCACGAACCGTATTTTTGCTCCGAAACCGGTATGCCAATGTCGTGCAAAATGGCGGCAAGCTCAGTAATTTCAAGTTGCTTGGCCGAAAGCTGTTCTTGGCGGGCAATGAGCCCTGCAAAACTGTAAACTTTCAGCGCGTGGTTGATTCTTCGGGCATCTTTTCCAAAGTATTCAATCATTTTCGAGAGGGTTTGGGCAACCAGCAT
>Ga0209373_10002427_pt1 | contig 18784 bp, 16 predicted proteins | sample Higcelweek5metaG_FD_187173 | JGI IMG/M metagenome (GOLD analysis project Ga0209373, IMG submission 187173) | Freshwater pond sediment microbial communities from the University of Edinburgh, under environmental carbon perturbations - High... | ecosystem: Environmental > Aquatic > Freshwater >... | reverse complement strand
GCGAACGAATATAATGAAAAAGAGAAATATAAGTCTGATTTAAGATCAGAGTTTCACCAAAGTTCTGCTGTTTATGTTTCGAATAAAGCTGGCTCTGGTTTTGTGGCTTCTGCCCCGGATGCGCGTGGCTATCGTACCGTGACAACGTTCAGCCCGTCTCGTTCGACCTTAGGTTAGTTCGGAATAAGGAGCGTGTGATCGGGGCTTGTTTATAAACGGGCGACGCAGAAGCTGCGTCGCCCGTGTTGTTTGTTACGGTGCGATCATCGTATCTGAGGGTAGGTGGGATTCAACGCGCAGGCCGTTGGCTAAGAACCCGATGCCGCCGTCAAGTTGCAGGTTATAGACCGTCTCCGTTCCTGGTTCCGTCATGATCGACTTGACGGCCAATTCTTTCTTGTCGCCGGTAATGAGCTTATCGCCGACTTTAAGATCGGAAACGGTCGTCCATTTGCCATCGCTTGTCAGAATGACTTGCGTTTTGGTGAGCGTTACGTTGTCGTTAAGGCGCACCTTGGTTTGGTTCGGCGTGACCGCGATTTTTGCGACACGCATGGCTTTCATCTCGCCATCGACGCGATCAAAACCAAGGATTTTTTCACCAGCTTTGATCTCGCTGACGGGTTTCGTTTTGCCTTCAGGAAGGCTGACAAGCGTTGCTGGGGCGAGGCAATCGGTGCCCTGTACACAAAGCGAGACAAACCAGTTATTGCACATTTGCGCGAAGTTCGAATAACCGCCATGCTTGTAATAGACGCCGACCCAATAGGGATCTGTGCCTGAAAGGCAATCTTCCATGGTCGTTGTCTGGCCAACATAGGCGGCACCGCCGTAAGGCGAGGAGATGGTGCATTCTGTGCCAACGCATTGTTGCGTTAGTGTGCAGCCTTGTTCATAGCCATCAATTTTTGCATCCACACATTCTTCACAGGGCGCATAAGCTGAGGTTGACCGTTGGCAGAAGCGTTGTGCTGCGATGGATATGGTTTGGCCATAGGGGGCGTGAATGGCCGAGCAATCCGTATCGCCAACCCATTCCGTAAATTTCAGCGGCGACGTGGTCACCGTGACCCCGTTTGGCAGTGAATTGAGGAACGCATTAAACTCGCCTTCTGTGTTGGAAGGCACAAAGTAGGTGTCGTTAGACGCGTTCTCAATATGAAGGGCCAAGAACCCCGTTGTTGTGGTGCCGTCTTTCAAGATGCGGGTAAAAGATTCAAACTGCTGATCAAGCGAACCTTTGGCAGCAAGTTTGTGTCCAAAGCCTCCGCCGAGCGCGAGCCCCTGAGCCAAGTGACTTTGGGCGCGGTCAAAGGGCGTGTAGGTAAAGCGCGTGTCAAACTCGCCTTTTGAATAGTCCTGATAGACGTAGAGATCGACGAAATTTTCGCCGTCAAATTGATAATATTTGATGCACTGGTTGTTGTTTAAGATCAGCTCATCTTCGTAGCATTTGTTGTTGTTCAGCAACGTCACGAGAACGGGCCGCGAGTTGATGAGGCGGTAAGATTCACCGGCAGTCACCTTCTGGGCAAAAGCCGAGAAGGAAATATAGGTCCAAGCCTTAACGCGTGAGTTGAACTCGGCTTCCATGCTGTATTGGAAAAGCCCCGGGCAATTGGCTTGCGTTGCTGGACAATAAGCAAGACAGGCCTTATTCGCGGCAGCTGTTTTGGGGCACAGGTCTTCTTGTGTGTCTTTCGTCGTGTTTGTTGTCGTTGTCGTCGTCGTCGTTGTGTTTGTCGTTTTCGTCGTCGTAGGGGCGTCGGAGATGAGGTTGGTTGCTTCGCCAGCCCGATAGATGCTCAGATAGCAACCATCCTCAGCCGTGCAAATTTCAGTCGCGCAACCGTTCGAGTAATTTGTGAAATAAGCCGAAGCATCTGTGATGACATCTGCTAGGCCATTGGCATCAAAATCGATGCTATAGGTCTTGATCGACGAAAGATCTGTTTTATTTGTGCCGCACACGCCAACGGCGACTTTGATATCTTCTTTTGGTTGAAGTTGCGTGGCGGGAATAAGCGGATCATTGTCGCTTGAAAAATCAATACTGCCCCAGGTTTGTTGCCAGTTGAAGGCTTGTTGAAGGGGCGTCCCGATGCTTGTTAAAAGGGTTGCCTGCGCCTGTTGCATGGGAGCAAAGACCAGCAGGAGGGCCACACCGAGAGTAAGAAGGGGGCTCGAGGAAGTGGCGCGTGCAAAAGCAAACATGGCAGACTCCTTTTAAACCAATATGTTAATTATAATATGCCCGTATTCTGAATCAGGCCTTAATTTTTGGTATTTTGACGATAAAGAATCTCGCCCCTTAGTTGGGGCTAAGTTGGGAAAGACCGAAGGTTCGCCATTCATATCTTTTTAAACAGCCGCCGTCCGTTTCCTTGCCATTTGTTTTTACACAATCTTTTATGTTGGAGAGGGCGTTGATGCCGGTACGCTTCTTTTGGCTTTGCGTCGATGTTGTGAAGATGAGGCGTGTGGCCCGAAGTTCAAAATCTTGTACCCAGCCCGGGCCTTGCGCTGTTGCGGCATACCCTTTGATGACACAACCCTGCGAGTCGCAGAGCGGATGCGCCGTGCATTTCTGTTGAGCTGTGAGCGGTGCGAGCCCGGTATAATCAACAATTAGATTGGGACGCAGGCCTTGCTTCTTATTTTTATCTGATCGCCAGCCATATATCCGAATGGATGAGATCGCCGCTTGAGAGCCAAAACAGATGAGGGTCGAAGCTTTGACTTCCTCTGCGATTGAGGGCGGAAGTTCTTCAGCTTTAACCTGAAAAAGGTCTACGTTTTCAGAAGATTCACCTTGGTCGGCGCTTCCGCGGCTGAGCCTCATTTCGGGTGATAGTTTGACAAGATCTTCTGCTGAGCTGGGGCTTGCACACAAAAGGGCAAGAAGAATGAGCGTAACGGATAAGCGCGGGGCGAAGCTATGGGAAATAAACGAAACCATTGGCGTATTCCTTTATCCGTTATTTTTAGGCGATCTCATTAGATAACAAAGCCCATCGGGTTTTCAAGTTTTATGTGGGCCTCTTTATTAGACTTAATCGCAACTCAAAAGAATAGGCGTGTGGTCAGAGGCTTTCTCTTGCCCGCGCGGGGTGCGATCAATGGTGCAGGCGGTCAGGCGGTCTGCGGCTTCAGGCGAGAGCAAGAAATGATCAATGCGAAGGCCCTGATTGCGTGGCCAAGAGCCAGCTTGATAATCCCAGAAGGTGTAGGCTTCGCTGGCTGTGGGGTTTAGGGCGCGAAAAGCTTCCGTTAAGCCAAGATTGAGCAGCTCATGCCATAAAGCCAGTGTCGGCGGTGCGAAAAGCGCATCATTTGCCCAGCCTTGAGGATCGTACACGTCGCGGCTTTCGGGAATGACGTTGAAATCGCCACCGATGATGAAGGGGATTTCTTGCGCGAGCAGCGTTTGGCAATGGGCTTTTAGCCGTTTGAGCCATGCTTTTTTATATTCGTATTTATCGGTGCCCAGCGGATTGCCGTTGGGGATATAGGCGGTTGCGATTCGAAAATCGCCGATTGTCGCCTCAAGATACCGGGCTTGGAGCGGCTCTGGCTCGGCGCCGGGCAGGGCGGTCAGTGTTTCTGTGGGCGGCAAACGGGAGAGCAGGGCAACGCCGTTATAACTTTTTTGGCCCGAGACGGCACAATGATAGCCGAGCGCTTCGAACTCAAAACGCGGGAAATCATCGGTTTGGCACTTAATTTCCTGCAAAAGTAGGACATCGGGCTGGGCCAAGCGAAGCCAGCTCGTCACATTTTCAATCCGCGCCCGGATCGAGTTCACATTCCAGCTTGCAATGCGCATTCTGTGCCTAGCCAAACGGGTTGCCTCACGCTAATGTGCTCTTATGACTGAATATATGCAAGATACGAGCGTCACGCTCGCCCCATACGCCACCAAGGCTGCGCAGACCCGCGGTAGGCTGATCTCCGAAGCTCCAAGCGAATCTCGCACAGAGTTCCAGCGCGACCGCGACCGGATTATCCATTCCGGCGGGTTCCGTAAGCTCAGGAACAAAACGCAAGTGTTCATTGAAAACGAGGGCGATTATTATCGCACGCGCCTTACGCACACGCTGGAAGTCTCGCAAATCTCGCGGACGATTGCCCGTGCGCTTGGACTGAACGAAGACCTGACGGACGCCATCGCTTTGGCGCACGATCTGGGCCATACGCCGTTCGGCCACGCTGGCGAATGGGCGCTTGATGAGATGATGAAGCCCTATGGCGGCTTTAGCCATAATGAGCAGTCGTTCCGTATCTTAACCGTTTTAGAAAAGCGCTATCTTGATTTTGATGGGTTGAACCTAACGTGGGAAACCCTTGAAGGTATTGCCAAGCATAACGGCCCGCTTTTGCCGGAAAAGCCCGGCGAATCTTTGCCCAAGTCGATTGCTGATTTTAACGTGCGCTTTGATCTGGAATTGAACCGCTTTGCGGGCCCGGAAGCGCAAGTCGCCGCGTTGTCGGATGAGATCGCTTATAACACGCACGATATCGATGATGGCTATCGCGCAGGCTTTTTCGATTTCGCCGATCTGAAAGACCTTCCGCTCTTTGGCCCGATCCTTGAGGATATTCTGCGCCATCACGGCAAGGCTGAGAAAGATCGCATCATGCACGCCGTTGTGCGCCAAGTGATTGGCACGATGGTGACGGATATGCTGGACACCACGCGCACCGCGTTGGCCACGCTCAAGCCCGAAGATGTCGAAGCCATTCACAAAGCCAAGGAGCCTGTGGTGCGTTTCAGCTTTGCCATGCAACAGCACATGCGAACCATTCGCGAATTCCTCAAGCAGCACATGTATTGGCACAGCAAGGTCAATCGCGTGTGCGCCAAGTCCGAGCGGATTGTGAAGGACATGTTCACGTTCCTCATGGAAAATCCGAATTGCCTGCCGAACGAATGGTTCGAGCAAGTGCGGGGCCGTGAAATGGAAGAGCTGCACAAAGCGCGGATCATCGCCGATTACATTGCGGGCATGACGGATCGTTATGCCGTGCAAGAATATCGCCGGATGTTCTCGGCTGAGACGATGCTGTAAGAGGCCTTGGCCTTTGGGAAAAGACATGACGATTTATAAGAAAATGAACGCCGCCGTTGCGGGCGTCCTTGATGTGGCTGTGAAGGACGGCGCGTTGGCATTCGAGGGCGCTGTGCCCGCGTTTGTGGTCGAGCCGCCGCGCGACGTTGCGCACGGCGATATGGCGACGAATATTGCCATGACGCTGACCAAACTCGCCAAAAAACCGCCGCGTGCGATTGCTGAAATCTTGAAGCCGCGCCTTGAAGCGTTGCCGGATGTTGCCGCTGTTGAAATCGCGGGGCCGGGGTTTATCAATCTGCGTTTGAAGCCCGAAGCGTGGCAGGGCGAAATCCGCACGATCTTGCAAGAAGGCCTGGCTTATGGCGATAGCGATTTGGGCCGTCGTCAAAAAGTGAACGTTGAGTTTGTCTCGGCTAATCCCACGGGCCCAATGCATGCGGGCCATGTGCGCGGCGCGGTGCTCGGCGATACGCTTTGCCGGTTGCTTGCCAAGGCTGGCTATGACGTGACGCGCGAATATTATATGAATGACGCGGGCACGCAGATTGATGTTTTGGCGCGCACGACGCATTTGCGGTATCGCGAAGCTTTGGGCGAAGATATCGGCGCTATTCCCGAAGGCTTTTATCCCGGCGAATATTTGGTCGATGTGGCTAAGGCGCTGGTGGCCCGCGATGGCGATAAATGGATCGGTAAACCGGAATCCGAATGGAAAGAACCCATCCGTCTTTTTGCGACCGCCGCCATCGTCGAACTCATTAAAGCCGATTTGAAATTGATCGGCGTTGAGCACGATGTCTTTACGAACGAGCGGATCATTGTTGAAAACGGCACGCTCGATAAAGTTTTCAAACTGCTCGATGCCAAAGGGCTCATCTATCAAGGCACCTTGCCGCCGCCGAAAGGCAAAGTGATGGAAGACTGGGCGCCTGTTGAGCTGACGCTTTTCCGTTCCAGCCAATTTGGCGATAGCACGGATCGGCCTTTGAAAAAGCGCGATGGGAATTGGGCCTATATCATGCCTGATCTGGCCTATCATTATGACAAGGTGCAGCGCGGCTTTACCTATATGATCAATATTCTGGGCACCGATCACGGCGGCTATTTGGAACGCATTCGTCCCGGCGTCGCGGCGTTCTCCGATGGCAAAGCGCGGCTTGAGGTGATCTATAACAACATTGTGAAGATTTTTAAAAACGGCGTGCCGGTCAAACTCTCGAAACGCTCGGGCAATTTGATCACGCTTCGCGAAATGGTCGAACAGGTTGGCGCAGGCGCGGTGCGTTTTTTCATGCTGACCCGCGCGCCGGATTCCGAACTTGAATTTGATTTTGCCAAAGTCGTCGAGCAAACGCGCGACAATCCGGTTTTCTATGTGCAGTACGCGCATGCGCGGTGCAGTTCGGTGATCCGCAAAGTGCAAGAACTGATCCCCGGCGTCGCCATTTCAAACGAAGCGCTCGCGGCTCAGGACATGTCGTCGATCCGCTCGCCGGAAGATCTCGGGCTTGTCCGGGCCTTGGCCAATTGGCCGCGCGCGCTCGAAGCGGCCGCCGTGGCGCAGGAGCCCCATCGTATTGCCTTTTTCTTGATGGACCTTGCCGCAACGTTTCATAGCTTTTGGAACAAGGGTAACGAAAATGCCGCGTTGCGTTTTCTTTTGCCCGACGATCCGAAAGAAACACAATCTCGTCTTGCGCTCGTGAAAGCGGTGCAAACGGTTATCGCGAGCGGCCTTGCTGTGATGGGGTGCTCGGCTTTGGAGGAAATGCGTCATGACGAAACAATCAGCGCCTGAACTTTTCACGCAACGTCCTGTGCGTTCGGATTTTGGCCGTCAACAGGGGTCGATGATCAATATGCGTCACCTGCTCGTGGTGATCGTTTTGGTTGGCCTTGCTGTGGGCGTCGGTGTGGCACTCAATAAATGGCAGCACAAAGAAGAAGCGATTGCCAGCGGCGACGTTCCGACCATTAAGGCCGAGGAAGAGCTGATGAAAAAACCGGATGAGCCGGGCGGCCTTGATGTGCCGCATCAAGACGTCACGGTTTTCCAGCAGCTTGAGAAAAAACAACCCGTAGCGGCGGATGGCTCGGTTGAGCATCTTTTGCCGCCACCGGAAACACCGCAACCTGTTGCGGCTCAGCCTGCGCCTGTGGTCACGGCTCAGACCCCGCCGCCCGCCGCGCCGTCTGAAGATTCTGCTATGGCCGCGCCGCAGGAAGACGATTTGCCGCCTCCGATTACGGCCGATGAGCCACCGGTGAAGACGACGGAGAAATTGATCGAGAACGCGAAGCCTGTGGTTTCTTCGGTGGCCAAGCCTGTCGCTCAAGCGGTCAAAAGCGAAGCCGTGAAGGCCGCTGCGGACGAAGCCAAGCCTGTGAAAATCGAAGAGATTAGCCCCGTTCTTACGACGCAAGAGGTCAAAGCGAAAGTTGAGGCAAGCGCCGATGAGACGAAAAAAGCAGTGAAGACGACGGTTGCCGATAAAAAGGCTGTCGTTAAAGAAGCTGCCGTCGCCAAAGTGAGCAAAGCGAAAGAACAAGCGGTGAAGACGGAAGATACCGCCGCGCGTTTGCCGGAAGAGCTGTTTACGACGGGTATCGTGCCGACGAAAACGGCGGCCGCAACCGTGCCGACAAGCAAGAAACTTGCTGAAGAGGCTGCGGGCGTTCCAGCGTCATCATCGGGAAAGAAAGTGCGCGTTCAGTTTGCTTCGTTGCCCGATCAAGCGGCGGCGCAAGCGGCGCTTAAGAAAATCAAAGCCACGCATGGGGCGGCGCTTGGCGGTCTGTCGCTTGAACTCGTGCGGGCTGACTTGGGCAGCAAGGGCGTTTATTACCGTGTGATGAGCAACAGCGTTGCCGAACCGACGGCGCGTAAGATCTGTGCTGATCTCCAAAAGCAGAAGGCCGCGTGCTTTATCGCGCGATAAGGAAATGGACGGTACGTTGAAACCCATTTTGCTTGGCTGCGCGGGGTTAACCCTGAGCCTTGAGGAACGCGGTTTTTTTGCGCGGGCCAACCCGCTCGGTTTTATTCTCTTCGCGCGGAATTGCGATAATCCGCAGCAGCTTCGCAAATTGACCCGCGCGTTACGCGATGCGGTTGGCCGGGCGGATGCGCCAATTTTTATCGATCAAGAAGGGGGGCGTGTCGCGCGGCTCAAACCGCCGTGTTGGCCAAAGCTTCCGGCGGCGGGCGCGCTCGGCGCGCTTTACGAAAAAGATTGGGCGGCAGGCGCGGAAGCGATGCGGCTTCACGCGACGATTACGGCGCGGATGCTGACCGATGTCGGGATTGATGGGAATTGCACGCCCGTGCTTGATCTCGCTATTCCGAACACGTCTTCTGTGATGGGGGATCGGACGTTCTCTTCCGAACCGCAAACGATCATCGCTTTGGGGCTGATCGCGATCAAGGCCTATTTACATAACGGCGTTCTGCCGATCATCAAACATATGCCGGGCCACGGGCGCGTGAAGGTCGATCCGCACGAAGTTCTGCCTTTCGTCGATACGGATTTAGCGACCCTTCAGGCCGAAGATTTTGTGCCATTTTGCTCGCTTGCGAAAGAAGCGCCGATCGGGATGAACTGCCATGTCGTGTTTCGCGCGATCGATCCCGCACTGCCCGTTTCGCTCTCGCGCAAGGCGCATGACGAGATTTTGCGCGGGGCCCTTGGGTTTGACGGCCTGATCTTTTCAGACGGGTTGGAGATGAAGGCGCTTGCGCTGCCGCTCGAAGAATTAGGCGTGCGCGCCCTTGAAGCCGGAGCGGACGTAGGGCTTTATTGCACCGGGGTTTTAGAAGAGAACCGAGCCGTTTGTTCAGCCCTTCCGGCCATGAGCGAGGCTGCTTTGTCACGTTGGGCGAAGGCGCAGAGCCTAAAAAGGCCCTTGGAACCCCAGCCGCAGGGCCAAGAGTTCTCCAGCTGGCTTGTCAGTCTTAACAAGTTGATTCCTGCGTAATTTTGTGGTGCAACGGAGCGCCGTTTCGAGCAAAATCGCTCTTCTTTGCAAAACACACGATTCGTAAGGCTATGACCGAAACCACAGACCAACATCAGACCGCCCCCGAGCAGGCCGCGCCTTCGCCGGACGACCTTGTCGTCTCAATCGAAGGATTCGATGGGCCGATCGATCTGCTGTTGAATCTGGCGCGCGAGCAAAAGGTTGATCTCTCGACCATTTCGATTTTGGCTTTGGCGGAACAATATCTGACCTATATCGCGCAAGCGCGTCATTTGCGTCTCGAAATTGCCGCTGATTATTTGGTTATGGCGGCGTGGTTGGCTTATTTGAAATCGCGACTGCTCCTGCCGGATTTGCCGGAAGAAGAACCGAACCCCGCCGACATGGCTGAAGCGTTGAAGTTCCAACTGCTCCGTCTCGAAGCGATGCAAAAGGCTTCCGCGCAGCTTTTGGCTTTGCCGCAGCTTGATGTCGATTTCTTTATGCGCGGTCTTCCCGAAGAGCGCGAGGTGACCGAAAAGCCGATCTATACGATGCGGCTTTACGATTTGCTGACAGCGCTTGGCGCGCCGCAACGCCGCCTCAAACCAGAAACCTACGGCATTAAAGCGACGCATCTTTATAGCCTTGAAGATGGGTTGCGCCGCATGCGCAGGCTTTTGGGATCGCTCCCGGAGTGGGGCACGCTGATGGCCTTTTTGCCGAACATGGACAATCACGATCCGCTTGAAGCCAAGTCGGCTATCGCTTCGACCTTTGCGGCTGTTTTGCAAATGGTCAAAGACGGCGAGCTTGATTTGCGCCAAGCCGAGACGTTTGCGCCGATTTATCTCAAGCGTCACGAAATGCAAGAGCACCCTCAACCAGAACAGACAAACGAAGAACAATGACCGAAGAGCAAACCAAACAAACCGAATATGTGATCGACGAGACGCTTTTGCGCGTGCTTGAGGCTATCCTTTTTGCGAGCGATGAGCCGATGACGCTTGCGGCGTTGCAAGGCCAACTAGGCGAGGAGGCCGATGTGCCCGCGCTTTTGGAAGCGCTTCAGGCGCTTTATGCGGATCGCGGCGTGAAGCTTGTGGAAAATGACGGGATTTGGAGTTTCCGTACCGCGCCGGAACTTGTGCCCTTTATGAAGATCACCAAGCAACCGCGCCGAAAATTGCCGCGCGCGGCTTCGGAAGTTCTGGCGATCATCGCCTATCATCAGCCCGTTACGCGCGGCGAGATTGAAAGCATCCGCGGCGTGGAAACCAGCCGAGGGACGCTTGATATCCTGATGGAATTGAACTGGGTGCGTCCCGGTAAACGGCGCGAAGTTCCGGGCCGGCCGCTCACATGGAAAACCACGCCTGAGTTTTTGAGCACTTTTAATTTGTCGTCGCTCAAAGAACTGCCAGGCATGGAAGATCTGAAGGCCGCAGGTTTGCTTGATGCGCGTCCGGTTTTGGCAACCATGCCTGCCGAACAAGAAGACAGCGAAGCCGCCGAACGCGAAGACGATTTTGCCGATCTTCCGGAAGGCGAAGATTAAGATTTCCCTTCGCGTCACTTGCTATCTTCCTTTTATCGTAGGTCAAAAGAGAACCAAACGGGACTCCCGCTTTCGCGGGAGTGACAGTGGAAAGAGGGATTCAGGGGGGCAAGGAAAAGGCATCACCTCCCCACGTCATTCCCGCGAAGGCGGGAATCCAGGGCCACAAAAACAGGCGTTTGTTCGCGTGACCCTAATTTGTCACGCAGGCGGGCGGTTCTTCGAAGGTCAGTTTCCTTGGAATCCTGTTCTGGGACGGTTTTGCCTCTTCTTTTTCGTCTAACAGGCGAAAAGAACAAGCGTTCTCCTTATTCCCCTCTTGCCTTTGGCCTTTTGTTTGGGCATTCTTCGTGCCGCTTTGCATTGTCGCGGGCCAAGGATTGGGTCGCGGTTCTTTGCCGTGGGCTTCGTTTTCTCGCCCGCGTCTTTACCTAAAATCAAGTGAGGAACTGACCATGAGTACAGAATTCATGCTAATCTTTGCCTGCGGCCTTATAGCCCTGCTTTATGGGTTATTTACGGCGCGTCAGGTTCTTTCTTCTTCCGCTGGTACGGCGCGGATGCAGGAAATTGCTTCGGCCGTTCAGGAAGGCGCGAAGGCCTATCTGAACCGTCAATACCTGACGATTGCGATCGTCGGCGTTGTGATTTGCGCTGCTTTGGGGGCTCTTTTGGGTCTTCACGTGGCTGTCGGCTTTATGGTCGGCTCGGTGCTGTCCGGCATTGCTGGCTATATCGGCATGAACGTCTCGGTGCGCGCGAATGTGCGTACGGCGGCTGCCGCGCAGGTTGGCATGAAAGAAGCCTTGGGGATCGCCTTTAAGTCGGGCGCGATCACGGGCCTTTTGGTTGTCGGCCTCGGCCTTCTGGCCGTTGCCGGTTACTATTATGTGCTGTTGCAATGGATGGGTGGCTTGGATAACACGCGCCCGATCATCGAAGCCTTGGTGGCTTTGAGCTTTGGCGCTTCGCTCATTTCGATCTTCGCGCGTTTGGGCGGCGGCATCTTCACCAAGGGTGCCGACGTCGGCGCTGACTTGGTCGGCAAGGTTGAAGCCGGTATTCCTGAGGATGACCCGCGTAACCCGGCTGTGATTGCCGATAACGTTGGCGACAATGTCGGCGATTGCGCTGGCATGGCGGCTGACTTGTTCGAAACCTATGCGGTCACGATTGTGGCGACCATGCTTTTGGCGGCGACGTTCTTTACCGGCGCGGTTCGCGAAAGCATGATGATGCTGCCTTTGGTGATTGCGGGCGTTTGCATCTTAGCTTCCGTGGCGGGCTCGTTCTTCGTTCGTTTGAACAAGAAACAGAACATCATGGGCGCTTTGTACAAGGGTTTGATCGCAACGGGCGTGATGTCCGCCGGTCTGATCGTTCTGGCCATCCATAAGATGATGGGCTTTGATAGCGCAGTGGCCAACATCGATGGTGCCATTATCAACGGCTCGAACCTCATTGCTTGCGCGATGACGGGTCTTGGTGTGACGGCCTTGATGGTTTGGATCACTGAGTACTACACCGCTACGAACCATCGTCCGGTGCGCTCGGTTGCCGCTGCTTCGGCCAATGGCCACGGCACGAACGTCATCCAAGGCCTCGCGATCTCCATGGAATCCACGGCGCTTCCGGTGCTCGTGATCTGCGTGGGTATCGTTGTGTCTTATAGCTTCGCGGGTCTGTTTGGCATCTCGATTGCGGCGACCACCATGCTGTCTTTGGCTGGTATGATCGTGGCGATCGATGCTTACGGCCCTGTGACGGATAACGCGGGCGGCATTGCCGAAATGGCGGATATGCCCAAGGAAATCCGTGTCACGACCGATGCGCTCGACGCTGTGGGTAACACGACCAAGGCTGTGACCAAGGGCTATGCCATCGCTTCGGCGGGGTTGGCTTCGTTGGTTCTGTTCTCGGCCTATATCGAAGACCTGCACCACTACTTCCCGTTCGTTCAGGTGAAGTTTGATTTGCAGAACCCGTACGTCGTTATCGGCTTGTTCTTGGGCGGTTTGCTGCCTTATCTGTTCGGTTCGATGGCCATGACGGCTGTCGGTCGCGCAGCGGGTGCGGTTGTTCAGGAAGTGCGTCGTCAGTTCCGTGAGATCAAGGGCATTATGGAAGGCAAGGCGAAGCCAGAATATGGTGTGGCCGTTGATATGCTGACCAAGGCCGCGATCCGCGAAATGATCGTCCCGTCCTTGCTCCCGATTGCGGCGCCTATCGTTTTGTACTTCGTGATCAATGCGGTCGCGGGTCAGAGCGAGGCGTTCTCGGCTTTGGGCGCGATGCTGCTTGGCACGATCGTGACGGGTATTTTCGTCGCGATTTCGATGACCTCCGGCGGTGGCGCTTGGGATAATGCCAAGAAGTACATCGAGGAAGGCCATTTCGGCGGTAAAGGTTCGGAGGCTCACAAGGCAGCCGTGACCGGTGACACCGTCGGCGACCCGTACAAGGATACGGCGGGCCCGGCTGTCAACCCGATGATTAAGATCATCAACATTGTTGCGATCCTCCTGCTTGCCATTTTGGCGCGCACGGCGGGCTAATCGCTCAAGGTTGATTAAGAACAACCCCCGGCGGCGCAAGCTTCCGGGGGTTTTCTTTTTTCGGTTTTCTCCGCTTTCAAATGGGGTATGATGGCGGGCATGAGCGAAACGAATCCGATCACCGCCGCCGCCCTGATTATTGGCAATGAAATTCTCTCTGGCCGTACGGCTGATGTGAATATCGCGACCATTGCGCGCAAGGTGGCCACCAAGGGCATCATCCTCGCCGAAGTGCGCGTCGTGCCCGATGTCGAAAACATGATCGTTGAGGCGCTCAACACGCTGCGGCAAACCTATACTTACGTTTTAACCACGGGCGGCATTGGGCCGACGCATGATGACATCACCATGCCGTCGATTGCCAAAGCCTTTGGCGTGCCGCTTGTTGAGATGCCTGAGGTTCTTGAATCGCTTTCAGCCTATTACGGCAAAGACCAGATGAATGGCGCGCGCCGCCGCATGGCTCTTATGCCGCAAGGTGCGGTGCTGGTGAAAAATCCTGTAACGGCCTCGCCCGGCGTGCGGATGGATAACGTCTTTGCGCTGGCGGGCGTTCCTGAGATCATGCGCGGCATGCTGGATGCCGTCGTCGATGTGTTTGTTGAAGGTCGCCCGGTTTTCGTTCAAACGGTGCGCTGCATTGGCGTTGTTGAAAGCTTGATTGCCGATGAGCTTGCTTCTTTGGCTGAGCGCGAACCTGAGATTGAAATTGGTTCCTATCCGGCTTTTCAAAAGGGGCAGATGGGGCTTTCCTTTGTTATGCGTGGCTACGATGAGCCTAAAGTGAAGGCTGTGACCGAAGCCGCCGCCGCGATTTTGCGCGCGCAGGGTGGCGCACCTGAAATCACTTCCGGTTATTAATTGGGCTTTGGGGTCTTTACGCGAGGGGTGAATCCTCTCATGTCCTGCGTGGGGAGATCCGCGCTGTTTTGCTGTAAAACGATTCCCTGTTCGGTTAATTTCTCAGTCTTACCCGGCCCAAAATGGATGTAAAAGAGGCCGAGTCCGAGGAAGATGGCAACCCAGATCGCTGCATTACGCAAGACCTTGCCCCGGTTGAGGGCTAAAACGCCCGGTGCGATCATAATGAGGAGCGCACCGGAAAGCAGCACGGAAAGGATGAGCGACAGCTTGTCCATAAGCAAAAATCCTTTGGTTTGCGCCATTTTATGAAAGAGCGAGGCAGCGATCTGTTGGGCGGGGCAGGCGGTAAGGCCTGTGGCTCTTCGATAACAGGTCATGAAAATAATGTGAAGGCTCATATTTTTATTGAATCTTAAAAATCTATGCGTATGGTGCGCGTACGGAAGCGCACGTACCACTGGCCCAAGGACGGACACGGATTACCACCTGTTTCGTTCCCCAATGGTTTATGTAACGACGCTTTGCCGCTTTGTTCGGGCCGAAAGGCTGGGACGGGTAACGTGGTATACAGCAAGGGGAGTTTTTCTGTTTTAGCCCGCCGGGCTTTGATAGGAAACGGTCTTTGTTGCGAGGCAAAGAATGGTTTGGGCTTGAATGGCCGGTACGGATTACCCGCGCCCCCTAAAAAGGGTTGCGCCCGTGTTGGCCTTCGTCCCTTATGGTCCAGTGACCTTCTTTTCCAAGCAGCTTTGATTGAGTTCTCTTTGCCGTTGGCAAAGGAGTATGGGATGATGAAGGTCGTAGCTTGTCAGGGCTTGTTCCCTGATGTGGGAGGCGCGTCATGAGCGTGATCTCCGCTTCTGAATTTTTAAACGTCCAGGAAAATCGTTCGCTTAAACGCACGAACGACGCTTCAGGTTCGCGTCAGCAATTGATGCGCCGCATTGGCGCGTTCGAATTGATTGACGGCGAGTATGTTGGGCATATCGCGACGCTCAACTTTAAGTGCAAAGCCGTGATTAAGGAAAATCCTTATCGCGCGCTGACCACGGACGCCGATTATATCGTCGAACAAATCGATGCTGAGGTGTTTTCGCCTGAGCTTGGGTTCGCGTGGGAAAAAACCACCGATGGACAGGGCATAACCTATTTGAGCGTGCATTTGGACGATCCGTCTTTTTCCAAGACGATCGTGGCTGTTTTGGTGCATGCGCGTGAAAACATGTATTTCCTTTACTGGGATCGCGTGACGATCACGGAAGGTGAAATCGAGAAAATGCTGATTACTGAGGAATTACAGCCCTATACGGGCGTGTTCCGCCGGATCAGCAAGGTGACGGATTATTTGATCAGCATTTATCCGTCGCTGCAGGAAATCTGGGAACCCGATCTGGATTAAGCGGGTTTTACGAAGGCTTTCTCAGGCCTGCTGGCGCGGTGTCAAACTGCGTGGCAGGCCTGAAGTCTTTGTCCGGATAGCGTTTTTGCTGATTTGAGTGGATTTTACTTGAACTTAAGGCCAAGCGCAGCCAAACTCCGCCGCGAAATTGTGCGTTTGGGCTGCGGTCCTGACGCGTCTTAAACCACAAAACGAATTGAAGCAGGTCCCATGAAAGTTGATGCCAACACCATCCGTAAAGGCCATGTCCTTGATCATAACAACAAGCTTTGGGTCGTGATCAAGAGTGAAATCATGATCCCGGGCAAGGGCAACGCGATTGTCCAAATTGATATGAAGGATGTCCGCACGGGCATTAAAACGAACGAACGCTTCCGCACGCAAGAGTCGGTTGAGCGCGTTCAGCTTTCTGATCACGAAATGCAGTATCTTTTCGGTTCGGATGGCGAATACACTTTTATGGATCAAGAATCCTATGAACAGTACATTGTGCCCGGCGATGTGATTGGCGACCAAGCCGCGTTTTTGCAAGATGGCATGGTCTGCAATGTGCAAACCTATGAAGGCAAGGCGCTTTCCGTCGTATTGCCGCCGTCGGTTGTTTTAGAAATTGTCGAGGCCGATCCGGTCGTGAAGGGCCAGACAGCGTCTTCGTCCTATAAGCCTGCCAAGTTGACCAACGGCGTGCGCGTTATGGTTCCGCCCTTTATCGAAGTTGGCACGCGCATCGTGGTCAACACCGTTGATGGAACTTACGTCGAGCGTGCGAAAGACTAAGTACTGTGAGGGTTCAGGGGTCTGGATTCAGGGGTCAGGGTTGCAAGCGCAACGTGGCCCCTGTTTCCTTTTTCTTCTGATCCTTGATCCTTCTGACCTTTTTTTGTGAGATTTTTCCATGGTTATGCGTCCTCCTCTTGTGAATGTGATGGCTAAGGCTGCTGAAAAAGCGGCGAAGGGGCTTGTACGCGACTTTGGCGAAGTGGAGCATCTGCAAATCTCACGCAAGGGCCCGGCTGATTTTGTCAGCACGGCTGATTTTAAGGCGCAGGCCATTTTGCGTGAAGAGCTAGGCAAGGCGCGTCCGAACTTCGGCTTTTTGATGGAAGAGGATGATAACGCCCCCGACACATCCGGCAAGTCTGAGCGTTGGATCGTCGATCCGCTCGACGGCACGACGAACTTTTTGCACGGCTTGCCGCAATGGGCGATTTCTATCGCTGCTGAGCGCGAAGGTGAGATCATCGCGGGCTTGGTTTTCAATCCGATCAGCAATGAAATGTTTTGGGCGGAAAAGGGCCTCGGCGCTTACAGCAACAACCAGCGTCTGCGTGTTTCCGCGCGTATTGATATGAGCGAGTGCTTGCTGGCCACTGGCCTGCCGTTCAAGGGCTCACGCAAGAACCCGCTCGACGTTATGAAGGAAGTCAACGCGGTCACGACGCGCGTGGCGGGCATCCGCCGCATGGGTTCGGCAGCGCTTGATCTGGCTTTCGTTGCGGCGGGCCGTTTCGACGGCTATTGGGAATCGCAGCTCGGCGTTTGGGATATTGCCGCCGGGTACATTCTTGTGAAAGAAGCGGGCGGCTTCATCAGCCCGCTCGTGGCCGGCAAAGACCCGGTGAAGGACACCTCCATTATCGCCACCAACGCGGGCATCCACGATCAGCTCGTGAAGATTCTTAGAGAATCAAAGAAATAAAAGTCTTTTTTCATGTAAAGCATTAACATACCTGCCTTTGCGGGGTGCTTTTGTTTTTCTCACGCGTCCGGCGCGATCTTGTTCATCTGGTCTTATGAAAAAAAGATAGATTTGTTACGCCACTTCATTTTAGGATCTTTCTATTACAGAGCGAGGGATAGCGAAGAACGTGCTTCTATCAAAACGAAGGCCTTTTTTAAAGTGCATTTGGCCTCAATCATCCGGGTTGAGACGCGCCTTGTGCTTCACTTCATATGGCACGGCCTTTGGCCTTGTGGCGGTGCTTTTCTTCAGCGTTTCTCTGACTTTGACCAAACGGGCTTTGAAAGACCAAGGGCCTATTTCGCGCGGGGTGACGTTGATCGATGAAGGCGCTTTGGCGCTGCCATTTTCCTTTGCGCTTTACGAGACAACGACGGATCTTTACCGCGAAAGCCAAGAAGCTCATGCCGAGCAAACACGGCGGTACCGCCAAGACTTTGCGGCTTTGCGGCGGGTTGTCGCAGACTGCCGTGTCTATCCGGCGAAGTATAATCAGTTGACCCAAAGCTGGGTTTCTTTTTTGGATGCGTTGGCGGCGTTTCCCGACGTGACGCAAAAGCTCTTGCTGATCAATGGGTATGTCAACGCCGTCATTCCCTACGACTACGTTAAGTTCAGAAAAAGCGAAGCGGCGTATAAGCAAGAAACAGGACGCCTGTGGGTCCAATCACCTTTGGAAACCTTGGCGCGCGGGTGCGGGATTTGCGAAGATTATGAAATTTTAAAAGAAGCGAGCCTCTATCTTTCCTGCGGCGCTACGTTTTTTGAGGCCAATGTGAGCCGTCTTCATTTGATGCCTGTTCACGGCGCTTTCGATCAGGCGGCTATCTATAATGCTGACACGATTCATTCGGTCGTTTCTGTTCGCAGGGGGCCTGGGCTGGCTCATATTCTCGACATCCAAAATGTGCGTCCTCCTGAAGATCTGGAGGCGGATGAGCCCACAGCAGCAAAGGCTTGGATGCGTTTTTTCACGCAATGCAGCGGGATCTCTCCCCGTGCCTCCTATTTGTCAGTCGGGGCTCATGGGCAGAAGCCCGGTTATTTGCTGGTGGACGAGCTTTTAGGCAACGGGGGCCTTGAGCGCAGCATGGTCATTCGTAAGCCGCGCAACCCCGATGAAGAACCTGACGTGAAAGCCTATGTTGTGATTCCTACGGTTGGTATTTTACCTAAACAAGACGTCGCCGCCAAACCGGTGATGACTTTAGGTTCCCCCCAAGTGGCGCAAAAATTGAGTGAGGCTCAAAGGCAGAGTCTTCAAGACATCGTTGCGCTCGTCCGTGCCGTTCGCCAAAACCATGAAGAGGCGCGGCCTAGTGAACGAAAATCCTTGTATGTTTTGGCCCCTCGGTCACCAGCTCCGACGGGTCGTTAGTGGAGGACAACGCACATTTTAACGGTTTTTTCTCCGGTCTTGCTCGGTTGGCCCCGCCTTGGCGTGTCTGAAAGGTCACAATGGGTGGTTTTCTGTTCGCTTAGACCTTATTGAGATGAGCTGTTCGTTCCGCGTGAACCCTATCGACAGGGGCGCTCGATCCCTTTAAAACAGTTACGATCCTGATTCTTTTGTGGGTACAACCCAGCCAATGTTTTTTTCGATGCGACTCTCGACTGGTCTGATGGTTTGCGGCTTGA
>Ga0209373_10002426_pt1 | contig 18792 bp, 14 predicted proteins | sample Higcelweek5metaG_FD_187173 | JGI IMG/M metagenome (GOLD analysis project Ga0209373, IMG submission 187173) | Freshwater pond sediment microbial communities from the University of Edinburgh, under environmental carbon perturbations - High... | ecosystem: Environmental > Aquatic > Freshwater >... | reverse complement strand
CGACTGCGGGAATCGAGAGATGCACGGATCTGCTGATCTCAGACGCTGTCGCGCGCCCGTTCGAATGAAGAATCTGAAGGATTTCTCTATCTATTCGGTCCATAGCCCCACCCCCTTGCTTGTAAGTATATGATACCATTTGCTTTCATCCGAGTAAACATTCTATTCAATTTCGATAATGTTTTAAGTAGATTTCATTTTTTCTTGCTTTTCGAAAAGCAAAGGGATAGGGCAAAGCAGGCCCATAATACCTTTTCACACCGATCGTGATGCGGTACCCGATCGATTCTTTTGGCGAATAAATACAAGCTTATCGCAAAAGGTTAACTTCTAGAGAAAGGACGCAATACTTGATCAAAAATTAATAAAATTGGTCGACCGAGCGGTCCAAATTAGGTACGAAACCCGAAATAAATGCATTTTCGTACGTAATCATTGATAAGAACGGTCACCGGATGGCTAGCGCACATACGAAATCCAATGAAGGAGCCTGTTTCGTATGTGCATCATTGACGAATAACTGTTCCGGGATGGCTAACGCACATACGAAAACCCGTAAAGGAGTCTGTTTCGTATGTGCATCATTGACGAATAACCGCTCTGGGATAGCTAGCGCACATACGAAAACCCGACTAAGTGCCCGTTTCGTATGTGCATCATTGATAAATAACTGCTCTGAGAAGGCCAGCGCACATACGAAAACCCGTAAAGGAGCTAGTTTCGTATGTGCATCATTGACGAATAACCGCTCCGGGATGGCTAACGCACATACGAAAACCCATGAAGGAGCCCGTTTCGTATGTGCATCATTGATATATAATTTGCGCTTGCAAGGCTAACGCCACTAAAAATTGGGACAGCGTTCATTTTCCCGGTATTCATTACACAGGATGCGAGGATAAGATGTGCTCCCTCCATTGGTTCGAAGGTTCGAGTACCTTGTTAGCCCTAAAGCTATCAAATACCGTCGAAGATGCTGCGCGATACGCAAGGCGTAGGAGTGAGGAATACTTGATGTATTCCGACGGACGACAACGCAGCGTTGCACGTAGCAGACCGGTGACAAATTCAGTTTTTGAGCTAACAAGATACTAACTTGACGGAAGTGAGAAACATGCGATCCCATCACCACAATCAGAGTCGAATCCGGACCCTCTCTTGTGCCACGGCGACGGTCACACCGCCGGGATGACTCGCGCGCACCAACAGCATGCGGCCGCGGCCGGACGCGATATAAGCGGAAGATGCGGCAACGTTCTCCGATTTCGTCGCATGTTGCGTGAATGGAGCCTGCATAAAGAGGAAGTCGACCTTACGAAGGTCGGCTGCAGGAACTTCGATCAATTGGACACCCAGACGTTCCGCCAATCCGGTCAGGGCCGGCTCCGCGGCCTTGATGGAACCGGTAGCCAGAAGACGGATGGCGCTCTCGGGAATCGATTGCCGTTCCAGCGTCTCGCGGACAGTCTGGTAGACATAATCGGGATTGCTTCGCGAGCGGCAGGAGATGCCAAGAACGATGTCGCGAGGGCGCAATAACAGGAGATTGTCCGGATATCTGTCGTCGGATTCGTCTTTGAGCTCGCGTGACGTCAGGAAAACGGCAGGAACCTCTTCCCTCGCGCACATCTGCCATCCTCGACGGATCATACGTGCATCCTCCGCATCGTATTGCAGAACACGAAGACCGCTCGAGTTTAGATCGGTTGTCTCCCATTCGATGTCATGATCGGTATGAAGCTCGACCGATGCGCCCTGTTGTAAGAGGGTTTGAATATGCTTCAGCGCGCGATGGTTCTCGACTGTTAATTGATTACGCAAAGCCATTTCTTCAAATGAGATCATATCTGTATTCTCCGTCGATGTGGTAACGACGGCAAATCCCTTAAGCTCAGCAGCCATCGCCTCCGCGATCCGATCAGCATCCCCTTGTTGGCCTGCAAGGAGAGGGACAACGAATCGTCCGGTTGGATCGACGAGAAGTACGGCGGGATCGAAAACTCTGGACTCGATGATAGGCGCCAGGAGGCGAATGGTCAGTTGCGCGGGAATGAGGAAGACGAGCGCGTCGACACTCGCGTAGGCTTCGCGCAAACCAGCGACGGTCACTATGCCACCACCAAACTTGGCCAAGAGTCTCTCGGCTATCTGCCGACCTTCCGCGTGAATGACAACGTAAGCAAAACGCATCGATTCATCCTCCCATAAATAGATAGATTCATTATAAACCTTTTATGGCAAAGCGTTATCGCGCCTGTAGAAAAATGCCTGATCATGACGTTCCATCCAATTTGGGGTAATTTTATGCATCAGGGGTGAAAAAAAATCAACCTAGCGCAATTCACAAATCAGCTTTAGAATAGGCATGTAGAGCTCAAGCACGTTTCGTGTTCTTCCGAGCCATAATTCCAACTCGAGAGGCACACCAGGTATAATTACCGGGTGTGCCTTTTCGATTTTTCGGCTTTCTGATCTGTGATACAATACAATCAGAAGACAAAGCAGCAATGTACTGAGGTCTGTTATGAAAACAAAAACGACGTACGGCTTGGTTCTTGGCGGAGGCGGTGCTCGCGGCGCGTACCAGATCGGGGCCTTCAAGGCACTCCAGAAGATGAAGATTCGGATCTCCTCGGTGTCAGGCGCTTCGATCGGCGCGATTAATGGCGCGTTTTTCGCCCAGGGTGACCTCAAACTGGCACTGACCGCGTGGCGAAGATTGAATCTCTACGACATTGTCCGCCTAGAAGATCTCCCTGTTTCAGATAATCTCTTTGATCCTCGCAACGCCAATCAGCTTCTGAAGGTTCTTCTCACCGATAAAGGACTCGATATGGAGCCTTTGCGCGAGTTGATGCACCGTTATATCGACGAAGATCTTGTCCGCAAGTCCCCCATCTCCTTAGGTATCCTCTCGTATGATCTGACGACGAAGCAACCTTCTGAGCGATTTGTCGAGGAGATTCCCGAAGGTGCCTTGTATGACTATCTTCTGGCGAGTGCGTGTCTTCCTGTTTTCAAGACCATTGAGATCGACGGGAGCCGCTTCCTCGATGGGGGATTCTACAATAATATACCGATTGACATGCTGGCTGCGCGGGGTGTTCAAGACATTATCGTCATTGATGTCGGTGGGATTGAGCTTGTCCGCCCACCAAAGACAGAGGGCATACGCGTGATCACCATTCGTCCGCAGGTTAGTCTCGGCGGCATACTGGATATGTCCAATCCGGTTCTTCATCGCAGCATGAAGCGAGGCACGCTCGACACATACCTCGCTTTCGGCAAATTGATGGGGACGCGTTTCTATCTCTCGGTTCGAAGTACACGGCGATTCGTGCGCGATTATGGGCAGGAAGTCCTGGACGGTCTTGAGTTCGCGGCCGAACGTTATGGTGCGGATCCATTGCGCATTTATACGCCGGAGAGGCTGATTCAATTTGTTCGAAGGCGTTTCTGCGAAGACAGTGAGAATTACGTTCTTTTTCGAAGCAACCAGAAAACCTTGTTGCGCGAGCGTCTTACGCGCAATCGGCCGCGTCTGGGTAAGTTCGACAAGGATTTTCTGATTCCGGCGACGGTTGAACTGCTCGGTGATCCGACGGCTCCCCCGGCAGCGAGGGATGTCCTGCGCAAACTCTTTCCGGCCCCATTCTCAGCGGCCGAAGCTCTGTTCACATTGGGCATCCGGCTGACACCCGCCGATGAGATGCCCTACTCTGTCACAGAGCCTATCTGATCGTGGCGTGATCATCTCTCACAATCCCGCTTGAACTATTGCGACATTCTAAAACTTCAGGATTTCTCCACGGCTTGCATGAGAAGTTCCTCTGCGACGGTGAAATGCTTATAGGTCCGCGTCAAGTTCTCGGAGTCTCGCATCAGATCGGCGTAATACTCGATCTCATCTATCCTCGTCGCAAGAGTAGGTTCTCGCTCAAGAAGCGCTTCGCGATTCTCGAAAATCACCAGTCTGCCACTCGCGTTCAAATCGTAGAACATGTAGTAATCATCAAACTCCTCGAGTTCCCCCGCGAGATATTTCTCCGTGTTGTACCGGGCAATCTGGTAATCTGGCGCCGAGAAATTTACAACAATCAATGACACGGCCCCTGCGAGCAGAAAACACTTGATCAGAGGCAGTCGAGGCAGGAACGAAGAGAGTAGAACGATGAGGAAGAGTACGGCGATCAGAATCATAAAGGCTGTGACGTTATACCGCAGAAGGCTCAATCCATATACATTGATATAGAGCTGCATGCGAAGAAACGCAGACGCAAGCTGTACACAGGACAAGGCCAGAAGGAGAAAATTCATAACTCGTAGTACAATTCCCGCAGTTCCCGCGTGCTTGGTTGTCCGGACTGAAGTGAGCATCAGCAGCAGGTTGACGAAGGATATGAATGCCAGCTCAAAGAATCCGCTTCTGGCGTATTCCGCATAGGTCATGCCGGACGGGAGCACGCCGCCCGACGCTCCGAAAAGATAGCGGAATTGCACGATCGCATACAGGAGATACAGCATGTTAATCATCGAAAGAATCGTGATCGCAAAGGCGACGGGAAGCTTCGGCGCCGCCTTCGGGGTCGACGTATGTTCTACCTGATCGAGAAGCAGAAACTTGTCCTTATAGCTCCACAGGACACTCCATACAAATGGAAGGCAGAAGATAAACATGATCCCCTTCAAGATGACCTCTTCCAGACGGAAATGAATCAGGGAATCGAAAATCGGCCGTACAATCTCGAAAAAAACCGAGTCCGACATGAACAGCAGGATCGAGAGAAAGATAATTATGGGAATTCCGATAAAAAGTGCGAGCAGAATCTGCCCAATCGTCTGTTTGATCTTCTTGTTGTCCGGATTTGCCTTCACCTTCGCAAGCGAGGAGATCGCGACAAACGGAGCCGCGATCTTCGCAAAAGGCCGTACAAAATTTCCGATGGCTGTTTCTGCCAGAAATACGATATTGTCCCAACGGAAACGGTCACTGATTACGCCTTGCAGAAAGCCGATCGACAGCAACAAGAAAATCACGAGGAAGTTAAGGATGCCCAGCCATGTGCTGTCGAAAATCACATAGGTCAAGGACAGCAGCACAGCCGATCCCGTCATCGCGAAGTGCTCCAACTTCCGGCGCTTATCTCCGACCGGAAGTCCAACACCGATGTAGTAGGATGCAGTAATGAGAAGAAAAAATAATGTTGTCCCGAGTCCACCCAGTAATCCGTTCCACAAGAAATACTCGATTACAGCGAAGGTCGCTACCCCTCCGGCCAAAAATCCGCGAATTGTTTTCATCGTATGATCTCCTTGTTCGAATATTTATAGCAAAGACGACTTCATTCCTCTTCTTCGCTGTATTCCAGAATGTCGCCGGGTTGGCATTGCAATGCCCGGCAGAGCGCTTCAAGGGTTGAGAAACGAATTGCTTTGGCATGATCATTCTTAAGGACCGAGAGATTGGCTTGAGTAATATCGATCTTATCGGCAAGCTCTGCAAGTCCCATCTTCTGCTTTGCCATCAATACATCAAGTCGAACGATAATTCCCATATCACACCTCCTATATGGTCAGTTGATGTTCTTCCCAGATCTTGCAGGCCTGTCGAAAAACCTCTGCAAGGATGAGGGAGAGCAGGGTAAGAAGGAGAAAGAGGAAGCCGCCGAGAAATGTCATGATGGTCGCAAAAGTAAACAGTTTCACGAAGAAAATCACGGACAGAAAAAGAAAAGATATGGCAAGAACGACGAACCGGCGGGGGTTCTTGGGATCGAAGGGCAGACTCTTCTCCAATGAGCGAAGAATGCCGTGTCCCGACAGTAGAACCGGAATCGTGAATGTGCCCGCGATATAGAGAAAGAGAAGAAGAAATTCGTATGTCTCGGACATCAAGAGGATTGAGTTGAACGTCGCATAGAACGCCGGCAGAAAGAACGGCATGGTAAGAAGTACAAGAACATTCATAATCAGCAGGAAATCATTGAAGAGACGTACGGCAAACGCGAGGCTGACTTGACCGATAATCTTCATAAAGTGATCCTTCCCTTCGAGTTTCTTGTTTCCCATCCTACACCCGACAAAGTTGTTTTGCAATAGTATTTTATCGTTTTTCGATATATTATTGTTGTTTTACAGCTTTTGGCCACAAAGCACACCATGGATGTTCTTTCGCTTTGTCTTGTGTTTACTCCCTTGGGTGTACTATAATACGCCTATGAAAAATATCCTGCTTGTGGAAGATGACAAATCGATCGTGATCGGGCTCTCGTACTCACTAAATGCCGAGGGTTACCACGTTGTGTCCGCGGGAACCGTCGCGGAGTCGCTGCGTAAAATGAGTGAGACGCGCTTTGACCTTATCCTCCTGGATCTGTCGCTTCCGGATGGCAGCGGGTATGATGTGTGTTCTTCCGCCCGTGACAAAGGCGATACTCCCGTTATTTTTCTCACGGCGTGCGACGACGAGATCAATGTCGTCATGGGCCTTGAGATGGGCGCCGACGATTACATTACGAAACCGTTCCGGTTGCGTGAACTGCTCTCGAGAATCAAGACGGTGTTGCGTAGAAACGAGCGTTCTTCCGATAGTTCCGGGATCGTGACGATCGGCGACCTCGTGATTAATATGAACGCGGGCAAAGTGAAGCGCGGCGATAGCGAGGTCTTCCTCACCGCCCTCGAGTACCGTCTCCTTCTTACCCTGATCAGTCACGAAGGCAATATTCTGACGCGCAACCAGCTCCTTGAGGGGATCTGGGATATCGGCGGCGATTTTGTCAACGATAATACTCTTACGGTATACATCAAGAGATTACGCGAGAAGATCGAGGAAGATCCGACGGATCCGAAGATTATCATCACCGTGCGTGGCCTCGGATATCGGCTCGGCGACAGGAAGGGGTAATACGTGGGACTCTGGCGCAACAAAGAATTCCGCAGACAGATTCTCCTGATTCTTGGAGTTTCACTCCTTACTTCAACTATTGCGTTCCTTTTGTCGCCCCCTTCCCTCCTGTTTATCCTGGTATTGACCGGAGCGATACTCCTGATCGAAGTGCTTTTCGCGCGATATCGTTACCGGAAAATGGCTCGCCTTTCTGATTATCTCAAGTCAGTTAACGAGGGCAACTACCAGCTCGAGGTCGATGAATACGACGAGGGCGAGCTCTCGATTCTGAAGAGTGAGATCTATAAGACAACGACGACTTTGCGTGTGCAGGCCGATGCCCTTCACCAAGAGAAGGCACAGCTCGCCGACGCGATGTCGGATATCTCTCACCAACTCAAGACGCCGCTGACATCAATGCTTGTGATGACCGATCTCTTAACGGATGCTGATCTGCCGAAGGATAAGCGACTGGAATTCACGGAACGAATTAAGATACAACTCGAGCGAATCGAGTGGCTGGTGACCTCCTTGCTGAAACTCGCCCGGATCGATGCGGGTTCCGTTCAGTTTAAGTCTCGTCGGATTCCCCTGAAGGATCTCTTGGAGAAATCCCTTCAGCCATTGATCATCCCGATGGAACTTCGAAGACAGACGCTCGAGACCGCTTATTGTGATTCGACTATTCTCTGTGACCCGAACTGGACGTCCGAGGCGCTCCTGAACGTGATGAAGAACTGCGTCGAACACACGCCGGTGGGAGGAATTCTTCACATCTCCTGCACCGGTAATGCCTTGTATACGCAGATCACCATCCGTGATAACGGGGAAGGAATCGACGTGGCCGAGTTGCCGCATATTTTTGACCGTTTCTATCGCGGGAAGAATTCATCCGATGACAGCGTCGGTATCGGGCTCTCGATGGCGCGCAGCATCATATCTGCGCAGGGCGGAAGTATCCAGTGCGAGAGTCAGCCGGGGTCGGGAACAACGTTTATTGTCAAATTTTTCGGATAAGTGACAGAATCGTCACGGTTGACGTCACACAGAAGTCATCTTGACCCTTTATGCTATGAAGTAGAGAAATTCCCTATATTGGGCGAATCGGAGGATACGAAGCGATACGATGGACATTCTACGCGTCGAGAATTTACGCAAAGAATACGGAACAGGCGACGCGAAGGTCGTCGCGCTTGACGGCGTCTCCTTTTCGGTGAAAAAGGGCGATTTCGTCGCGATTATGGGTCCCTCCGGATCGGGCAAATCGACACTTCTTCATATGATCGGCGGCGTGGACAAGCCATCGGGCGGTTCCGTCTTTATTGACGGTACGAATCTGTATTCGCTCAAGGAGTCTTCTCTGGCCGTATTCCGCCGTCGGCATATCGGACTCGTGTACCAGTTCAATAATCTGATTCCCGTTCTGAATGTAGAGGAGAATATCACGCTCCCCCTTCTGCTCGACGAGCGGAAACCGGACCCCATAAGGCTTTCGGAGTTGCTCTCAACCCTTAATGTCACTGACCGTTCGAAGCACCTGCCCAACCAGCTGTCCGGCGGACAGCAGCAGCGTGTTTCGATCGGGAGAGCCCTGATTAACAATCCGGCGCTGGTTCTGGCCGACGAGCCTACAGGCAACCTCGACAGTCACAACAGCGCGCAGATCATGGAGCTCCTTCGAATGTCCAACCGCAAGTTTCATCAGACGTTGATCGTGATCACGCATGACCCGAATATTGCGCTTCAAGCGGATCGGATCATCACGCTCACCGACGGTCGTATCCTGAAGGATGAGGTCATCCGCACATGAATATACTCACGTCGTTCACGCTGAAAACGATGAAGACGTATCGAAAATGGACGATTGTCACCGTGATCGGTGCATTGTTGTCGACCATGCTCCTCACGTCGGTTACAACCCTCGCCTATTCTTTGCTCCAGATGTTGATCTCAAATGAGATCGAATATGCCGGCCGATGGACCGTTTGTTTCAACAATGTCCCCGAAAAGGATCTGTCATCTCTCCGCGAAGATTTGTCCCCAAGCGAGATCAGCATAATCCGCGAATTGGGTTTCGCGCGATTGGAGGGAACCACGAATCAAGGGAAGCCCTATCTGATGGTCTCGGAATTCGATGAGAATGCATTGGATATGTTGGGTGTGGCACTCGTTGAAGGCCGTCTTCCGACAAATGACAGCGAGATTGTTCTTCCGGATGAGATACGCAACACGTCTGGTCGTTCCTTTTCGATCGGTGATCGTTTGCGACTTGATATGGGCCAGCGAATCGCTGAGGATGGGACAGCGATTCTCGCTAACGATTATTATGGAAGTTCCTACAATTATCTTGACGAGACCGGGCAACAGGTCACGATTGATCCCGAGGAACTGCACCATCATTTCTCAAAAGAATACACGGTTGTCGGATTCATCGAGACACCCGTCGGAGAGGAATCCTGGTCCGCCGGATATCGGGGAATCACTGTGCCCTCCTCTTCTGGTGCAACGACTCCGTTTCTCTCCATACAACTGTATTCATTTATTACAAATCCTGATTTCCTATACGATGAGAGAATCACGGATATCGCCGATACGTACGGCTATGAAGGTGGAACTTTCTATGTGAACGGTGAATACCTCAATCTCTTGGGCGTTTTCAACTACGGTGGTATCGCGAACTTCATCTATACCGCCGTTATCTTTATCCTTCTCGTCGTCCTATTATCCTCGTTCTTCCTGATTTATAATTCCTTCTCAATTTCCGTTGCCGAGAGGACGCGTCATCTTGGCTTGCTCGCTACAGCCGGGGCGACGAGTAAGCAGCTCCGAAGTTATGTATTTCGCGAGAGCATTCTCGTCGGGTTGGTCGGCATACCCCTTGGAATCGGAGCGGGAATGGTAACCGTCGCGGGATTGCTTTGGATCGCGGAACCGATCTTCCTTGCCGCGGGAGACTGGAACGAGATGAAACTTCGACTCCTTGTTAATCCGCTACTTCTGGTTTTGATCGCTGTCGTTGAGCTGTCCACTCTGCTGTTGTCGTCTCTGATTCCTGCCATTAGAGCGTCGCGGATTCGCCCGATTGACGCCGTTCGCCAGTCTGCCCCCGCGAGAAGAAGGTTCCGGATGTCGCGAGTCCTGGAATGGTTATCACGGCCGTTTGGAATAGAGGCCATTCTGGCGACAAAGAGTTATTATCGTAATCGGGCACGGTACCGCGCGACAACGATATCGCTTGTTATCGGAATGATGCTCTTCCTAACTGTGTCGGCATATCTGGACTACGAGCAGATGATGCTCGAAAGCTTCGGGTATTATGATAATGCCAGCATCTCCTTGCTGATCGACGGCATTTCCGACGCCGAGCAGGTGAACATCCAGAAGAAGATTCTCTCGATTCCAGAGGTCGATGATGCGGCTTTGGTTTATCAGAACTATTTGAATCTCTATTTGCCTGAGGAGAAATTCACCGAAGTTGCGCGAACCTCTTCATGGGATTTTAATTATGTAACCCTCACTCTCCACATCGTAAGCGATGAGGCTTTTCAATCCTACGCGACGTCTCTGGGCGTTGATCCGGCCCTGTGTCAGGACCCGGAGAACCCGGGCGGAATTTTCATTAACTTTGTGGAAGAATACAATTACGAGCAGATGAGAATTTTATCGGGCGAGGTCCTTGCGATCTCACCCGGAGATAAACTTCCGGTAGCCTTCTCGTCAGCGATGACCGGGTATGAACACACGCCGGAGGATTATGATGATCTGCCGGAGAATCAACGGATTGCCTTTACTGCCGTCGCAATAACGCGAGAGAATCCGATTGGCTTGGAATTCCAGTACTTCGGCTCGCCTACGCTGGTTATTCCGAAGTCTCTTTACGATGGAGTTGCTGAGAGAACGGACGACGATCTGGACACGGATCTGTATCTTCCATCGATCTACGTTGTCACCGAGAAGTCGAAGGTTGTGGAAGAGGATATCCGGACAATGCTAAAGACGATACCCTCGAGCCAAGTATATATCACGAACCTGTCGACCGCACGTGAGAGTGATCGGCAAGTCACCGTCATTACGAAGCTACTTTCCTTCGGATTCATCTCGCTGGTCAGTGTGATCTGCTTGGCAAATCTGATTAACACGGTGACGACAACGACAACATTGCGCCGCAAGGAGTACGCGATGTTGCGCTCCGTCGGCATGTCGCAAAAGTCCTTCAATCGCATGATCCGGCTTGAGAGCATTTTTGTCGGCCTTCGCGTACTTATCTTCGGCATCCCGATCAGTATCGGCGTGAATTATCTTCTTTTTTATCTACAGTCCTATAATAATCTGCTCTCTTTTCGCATTCCTGTTGCACAATACGTCATGGTCGTACTGTTGATCTTTGTCCTGATCTTTGCGACGATGTCATTCTCCATCTCGCAGATTCATCGCGAAAATATCATCGACGCACTGAAGAGCGACGAGGAGTAAAAAGCACCGATGTGTCGTAAAGTTCTTGATGATCACACATCTCCGGCATGCAAAACGCCTTTCCCGAGCTGAAGTATCAACAGGGATATCAACGCCGCATAAACGAAAGCCGCGAGGTAGGCAAGAAAAATCAATGCCGGCATCAGCATGTGAAGGAAATACAATGACACGCTGAAAACCGTAATGCCTGGCGCCAACAGAAGACCGCCGCAGACCAGGTATACGATCGCGTTGAGAAACTTCGACTTCGTATCGCCGATGATGCGCTGGGTCAGAATCGTCATGCTGATATAGATCTGGGACATCGCTGCATAAACCAATGTCGCACAGATCGGATACCAGGGATTCAACCCGATCAGGAAGGACAGAATTGTGAACGCGATGATGCCCTCTATGCCCGCCTTGACAACCGTCGCAAGATTCGAGAAGAAGAGTTTGGCAAAATTGGAAGCCGGAACAATATAGATGAAGGGCTTTGTAAGTTCCTGCGTGAATTTCCCCATGATACTCGTGAAATACAGCAGATAAGCCAGTGCTACAACGCCAAAGACTTCAGCAAGGAATGGCTCCAATGCTCCGTCCTTAATCGCGAACTGAAAGATAAAACCTGCCACAACAGCGGCACCGATTACCAGAAGCGACATCTTGTCGACAAGAAACAGACCGGTTCTTCTTTGTTCCGTAAGATGCCGATAGAAGAACGCGGAAGCACCCCCGCCACGTCCGACAAGTCCGCTCTTACCTGCCTTGACGTCGCCGAGATTTTGCGCAAATGCAGGCTTGCCATCCTTGATGGCAGCGCGGGTTGCGTGTGAGATCTCGGTAATACTCAAGACATCCTCATAATAGTCCGACTCTGTTCTGCGAACGAGAATTAAGCCGATCGCGGGAAACAGCAAAGCCGGCAACAAGTGTAGCAGCGCCAGGAAAACATTTCCATCGATCAGATTTCGGACATAGCCCATCAGCCATCCGGCAAAAGGGAAAAGCCCAACGACAGGAAGTTGGAAGAACTCCGGGATCTTCGTATAGTCCCCCTTCTGAAGAGCCAGAAAAGCGATAAATCCGAGGCCCAGAACGACAGCAAGACCGTACAAAATATATTTTCCGGCCGAACGGCGATAGGGTACCGGTGCGGTCAGGGAATAGATACAAAGCGTCGAGGCCTGAACGGACATCACGAGGAAAAACCATCCGGAGAGAACGGCGAATATACCCATCGCGTCGAGGCCGAAGAAATTAATCAGATTTGGTATCTGGAAGCACATGAACATTGTCATCAGTAGGCTCAAGCCAAGCTGACGAATCATTCCGTAGACCAGAACCGTTTGCGGTCGGATCGGCGAAGTGAACATGAAATTCACATCAGACATGGAGAAGAATGTTGACCCTTGCTTCAAACCCTTATTGAGCGTCAAGAATGCTATGAATAAGAAGAGTGCAAAGACAATTGCGAAGAAATATGGTCCGGCTACGGACAGCATTGCCTGCCCGCCCTCGCCACGTTCTCCTCCGCTGTTTAATGTGGAGAAAACCATCAACCCGCCGAAAACAACATAGACGACTAGTAGCGCCGGCTTACGAAGAAGCTGCTTCAGCATATTCTTGATAATTGTCCGAAGAAGATAGAAGATACTCCTCATGCCTCTCCCTCCGTGATTTGGAAGAATAGATCCGCAAGGCTCTGCCCTCCGTTCGCCTGTTCCTCCTCGCGGCTTCTTGTGGCAACAATCTTGCCCTTGACCATGATGAAGGCCTGATCCCATAATCCCTCGACGCTATCAATCATGTGCGTCGACACAAGAATCGCCGCACCCTGGTCCCGAAGTTCGGCCAGAATGATCTTGAGCTCCTTGATCGCATGCGGATCAAGTCCGACCAAAGGTTCGTCCAGGAGAATCATCTTCGGGCGCGGCAGCAGCGCACACAGGAGACTAACCTTCTGTTGCATACCCTTTGAGAGTTCTTTCCCGAGCTTTGTGCGAATATCATAGAGTTCCAGACGCTTCATAAGCTCTTCCGCGTATTCATGAGACGAAGAATCAAGCTTGTATGCGCGAATGATAAACTCTGCATGTTCCTCAACCGTCAGAAGCTCGTAGGGCGCCGGAATCTCCGGCACATATCCCAGAACTCTCTTGGCTGCGGTGCTCTTATTCGGATGACCGTCGATGTTCACAGCTCCGGAGAAGCGTAGAAGTCCGATAATCGACTTGATTGCCGTCGATTTTCCGGCACCGTTCGGCCCCAGAAGCACTCCGATCTCCCCTGCATTCAAGGTCAGGCTGACATGGTCGTTGGCCAGAACCTTGTTGTATTTCTTTGTGAGCTCCGTCACTGTAAGCATGCGTATACCTCCGGCATCCATTCATCATTTTAGAAAAACGTTTCGTCTGCAATGACAATCGTAGCAAAATCTACTTCCTTTGTCATTGCTTCCGAAACGTATATCCTTAAATTTGGCTTAAAATAACGCCGGAAAAGGTTGAATATTCTGACTTCTCGAGAAACCGTTATCGTTCAGAACGAGGACGCAAATTACTTAGCCACTCACCCGGGCGGATGCGATGGCATTCTCGACTGCCTGCAAAATGCCTTCACTGCTGTATGTGGCCCCCGAAACCACATCGACCTCTGTCGTCTGCGCGTTATAAATATCTCCGAGAATCGAATCGATTGCACGGTCAAAATACTTCCTGTCATCATCCGAGGAGACAACCGTGATCGAGGTTATCTTCCCGCCCTCAACCAGCACGTCTACCGTGATGTCCCCACGGAATCCCGATCCGGTTCCACGGTATGTCCCGTCAACATATTGGCCTGCAACCGTCGTTGTCGCGGCAGTTGAACCTTGCGTATCGGTTGGAGCAGTGCTAGTCGTTGCATCTGCTGTCTCAACAGAGGGAAGAGTCGTCTCATTTGACGGGCTCGTCGTACTCGGTGCGGATTGTATCTCCACCGTTATCACTGCATTGACGTCCTCGTTTGCAGCGATTCTGTCGGCAAGCGTATTCCCGGCAGCAGAGAGTCCGAAAATGAGCAGAATGGCGATCACGACGGCTATTAGTGGCTTTATCGAGCGACGATATGCGCGGACCTTGATATTCTGGCGCGGACAAATATCCACACACTTCATACATCGGATACATGCACCGTCACGAACGACGTCGCTCTTACGTAAATCGATACCCATGCCACAAGCGGTTGTACATGCCTTGCATGAACCACAATCTTCTCTCGGCTTTTCGAGTCGTAGAAGGGAGAATCTTGACACTGCGGAGAATACCGCACCGATGGGGCAGAGATACCGGCAGAAGAAGCGTTCGATCCAGATCGACGCGACAATAATCAACAGAAGAATGACCACCGCAGGTAGTAATGCTGGGAAGATCATCGATGGATCCGGTATTCTGCCTGTGGTAAGAACCAATGCGAATACATCCCACGGGCTTATCGTGCTCACGGTAACACCCAATACAGCCACGAGAATCAACCCTGCGAGCAGTATGTACTTCGCTCCTCGAAGGACACGGTCAACATTGGGCTTAACACGGACTCGCCTCTTCATCATACGTGACGAGATTCGATAGAACACCTCGCCGAAGCTTCCGAATGCGCACATCCAGCCACAGAAGTACCTGCCGGCGAGCAAAGTAACCGTTACTACGGATAAGAGCGGAACAAGATCGGGAAAGCTTCCCGCGAAAGTAAATGTGCCGTCGCGAAGATCGATTGCAAGATCAATGATGCCAAAATACGCAGATATGTAGAGACTTGGCATCAGAAAGAAAAATATAACCTGACTGCCGAGCCGTAGCCATTGGTTTATCTTGCGAAACCTCTTCGATCCGTTTTGCTTGCCACTCGTCTGATTCTCTGTATGTTTTCGCCGCATGATCCAACCCTCTTCTAGTAAAATTCTCTGTTGCTATCTCTATCGTAACGGTTCCGAATTGGGAATGCATGGCAAAAGTCGTACAAAAATGCGGCAGACCGAAGATCGATCTGCCGCATAATCATCTAGAGGGAATTGGGCTTAATTCGGATTCTGTATCGTCTGCGCACGCATGCTCGGCGGTGCCGGATTAATTGTTGCCATCCGTGAAGCAGCCAGCATCTGTGCCATGATCTCACTGTCCTCCGGAATCAGATCAATCGGAGTCCCGGCGTTCTGAATGCGCGTCGTCTCGAGAATCTCGAACATCGCTGCCGCCACTTTGGGATCCTGCGAGATCTCTCGAAGAGCCTCGCCGACAATCTTCGGACGAATCGCTGCCGCTTTACCAAAATCGAGCGCCGCAGTACGTTCCGCCGCGCTGCGAATGATATTGACCTGGTTCGCGCCATCCTGCTTGATCGCGCTCGTCACCTGACGGAGACGGTTCACAACCTTGCTCTCAATCTGGCGAATCATCTCATGGTCACGGAAGTGCACCTTACGTACATAACACGAGCCAAGCATGTAACCCCACTCCGAGGATTTTGCCGTTACCTCTGACCGAACCGTCTGGCTCATCGCGTGGCGATCGACCATCATCCGTTCCAGGGGGAGATTCGACAGACAACGAACGGTTGAGTTGCCGACGTTCGCGGCCAGAGAGCCTCTGGGATCGGTATTCTTGAAGATATACGAGAGCGGGTCATTGATATACATCTCGTACCAGATACCGACACCCATCGGAGCGCCCTCCTCTGAGTTAACCGGCTGGCTACGCAAGTACTCTTGGTCCAGACGAAGGTCGACCGTGTACTTCTTACCGAGCCAGTTGATCACCAATGCGGCGAGTCCGAGATCCTTCCAGAGGAAGTGTAAGCCGGGTTCATCGATTGTCCCGATCACGTTACCGAACAAGACATACACGAGTGCTTGTCGCTCCTTGACGATCACATATACGCCGAGGAACCGCAATACCGCGAAGAAGAGCGGGACACCGATGGCGAAGACCAACGCGGAGACGAAGAAGATCGTCAACCAAACGCCGACATATTCAGGCGAGACTTCCAGGAAAAGAAGAACGGGAAAAATACTCATCTCTTCTCCCTCCTTACAATACGCTTCGTCTGATCCAGCAAGGCCAGACGGATGTTACGGACATAGAGCTCAATAGCTTCTTCGCCACCCTGCGCCTTCAGATCACGCAATTGTGTCGATAAGCGCTGCAATGTCTCGATCTCTCCTTGCGCCTTCAACGTCTCAATCTCGACGGCACGCTTGCTCTGTACGATCTTCTGATCGGCAGATGCCTGTGCGAGGCTGATGTCGGAGGAGACCTGATTATGCGCTGTGTTGATCGCGGCGAGCGCGGATTCGACCTCAGGCGGCGGGTCAATACCGGTGATCAGCGAGGCTTCGAGAAGAACGCCATATCGAGCCGCCGAAACGTCGCACTCCTGGTCCATATGTTCGTTGAGCTCGCGAAGATTCTTACGCAAGTCATTGATAGAAATCCCCTGAACCGACGACGCGGCCGAAGATTGCAAAGCCTCAAATGTCGAGAAAGTACCTGACGTTGCAGCAATTTCCTCGGGAGATAGGACCGCAACCAGCGGTAATGTCGTAGGTTCCTTCACCAGTTCGGGAGCCTTGCCCTCGAACTGCGCGATTCTCTCACGAAGCACGGAGACAAAATATCCCATAACGTGTGCGATAGGCTTCTTGACGCCAAAGAGGTACGCGTAGAGATTCTTCTCCGAGACGCGGTACCGGATCTGTCCGGTGAGTCCGATGTTCAGCTGATCCTTGGTGACAGCGTCGAGAATTGTGTTGCGCTGATTCGCATTCGGGAATTCCGGGTCATAAGCCATATTGCGCGTCTCGATCGCGATGGAGACCTTGTAAACCTTCTCCCATGGCCACTGAAAGTACGGTCCTCCCGGGGTAATGACCTTGACCTGTGGGTACTTGTACCGCTCACGTTCGTCATTCCTGAGATTGTCCGCAATCGGGTCATCAAGCGTCGTCTTACCCTTAATTCGCTGAGCCTTGCCGAAAACTGTCTTAACGGCACGTTCATTCTGGTTCACGATGTAGAAACCGCGAAACACATAGCGAATGATAAACCACGCGAGAAAACCGCAGAGAATAGGAACTAATGCATCCATATCTTTCCCTCCGTTTACTCCTTGCTAGCCGCGCGTTCAAGTGATGGTAATCATCAATGAAAGCACATGCTCTCAAGCAATTTTAACACCCGGAATCATTGGAAACAAGAGGGATCAGATGTTGTTTTCGAAAATCATCACATGTTTTCGAAAACCGCAGAAGTCCGATTAAAAAGGAACAAGTGATTCACTCTTTCTTCCAACTATCTTCAACGGACGCACCGGAAAGAATCTTCTCGGCACTCGAAATATACGACTCAGAGGACCCGTCACCACTTGCAAAAGTCACGCGCCAGCAAGCTGTTGTATAATCTGCGGAACTCGTCGATCTGCGATTTCTGACGAAGCCGGCGACATCGGAGAGAATTCGTTCGCGAACCGACGCATCGACACTCTGCAGAGATGTCAATGTCAGTACGAGATATCCGTCGCCGGAATAATCGATATCATGTGAATATAGATCATTCGGGAATCGAAGCTGAAGATTCTCCGCGAAATCAATGGTCGCGTCATCAACCGTCGCAGGTTGATTCTCGAGAATCGCCGAATCGGGTCCAAAATGTCCGTCCGACTTACTCGAACCGAGCATGCCAGGCAGGAAAATCACGAGTAGGATGGCCACGATAACAACAGCCAGAACCGCTGTTATAAGAATGATCTTGCCTCCACGCGTATTCTCGTCCGGAAGCGGCATCGCGGGAAATCGAGCGTTAATCTCCTCGATAATCGATGCGTTCTCGGCAATCAGACTATCAATCTCTATGGGGTTACCGGCATTTATACGCCGCTTCTCCAACTCCTTGCGAACACGGGGAAACATGGCTAGAATCTGCATGCGTTCCGCACTCGCGCCGGCTTTATCATGGAGTGAATACAGGCACTCCATGCGCTTATACGGTATCTCGAGACGGTATGGATATTTCTTCGCAAGCTGACGATAGGCGTCAAGTGCCTCCGTGTCGAACCCGCGCTTCTTAAGATATTCCGGGCGCTTAATCTCATAGTCGTAGAAATCTACACACATGGACAGAAGTTGCGTCAAGGCTTCCCAGGCGTATCCAATCATTACCGAGGTTTGTTCCCAATGATTGAGGCCATCGTAGTAGCGAAAAGCCAGAGCATACAATTCCGAGTCCTGCGCGCAGAGGTGAGATGCCAATTCATAGTAACGTCTCACATCGTCACGCCGGTCATCAATCGCGGCGTCACGAAGGCTCCGTTTATAAGATAAATATTTCGGTTCCGACGCTTCGGGAATCGTCGCGTTATAAGACAGGCTGAATGTCGTATTTGTCTCGTGCCGAACGATATCGAGAGATTCCTTCGGC
>Ga0209373_10002425_pt1 | contig 18793 bp, 19 predicted proteins | sample Higcelweek5metaG_FD_187173 | JGI IMG/M metagenome (GOLD analysis project Ga0209373, IMG submission 187173) | Freshwater pond sediment microbial communities from the University of Edinburgh, under environmental carbon perturbations - High... | ecosystem: Environmental > Aquatic > Freshwater >... | reverse complement strand
GCAGGGCTACGCTGAGGATTTTGTGATTGAGCTACAGTCAAAGATGGCCGGAAGATGAGATGCAAGATGTTCATGTTATTGTTGCTAGCCTCCTTAGGATAAATCTACTGCAAATTTGCCTGGACGGTTCATATTTTGCCGTTTTTTCGGTCTACAGAACAACAGAGAAAAGGAGGAAATAACATGTCAGCAAAGCAACATTTTACTACTGAGCAAGCCCAGGAAATAGGTGGCAAGTTGGGAATTGACTGGAGCAGCTTTAACGTGGAGCAGTTCCGCATGGGGCTAGAGGTTGAGCTGGAGCATGGTATGTGTGATGCGTCAACGGATGTAACAGGCGATAACGCCACACTCACCGGTAAAATCGCGCTCGCACATCTGAATGAATTTGCCGATTACTACAGCCGGTTAGCAAAGATGGAGCAAGAGGCCAAGGTTGCACCATCATAAAAGACCGGGCCTGATCCGTTATGAGTCACGTGAACATGATCGCAGTTTCGCAAGAAAGGATGCAGCAGATGAGACCGAACATCACAACGTATCGTAGAGCGGGATTGGCACTGTTCGTCATGACGATGGCTGTTATCGGCGTGGCGTATGCCCAGGAGACTGGAACGGGAGCAACAAGCTACGCCCCTGTTGCAGCCAAGGAGGGCTTTGCAGCGATACTGTTACGGATGAAGACCGCCAAACCAGAGCTTGAGAAACGACAGCAAGATCTGCTCAATGGGCGCTACGACCTGCACGACCGCCCTGCCAAAGGGGTGACCATGTCTCGTGGCAAGGCCGTGCAGGAAGGTGTCAGAATCAAGCTGCCCCATGAGATGACATGGGAACGTCTGGCAGCCATGAGCCCGGAGCAGATTCGGAAACAGGACCTGTTTCCGGCAGGTTTCTATCCGTTGCCGTTTCCGAACCACCCGGAAGGGGGGATGCTGTTCCCCAAATTCCAGATTGACACCATCAAGGAACAGGAGGGTAGAGACCTTACCCGGTTTGATCTGGCATTTGACCTGCCGGACTACCTGCTGCCGGAGTTTCCAGCGCCCATCTACCTGACAACACGGTCTGATCTCGGTGACGTCTCCAAGGGCAGGCTTGTAACGATCATGAACTACTACGAGCTGTTTAACGGGATACTGAATCCCAAGCAACTTGAGGGGCTACGCTTGCTGGCAACACCATTTCCACAACAGCAGTTCAATCAAACCGAGGACCGGCGTTCTGAAAAGCCCAGCCGTGGGGTGGCCTGTCTCGACTGCCACGCAAATGGCCATACGATAGCGGCCACGCATCTTGTAGGTGATATGCGTCCCCAGGAGTTCCGGCACCGCCTGGATACCCCGACCTTGCGGGGGCTGAATATCCAACGGTTGTTCGGTTCCCAGCGGGCACTAAAAAGTGTGGAGGACTTCACGGAGTTTGAACAGCGCGGTGCATACTTTGACGGCGACCCGGTGATTGCAACCAAAAAGGGAGTCAACATTCTGGAACGGGGCAGCCAGGTCCACTTCATGGCCGAGTTCCAGGCGATCCTCGACTTTCCGCCAGCCCCCAAGCTCACCATCTTCGGTGCGCTGGACCCGACTGTTGCCACTCCCGCCGAACTCAAGGGCGAAGCGCTCTTCAACGGCAAGGCCCGGTGCATCGCATGTCACCCGGCCCCCTACTATACCGATAACGCCATGCACAACCTGCGGACAGAACGATTTTACACACCCCGCATGATCAACGGTATGATGGCTTCGGCGGACGGTCCGATCAAGACCTTTCCCCTGCGCGGCATCAAGGACTCTCCACCGTTCCTGCATGATGGCAGGTTACTGACGTTGGAAGACACGGTAGAATTCTTCAATCTTATCCTTCAAACCGGGCTGAACCTGCAGGAGAAGAAGGATCTTGTGGCATTTATGAGGGCGCTGTAGGAGCACAAAAAGAACAGTAGATTCAAAATACAGTTTTCAGGCGATCAGCTTTAACAAACGCAGCTCGTCAGCAAGCGCCTTTGCACTTATCGGCTTGACCAGATAGGCGTTGGCGTCAGATTCGTATAACGCCTTGATCACCGTGCGGGGATCATCCAGTGCAGTTGTCATAACAATCTTTACCCTGCCGGTCTGGGGGATCTGCATCGCCAGTTCTTTTTCCCGGATAATCCGCACCGCATGTAACCCGTCAATTTCAGGCATCATGATATCCATCAGGACCAGCGTATAGGGGTTTTGGTCTGCATGGGCCTGCAGAAAGCGATCTACCGCCTCCTGACCATTCACGGCAAGATCAATGCGGCCATATCTGGCCGCCATCTTCTCCAATATCATGCTGTTAATCCGGTCATCTTCAGCTATCAGAATTTTCATAATGGTTCTCTTTCTGAAGATATTTTTGTTTTAAGCAGAAGCCAGTGCTGCCAACCGGTTTGCAACCTCCTGTGCTGCCTGGGCATAGTCCTCACTGCCCCGGCAACCGGACAGATAGGCCCGTACCGGTTTGCGGTGGGCAAAGGCCTCAACCAGCTTGATATCGGTGCGGATGCCGGTCAGCAGCCTGCCCTTGCCAAACTGCCGGGCCACTCCTTCAGTTATGCTGCGATGCTGCCCGATCCGGCGATCCAGCATAACCGGCAGAAAAGCCAGAAGCTTCAGGTCCGGGTTCTGACCAGAGGCCACTTTAAACAGCACCCGTGCCAGATTACGCATCCCTTCGCCGGACAGATGGTGGGGCAGAAACGGCACCAGCACCCGTTTTGCAGCACAGAGCCCGTTCATCAACAGATCATCCAGCGAAGGCGGGGTATCTATGATAATCAGCTCAAACCGCTCCGTCAGCCCTTCATCATGCAGGGCTCTGGCAAGGCGGGTCGGCTCCCCACCACCGGAACCATGCTCAAACAGTGAGTTGGCCGGGGCCAGAAACAGATTGGGCCAGGCAGTGGGATAGATGGCATCGGTCAGACGGAAACCGGGAGACTGGAACAGGCTGTGTACCGTGGGCGCCTCCCTGGTCAGGGCAAGATCCAGCCCCACACTGCAATGTCCCTGGGTATCCAGATCAATCAGCAGCACCTGTTTCCCCTGGGCCGCAAACTCGGCAGCAAGATTAACCGAGCTGGTAGTCTTGCCGGTGCCCCCCTTGCGGTTGGTCACCACCAGTATCTCTGCCGCAACCGGCATCAGAACAGCTCTATCTTCGGGCTGGCAGCCTCGGCTGCCACAGCGGTTTTCCCCAGCACCGCATTGTGGGTAACCCGCTGTTGCTGCATGACATATTTCTTCTTAAACAGCTCAAGCTGTTCGCTTAAACGCTGGTCAGGCTGTTCTGCCGTCCCTTCCAGCCAAAGCGTTGTATCACTGGCCAGGCTGGTCAGAAACTCCAAACCTTCATTCACATGTTCAATCCGCTGCCGCAGCACATCCTGAAACTGAACCTCACCCAGCACGGTTGAGATCTCTTCAACAATAATCCTGTTGGCGCTCTCTATGCTGCCGATAATCTCTTCAAGGTGGGTTGATGAAAACTTGAACCGTTCTTCAATGCTTTCCAGGTTTGAAGCCAGGGTGGTAAACTTGTGGGAATCCTCATTCAAGGCGATTGACTTACGGGCGTTTTCCGTTTCAAGCTGGGCCTGTCCGGCCACCCGCGTAATCCGGGATGCGATCTCCATGGCCGCCTTGTTGGTCTGGTTGGAAAGCCTGCGCACCTCATCGGCCACCACGGCAAATCCTCTGCCTGCCTCCCCTGCCCGGGCAGCCTCTATGGCGGCATTCAGGGCCAACAGATTGGTCTTGTCCGCAATATCAGAAATATCGTTCACCATCGGACGCATCTGTTCCATTTCATCAGACAGATGCTGAATTCTGACCAGGTTTTCATCCAGCTGATGTGCCTGACTCTCTGAAAACAGATTCAAGGCCTTGATCACCTGCTGATTTTTCTGCACCTGCTCCTTGGTAACCGCAATCAGCTCATTGCTCTTTTCAGATGATGATCCGATCCGGTCAATCTGGAAGCGGGTCTGCTCATGGATCTTCATCATCCGTTCAACCACCCCCAGCACCGCTGTCTCGGTCTGACTGACCGCTTCGGTCAGCTGGCCGCCCAGCACCGCATTATACGGGCCAAGTTCCGCTGCGGTCTGGTGATACTGTTCACGGATGGTGATCTGCTGGGCCGCACACCGGTCATGAATATTCTGGGTATCCTGACAGAGTGCAAACAGATACTTTCTGAACACGGTCACCACCAGCGTAAAGGTTGAAAACGAGGCGAATGCGCCAACCAGAGCAATATTATGCTCGCCTGAAAGCGAAAGCAGTTTGTGGGTCAAAGGATGGACAAAATAAATCAGGGCCGTCACAAACAGCAGGCAGCAGGCCAGGGTCACCATGGTGCGCGTTATGGCAAACGGCTGGTTCAGCACCTTGCAGGGCAAAGCGGTATTTATCTTCATAACAGCTCCACGTTCAGGTGTCAGGCACCGGGCAATACTTGCTTGATTACCTTGATCAGATCCGGGCCGGCAACCGGTTTCACCAGCCAACCGGTGGCACCGTTTTTCTTGGCCTCATCCTTCTTCTCCTGCTGACTTTCAGTGGTCAGCACCAGAATCGGGGTAAAACGAAAACCGGCAAGTCCCCTGACATTCCTGATAAATTCAAGCCCCCCCATGTTGGGCATGTTGATATCAGAAATAATCAGGTCCGGCTTGACCCCGCTTTTCAGCTGGGCCAGGGCCAGCAGGCCGTCACCGGCAAACTCCACCTTGTAGCCCCCCACCTCCAGGTTCGCCTTCAGGCTTAAACGCATTGTTGCCGAATCATCCACCACCATAATAGTCTTTGCCATGCTATCTCTCCTGTGTTGGTTTAAACGCGGTATCAATCCAGGTTGCCAGTCCGCAGTCAACAGGACGGGCCTTGATACTACAGTGAGCTGCCATCAATACCTGCAGGTTGGCCGGGTGCAGATGGGTACAGGCCGACAGGTCAATCTTGCCCTTTGGGGTTTTCTGCAACCATTCCAGCAGCAGTTCGGCCTCATCCACCCCAACCAGATCATCAAATACGGCACGATCTTTTTTAAATGTTATCGCCATCAGACAATCTCCTTCATATCAAGCACCATCAGCACCGAACCATCGCCCAACAGGGCAGAACCGGAGTAAGCGGCAAGCCCGGCCAGCACCCCGGTCATCGGCTTCAGGATGATGTCCACGGTTTCACGGAAGTTATCCACCATAATCCCTACTGAAGCCCCGCCCAGACTGACCACCAGCACCGCCAGCTCTCCCTCTTCATTGGCCCTGGGCGGTACCTGCTGCCCCAGCAAAAGGTTAAGGGATTTAAGCGGTACAATCCGGCCCCGCAGCACCGCTGCCTGGCTTTTCTTGATGGTGCGGATAGCTGATTGCGGTATCCGTACCGTCTCCACCACCGATTCCATCGGCACACCAAAGATCTGGTTGTTGGATTCCACAACCATAACGTTGGATACCGCCATGGAAAGGGGCAGTGACAGACAGATGCGGGTACCGGCCCCCTTCCAGCTCTCAAGGGTAATGCTGCCGTTTACCTTTTCTATGGCGGTCCTGACCACATCCATGCCAACCCCACGGCCTGAAAGGTCTGAAACCGTTTCTGCCGTGGAAAAACCGGCGGCAAAAACCAGGTTTACCGCTTCCTGATCCGTGATCCGCTCCAGACGGTCTTCGTTAATAATCCCCTTTTCATAGGCCTTTTGCTTGATAACGTCAGGATCAATCCCTTTGCCATCATCCCTGATTTCAATAATTACCCGATCCGCTTCCTGGGATGCGCGGATAAGCAGCGTACCTGCAGCAGGCTTGCCCAACGCCCGCCTGACTTCCGGCAGTTCAATGCCATGATCCAGGCTGTTTCTGACAATATGCACCAACGGATCACCCAGGGATTCGATCACGTTCTTGTCCGCCTCGGTCTCCTCCCCTTCAAGTACCAGGTTAACCTCTTTGGCCAGCTTGTTGGAGGTATCACGCACCAGCCGGGGAAAACGTTGGAACACGAAAGAAACCGGCATCATCCGTACCTGCATGATCGAGTCCTGCATCTCTTCGGCAATCCGGTTGATCACGGCGTACTGGGCCTTGATCTCCCGCGAGAGTTCCCGCACCCCGAAAACCGTCTCGGCCCGACCGGCCAGATACGGCAGGGCGTTTTTGGCCACCACCATTTCACCAATCAGGTTCATCAGACGATCAATCTTGGCCTGATCCACCTTGATGCTTTTTGGTCCAGCCGTAACATCCTCGGCACGACGTCCGAATTTAACCTCACCATTCCCCTGGGGTGGCGGAGCCGGGAGGGGTGTTTGGTCCGGTTTTTCCGGTGCTGCTATTGTTGCAGGAACGTCCAATGCCGAAGCATCGCTTGCAAACCCTAACTGGTTGTCCAGCCAGGCCAGAAGCGGCGCAGACGAACCCTGCTCAAGGGCCGCTTCCTGTGCACGCTGTAACCCTTGCCCTGCTTCTGACAGGCCGCAGGCCTGCAGACAGGCGGACAAGACGGCAGCTACCCCCTTGATCCGACCGGCAAGCCAGGTAACCGTATCAGGCAAAGCCAGTATCTCCCGCTGGGTTTCAAACAACGCCAACACCTCCGGCGTCAGTTCTCCACCCTGTACAGCTGGCTCGTCAGCCGCTGTACAGGGGCCAGCACTGGTGATAGCTGCCTCATATTCATGCCACGCCGGGGGGGTCAGCGTGCGCAGTGAGTCCAGCAGAATCTCCGGTGCAACGGCATTATCCGGCTCAGATTCAAGCACCAGCAGCAGCCAGCGCAGGGCAGAGGAAAGCCACAACTCCGGGTTTGACAGCTCCAGCATGCTATGGGCCACACGGGCAAGACCGGTCAGATTGCCGGATTTCAGCAGCACCAGGGCATCAGCAATAAAATCTTCATACACCGGGCCGCCGTTGGGGTCGCCCTGGGGCAAGATCAACAACTGCCGGGCAACCGGCGTTATCCTTAGCTGGTCCGGCACATAGCGGTAATACTCTTCCAGCTCTTCAAGGGGTGCCGTGCTGAGGATGTTGAAATCAAGCATGCAGCAGTAGGCATCCAGTTCAGCCAGCTTGGGCCAGGGGGCCCGTGCCGCTATACTGCCCCATACCGCTCCCGGTGTCTGGCGGGCCTGAAAGAACGGGTCATCCCCCTGAAAGAAGCAATCCTCAGCCGGGCTGTAGGCAAGCCAGTACAGGGGACTGTCACCGGCAGCAGCAGCACGGTATGCCTCCAGCCTGATCTCTTCAGGAATAGCAGACAGCAGCAGCGGTGATGCATCGGTTTTGTCCAGCGAGGGTTTTGCTACAAGAGCGGCATCTTCCCCGCCCACCTTTTCGACCACCGGAATCAACTGACGCAGAGCCTCGCTCAGACTGACTGAATCGTTAATATGGCTGGAGCTGATGCTGCCCTGTTGTTCAATCTCATCGCAGAGCAGCCCCACAAAATCCATGGCATCCAGCAACTGATCAGCCAGGGCAAGGGAATAGGCGACCCTGTTGTTACGCACGGCATCCATCAGGTCTTCAGCCCCGTGCAGCACCCGTGTCAGTTCAGGAAAGTCAAACAGGCCGCTGTTCCCCTTCAGGGTATGCACAAACCGGAACAGCTCGGTCATCAGCTCACTGCTGTCCGGCTCGTTTTCAAGCTGCATAAGCTTTTCACCGATCCCCTGCAGCGATTCACGGGATTCGGAAAGGAACTGTTCAAGTAACGGGTTCACGGGCAGCCCTCCCCGAGTAGTAGATGACAATTGCGCAGCAACAGTTCCGGTTTAACCGGTTTGATCAGATAAAGATTGGCTCCCACCGTATAGGCACGCTGCCGGTCATTGGCAGCCGCCTCGGTTGAGACCATCATGGCCGGCACCTGGGGCAGCTCCATGCTGCGCAGCTCTTTCATAAAACCGTACCCGTCAAGTTTGGGCATATTGATATCCACAATATAGAGATCAAACGGTTCTTCCAGCGCCTTTTCCAGCCCTTCAATGCCGTTCACCGCCTCCGCCACCAGATACCCGGCTTCTTCAAGGATTGTGCGGTAATACATCCGTACCGTGGCAGCATCATCAACGATGAGAATCCGTTTCATCGCGCCTCCCTGGGTTTTTGATACACAATGGTTTCCGGGAACTTGCGCACCTGGAACAGCGAGGAGATACGGCTCATGGATTCGGAATGGCCAAGACAGAGGAAGCCACCGGGTTTGAGCGCATCAAAAAAGGTATCCGAAGTCTGTCGGCGTGACAGGTCGTCAAAGTAGATCAGCAGATTGCGACAAAAAATCACATCAAACCCCCGATAACTCCGCACATCAGCAGGCTCCATCAGGTTGACGCGGGTAAACTCAACCGTCTGGCGCAGATCGTCCTTCATCTGATACCCGTCGCCACTAATTCTAAAATATTTTTCAAGCAACTTCTGGGGAAGGTTCATCACCGAGCGGGGCGTATAGTAACCGCGCCGGGCCTGGGCAATAATCTTGGTGTCAATGTCTGAAGAGATGATCTCCACATCCCACTGGCTGATACCGGCCCAGTATTCAAGCAGATACATGGCGATGGAGTACGGTTCTTCCCCCGATGAAGAGGGGACTGACCAGATCCTGATCGGTGCGTTATCCTTCTTCTTGCTGGTTATCTCTTTCAGGATAGAACCCACCAGGCATTCAAACTGGTATTCCTCCCGAAAAAAATAGGTCTCGTTGACTGTCATCAGGTTGGTCAGGGTCTGCAGCTCATTCTCTGATGCATCAAAACGCAACATAATAAAGTAGTTACGAAAATTGCCGGACTGGGTTACCTCAATCCGCTCTATCAGCCGTTTGTCCACGAAGTAGCGCTTCGAGTCATCAAACTGGATGCCGGTTTTACGATAGAAAAACTCTCTGAACTTCAGAAAATCTTCCTTGCTGATAGCTAGTTCGGCCATAGTGCCTCAGGTGGAGTAGATGCGCTTCAGGGCAATGTTGGCCGCAAAGCTGATGTAGGGTTCGTCTGGAAAACGTACCTTCAGATTCTCCAGGGCTTCCCGTGAATAGGGCGACCCTACTTCTCCCAGCAGATCCACCGCCGTTGCACAGACATTCACGTGGGGGTCCCGCTCAATTACTTCTTTCAGCCACTGTTCAACCTGCTCATGACGCAATGATTCAAGTACGTTAACCGCAAAAATCCGTACATCCGGGTCTGCATCCGTAAGCAGGTTACCCATGATCGGCGCCACCTCGTCAGGCAGCAGCTTCATCGCCTCTATCGCTTCGTTACGCAATGAGGCATCTTCACTACGCAGACAGTCCACCAGACCGGCCACCGCCTGTTCATCCCCCAGTTTTGTCAGAGAGGTAAGGATAATCTCCCGCACAGAGGCATCTTCTTCCCGCTGCAACTGCCCCACAAGTGCTGCAGAGGCATCCGGGCAATCAACCAGATCCTTTGCTGCCCAGCGCCGCGCAGTGGGGTTGTTGTCAGAAAGTTGCAGAACCAGGCTGGGACAGTCACGCTCCCGTTTCCGTTCATCCTGATCGATCAGTTCACTTTCCTGTTTCTTGACAATTGGCATATCCAGCCCCTTTTAACATAAAAACCGTTTGAAACACGGAGCAACAGAGCCACTGAGGAAGACAAAAAACCAAGGGATACAAAAACTACAAAATTACCGCTTTTGTAGGGGCGCATGGCATGCGCCCGTGCTGAATAGTCACCTAAAAACATCTCCGTTGCTCTGTTGCTCCGTGTTTCGTGAACTGTCGTTCAGGTTTTAACGTGTGGCCCAGGCGTTGATCTGGTTGGCTATCTTTTCTGCCGGCAATACGACGCTGGCACCGCCCCGCTTGATCAGTTCTGCCGGCATACCAAAAACCACAGCAGTCTCTTCTGACTCTGCAATGGTGCGCCCGCCCCGTTTTTTTATTTCAGTAAAGGCATCAGCACCGTCGTACCCCATACCGGTCAGCATAACCGCCAGCACCCGTGATGGATCACAGCAGTCCAGCACTGAACGGCCCATCAGCTCCACTGAAGGATGCCAGAGAAATTCACTGCTTTCCGGTTTGGCCAGCACCGTCAACTTGCCTGCCCGTTGCACCACCACCATATCAGCCCCGCCTTTGCCGATATAGATCATGCCCGGTTCAACCGGCATCGGCTTGGCAGCCTCCACAACCGTCAGGTGACACATTGTATTCAACCGGTCGGCAAACGGCTTGGTAAAGGAAGGGGGCATATGTTGGGCCACCAGCACCGGCCAGGGGAAATCCGGCGGCAAAAACGGCAGGATATCTTCAAGGGTGCGAGGTCCGCCGGTTGAGACACCGATCATCACCAGCCCCTCTCCTGCCACACCACGCCTGACCGCCACCGGACGGGGAGCCGGTTTCTCCCGCTCTTCCCGCAGCCGCTGGGCCAAGCCCTTTAACGTATTCCCCTTTAATTTGGCCCTGGCTGCAGACCGTACCTTGCCCACCAGTTCATCCCTGATCTCGTCAATGGTAAGCGAGATCGTACCACCCGGTTTGGTCACATAATCAACCGCCCCCAGGTGGAGGGCTTCAAAGGTGGCCAGTGCCCCCTTTTCGGTCAGGGATGAGACCATCACCACCGGCACAGCCCGCTCCGCCATGATCAGGGAAAGGGCGGTAATGCCGTCCATCTCCGGCATGTTGATATCCAGGGTCACCACATCCGGCATAAATTCGCGGTTCTGTTCCACCGCGTCCTTGCCGTTGTGGGCCTGGCGAATGATAAAATCACCCTCGTCCTGAAACAGTAGATTCAGTTGACGGCGCATCAACGCCGAATCATCAACGATAAGCAGTTTGATCATAGCGTCCTCAATATTGTTAAAACCCAAAAATCTAACCCCTCTAAATCTCCCCTTACCTAAGGGGAGACTTCAAGGCTTCCCCCCTTAGGTAAGGGGGGACTGAGGGGGGGTAGATTTAGACGTTACATGAAATATCCTCATCAACCGCCCAGCTCTGCCAGTTGCGCCCGGTCACCGCCATCAATCAGGTGTGACGGTTCAATCAACTGTACCATCCGCTTCTGTTTTTCCAGGTTTGCCATACGGGCCAGCAGTCTGGCCTGTTCACTGGAAAGATGGGGGGCCGGTTCAATGTTGTTCTTATGAATCTTGAGCACTTCCGCCACTGAATCCACAATAAAGCCGGTACGCATGCCAGCGATCAGGAACACCATCACCCGCTGCCGGTCAGAATGCTCCACCACTGCCATCCCCAGACGCCGCCGCAGATCGATCACCGGCAAGACTGAGCCACGCAGGTTGATAACCCCCTCCACAAAGGGAGGCGCCTTGGGCACATGGGTCAACTCTTCCGGCACCCGTACAATCTCCTGCACACTGTCAATCGGCACCCCGAACTCTTCCTTGCCCAGCCGGAACACCACCACCTGCTCATCATCATCTGATATTTCATCATCAGCATCAGCGGCTGTTTCATGCCTGCTATCATCGTTCAAGGTTTCCACGGTGGTCAGGGCCTCCTTTACGGCAGAATGCCGGAACAGATTATCAGCCGAGATGATGGAAACCAGTCGCTTGCCATTGTCCAGACGGCAGATCTCAGAGATATCAGCCAGATCCCCGTCACGGGCCAGCAGTGCAGGCATGGCATCCACATCAGACTTTGCCACCCGCAGCACCTCATTAACACTGTCCATCACAATACCGACCGAGGAGGAGCCCAACGACACCACTACAATCCGGCTATGGTCGTCATTATCGCGGCTGGCCAGATCAAACATGCGACGCAGGTTGACCAGCGGCAGCAGGCGGTTACGCAGGGTCATGATCCCCATCACGTGTGATTCAGAATGGGGGATATGGATGATCTCTTCCGGTATCTGGACAATCTCCTGCACATCCTCAATGGCCATGGCATATTCCTGATCAGCCACTTCAAAGCTGACCAGCTGCAGTTCGTCGCTCAGGTCGTCATCATCCTGTTCAGTGCCTGCAACATGGTTTGAGATCAGACCGGCCTTTTTGGCAAGATTTGAAATCTCTGCAAATTCCTGGGCGATCAGCTTGGCAAAATCCAGCACCATAATCATGGCATGGCCGCCAACATCCTTGATCATGCCGGAAAGCAGCTCGGTATTAACGGTGCTGCGGATTGACTCCACGCCTTCAATCTTGCCTGGCTCTACGCCAACCACACTGGCAACCCGGTCAACCACAAACCCCAACGGCTGGCCGATATCAATCACCACGGCCCGGGTAGAATCATCATATTCAACTTCTTCAAAACCAAAGATGCGTCGCAGGGAGATGATCGGCAACACCTTGCCCCGCAGATTGGCCAACCCCTCCAGAGTAGGTGGCGCAAGCGGCACCTTGACCACATCCGGAACGCGGATAATCTCCTGTACCGGCGCCATATCCACGGCAAAGACCTCGTTACCGGCTATAAAGGTAACAAACTGGCGGGTATCCGTTTCCTGCGCATCATTCGCCTCATCCTCGACACGTTGCAGAAGCTCCTGTTCTTCCAGGTTTTCTGTTGTCATTTGGGCACACTCCTATCAGGCGCTTTGCAGTTCATCGGCAAGGGAAGCGATCTCCTCGATTGCGGCGGCCAGTTCTTCTGCCCCCTGGGACTGTTGCTTGGCTGCGGTGGCCGCCTCAGTGGCAGCCTTGTCAGCTTCCTGGGCGGCGGCAGAGATCTGTTCAATACCCTTTTTAACCTGGGCAATGGCAGCGGCGATCTCGACAGTAGCTGCCAGAATCTCTTGTCCGCCGGACTCAACAACCGCGATATCGTTTTCAATCAACACCAGGTTGGCTGCAGAGGTTTTAGACTTTTCCACCTCGGCTACGGCAGTAACCACGATCTCATCCAGATCACGTCCCACCAGACCGATCTGATCCTGCACCGCCTTGACCAGATCCTTGATCCGGTCGGCATTTTCGGCTGAATCATGGGCCAGGTTACGGATATCGGTTGCAACCACCACAAAACCCTTGCCAAATTCACCGGCCCGGGCCGCTTCAATGGAACCGTTTACCGCCAGCATATTGGTCTGGATCGAGACGGTGGTAATGGCATCCACAATCTTGTCTATCCGCCGTGCTACCAGCTCCAGATCTTTGATCTGCTTGATGCTGGTGCGTGAAGCGGTGGCAGAGGAAGAAACACCGGCTATCAGTGCATCAATGGAGGTCTTGTTGGTGGCCAGCAGGCTCTTGATGGCGGCAATCTTTTCCGCACCAGCGGTAGCGCGGGACTGGGCGATCTCTGCCCCTTTTTCAATCTGGGTAATGGCGGCGGCAGATTCTTCAGTGGCTGCAGACTGCACCTCGGCCCCTTTACGGATCTGATCAATGGCGGTCATGATCTGTGCGCCGGAACGGTTGATTTCAGAAACCGCAGAGGAGAGTTCTTCAGCGGCTGAGGCTACTTCTTCAGCGCTCTTGGCAACGTCGGTGGAGTTTTTCAGGTCTTCGGTCAGCTCGGACAGGGTCTTTGCGGTCTGCTCGCACTCAGCCAGCGCTTCAGACTGTTCAGCCACGGTCTTGGCTGATTCCTCTGCCGCTGCAGACTGTTCTTCTGCTGCTGCGGCAATGGTCTCGGACCCTTTTAAGGCCTGCTGCGAAGCAACCGCAGATTGGGATGCCCCGGTGGCGATCTCTGAGACCCCTTTCACAATTTCAACGGCATCAAGCCGGATCTGATCAAGTTGCTGGGTAATGATTCTGCCGTTTTCAATCTCACCTTCCACGGTCTTGGCTGATTCGCTGATCCCTTCTGCAATAATCTTTACTTCCTGCTGGATCTGGCCCACCAGATCAGAAATCTGCTTGGCGCTCTTCTCGGAGGTTTCAGCCAGGGTCCGCACCTCATCCGCCACCACGGCAAAGCCTTTGCCATGCTTGCCTGCCCGGGCCGCCTCAATGGCAGCGTTTAAGGCCAGCAGATTAGTCTGGTCGGCAATCCGTACCACCGCCTTGATGATGTCACCAATATTGGCGGCCTGCTTCTCCAGCTCTGCCACCAGCAGCACCGAGGCGTTCTGGCGCTGGGCTGCAATGCCGACGTTGGTGACCATCTGGGTAATATCAGCGTTGGTTCTGGCCACCAGTACCTGGGTTCCTTCTGCCTTGGCCTGGCTTACCTCGGCATTCTGTAACTGGCGGGTAATGGCTACAGATACCTGCTTGAAGGCGGCCAGGGATTCCTGGGCAGCACCGGAGGCCTCTTCTGCTCCGGCGGCAATCTGATCGGCAGAACGTTTCAGCTCTTCTGCAGCAGAGGCTGCCTCGTTAATGCCGGAAGAGAGTTGACCCGTGGCAGCGGCAATCCGCTCGGCCGCCTGTTGCTGCTTGGCCATGGTACGGGCCTTCTTACGCTGGGCCTCAGCCTCACGGGCGGCAACAGCAGAGTTCTTTCCATCAGTAGCAGAACCGGATTGGGACAGGTTGGTCGGTTTCCTCACAAGTGCCATGGGTCATCTCCTTTTTTTGTTGTGCTGCAAATCATTGTTATTAAAGAACGGTATTTCAACACGGACTGCGTGACGATATCGATGGGATGGGCAACTCTATAGCCACAACCTGTCTTCTGTATGTCGGGAAAGTATGACATCAAGAAATAAGTTATTTTGATCCCGACAGACATCTAGAGGGAGACAACGCCGTGCAGAAGGGCAAATTTAACCAGGGCCGGAATATTGCTCAGCTCAAGTTTCAGCATCAGCCTGCAGCGGTAGGTCTCAATGCTTTTGGAGGAAAGACCTAATAATTCTGCTATAGTTGCACTGGTATTGCCTTCTGCCACAAGCTGCAGGACCTCCCTTTCACGCACACTCAGTTTGTCTATAAGACTTGATTTTGTAGCTTCCAGATCTGCAGGTGCCCCCCCGCCGCTACTGGTAACATAGTGTCCATTCATGACCGAGCGTACCGCATCACGCACCTCTATGCCGCTAGACTCCTTGACAATATAGGCCTTGGCTCCTGCGTACTTGGCCCGGCAGATATATTCTGTGCTGTTGTGCATGGACAGGATGACAACCTTGATCGAAGGCAGGCGGGTTTGCAGGATAGCGGTTGCTTCTATCCCGTTCAGCTCCGGCATGGAGATATCCATAAGCACGACATCAGGACGCAGTGCTTCTGCCTGAACTACCGACTCCAGGCCAGTGCATGCCTCGCCAACAACCGTCATATCGTCCTGGGATTCAAGCATCATCCGCAAGCCATCCCGGACAATTCTATGGTCATCGGCAATCAGAATCCTGATCGGCATTCAGACTCCTCTTTTCGTGTGATTGCAAACTGAAGCGGGTAATGTAATCTACGAGTCAGGAGTAATAGCTTTAATTAAGGCGTTCGTATGTCGGGAAAGTTTGATATTTACAAATTAATTACGGGAATTTTCAGGCAGGTTCTGGCAGGGTTGAGCCGTGCAGAAGGGCAGATTCAGGTTCGAGGTTTGAGGCGCTGAATGTCTTGCCTTCCATGAAGGCAGGCTATGACGGTGATACAATCATCAGTAAGGAGAAAGAAAACACCGAAGGGAAACCTGCGGAACAATGCCCGGCGAACATTTCGGTAAACTATGGCATACATGGCAGGATTACGGGCTACAGATGCAATGCAACCTTCAACGGCACGAAGAAACTCGGTGCCAAGTCCGGGACTTTGATCCTCGTACCATTTGGCAGCAGTAACCATATCGATCTCTGCCTTTGCACGTACGACAACTCGATAACTCACAGCATTTTCCACAAACGTGATCTGACCTCATCCCAGCTTGATACGTCATCGGGACACTGCGTATGTTCAGCCAGGCGGTTATCCAACTCACTCCTGATCTGCGGGGTCAATTCAACCATCTCTGGACGAACGGCAATACTGTCCCAAATATCTTCTACAAGCTGAATTCTTTCAGGAATACTCAGAGAAAACAGATCAGCAGCGACTATCTGCGACATGATGATTACCTCCTTGCGTTGTTGAGATTCTTTATCTTTTGCCAGCGTTATATGCACCATCAATCTACCATTATTCCGGTGGATTGCAACCGGCAAGAAGACGAGGCACGGCTACCCCGGCAGGGGTGATGCCGTGCAGAAGGGCAAATTTAACCAACGAAGGGATACTATCCAGCCCCAGCTTCAACATCAATCTGCTGCGGTAGGTTTCAACGCTTTTGGGTGATAACTGGAGGGTTTCAGCAATACCGATACTTGTTTTTCCTTCCACCACCAGTTGAAGCACCTCCCGCTCACGCTGGCTCAGACTTTCAAGCGGACTTTTACAGAGTGGTGTCAGAGCAGAACCCGTGGGTGAAAGCGGGGCCTCCACCCCTTCTCCGTAATAGAGCTGCCCACGCATTACTTCACGGATCGCCTTGATGACCACATGACCAGCTGTTTCTTTCAGGATGTAAGACCAGGCTCCGGCCTGGATTGCCCGAAAAACATGCTCGGTGGTGTGATGCATGGAGAGCATGATCACCTTTATCAGGGGAAAACGCTCGTGCAGTATCCGGGTGGCCTCAATCCCGTTCATCTCCGGCATGGCCAAATCCATCAAAATCAGATCAGGGCCAAGTAACTCAACCTGCGTCAGGAGTTCACGGCCGTCCTGCGCCTCACCCACAACGACCATATCCCCCTGCGATGCCAGAATCAGCTTAAGACCGTCCCGGATAATCGCATGATCGTCGGCTATCAGTACCTTAACCGGCATTGCTGGAATCCTTAAGCTGCACTGATACGGTAGCGCCTTTTCCCGGCAGCGAATCAAGCCTGAATGTTCCACCCATCATCTCTGTCCGCTCACGCATGGTTTTAAGCCCCAGGCCGGAGGCCGTCTGCATGGTCGGCAGCAGCGCCGGAGTCAAACCGTTGCCATCATCAGTCACCGTCAGGCCGATCAGGCCGTTCTCGTGGCGTAACGTGATCTGCACAGAGCTGGCATTGGCATATTTTGAGATATTGGTAAGCGATTCCTGGACAATCCGAAACAACGCCATCTCCCTGTCTGCTGCCAAATGAGGAAAGTCGTCGGTAACCTCAAGCGCCACCGTAATGCCGGTACGTTGGGAAAACAGCTTCAGATGGTTCCCAAGGGATGCAACAAGCCCCAGATCATCCAGCCCTGGCGGGCGAAGGCTACCCATGATGTTTCTGACGCCATGGCTGATCGCCTTGACCAGTTTTGAAGAATCATCAATTCTTGCCAACAGAAACTCGGATGCATTGTCCGCCAACTCTTCGTGAATAAGCGCCAGATTAATGCCCAGTGCGGTCAGATCCCGGCCGATCTCGTCATGCAGTTCTGTGGCAAGCTTCTTCTTTAATCCCTCTTCATTCTCAAGGATATGACGTGCCGCATTGCGGCGATCAGTTTCAGCCTGCCTCAGTTGCTCATTCTGCATTTCCAGCTCAATCTGATGCACCTGCAGCTCATGAATCAGCCGCTGGCAATCAGTATCCATCTTGGGAGCCTTCATGTTTCCCCCCCGTCTTTTCTGATGTTGAACTTTTTTAGGATAACGACAAAGCTAAATAGCTCAATATATCTTCCGTTCGTGGTGAGCTTGTCGAACCATGAACGAAAGATATATCCGCCGTTCGCCTAATTATACTTTGTCAGATTAACATCTTAACGGCAAATCCCCCCTAACCCCCCTTCAAAAAGGGGGGGACTTAAAACCTCCCCCTTTGTAAAGGGGGATTGAGGGGGATTTGCTCTTGAATCTGACAAAGTAGAACTAACACCATGGCAGCGTTCCCGTTGTTGCGGTGTCAAGGCGTTAATCTGCGGGGTACGGTTTCAAAGGTCTCATTGTTGATCTGCAGGTACATGCTCCCTTCGGTGATGGTGACCGACCAGGAGATGCTGCGCTCAAGCTGTTTGACCAGCTGTGCGATATATGACTGCTCAATCGCAATCACCGTAACCGTGCTGTTACGCAGCTTATCCAGCTGCTGACGCTCCCAGGTATGCAATGCCGTGCCACAGGCCAGCAGCCCTGTCTGCTCTGCATGTCTGGCAGCCTTTAACAGGCGCTCGGCCTCAGGCTGTCCCACTTCAATCCAGGCACCAACCCTGCCGTCAGGCCCCTTTGACCAAAGGTCAGGCTCATCTCCGGCACTGACCCCTTTGGTAAAGACAAGTTCCTCCCCATAGAACAGTACCCAGGCCAGCAGACGGGCCACCAGCCGTTCTTCCGTTTCAGACGGATGGCGGGCAACGGTAGCCTGCAGCGTTTCATAGATACCCCGGTCAAGGTCCGAGAGCTGGATAACGGCTTTATAGATGGTTGATGGAAGTGCCATGGGATCTCCGTTTCTACCTGGATAGATGCTTTCTGAAAAATGCCTCCATGGCACCATAAAAATCAAACTGGTTTTCTTCATTATGAAAACCATGCCCCTCGTTATCTTTCACCATGTACTGAACCTCAACACCACGTTTCTGTAACGCCGCAACCATCTGATCAGATTCATCCTTGTTCACCCGGGGATCATTTGCCCCCTGGGCAACAAAAAGCGGGGTTTTGATCCTGTCGGCATGGAATACCGGTGAAGCTGCGTTAAGGAGCGCTTTATCCTTTTCAGGATCACCCACCATCTCATGCATCATTGTCAGGTACGGTTTCCAGTAGGGAGGAATTGTTTTCATAAAGGTAAACAGATTGGAGACCCCCACATAATCAACAGCGGCAGCATACAGATCAGGCGTAAAGGTAACACCGGCCAGGGTGGCGTAGCCTCCGTAGCT
>Ga0209373_10002422_pt1 | contig 18801 bp, 14 predicted proteins | sample Higcelweek5metaG_FD_187173 | JGI IMG/M metagenome (GOLD analysis project Ga0209373, IMG submission 187173) | Freshwater pond sediment microbial communities from the University of Edinburgh, under environmental carbon perturbations - High... | ecosystem: Environmental > Aquatic > Freshwater >... | reverse complement strand
GGTTCAGTTCGGCGGTCGATGAAATAAGGAACATGATGAAGGCTAAAAAGCCAATACCGGGGGCTTTGAAAATCCACCAGTCAAAAAGATTTCCTGATTGGCTGAGGGTGATTTCCTGTAAGCTGCATGAACCCGACATCATTACCACAAAGAGGAGAATCATCGCATACGAAATTTCATAGCTGATCATCTGTGCGCCGCTTCTGAGAGAACCCAAAAGAGAATACTTGTTGTTAGAGGCCCATCCACCTAAGAGAATTCCTAAAATGCCAAAGCCGTTCACAGCGATGATCAGAGGAATGCCTACGGAAATATCAGCCACTTGCAAATTATGATCAAAAGGAATCATGCTAAGGCACATGAAGGGAGCGGTGAGAAGCACCATAGGGGCGAGATAAAAAAGAAATTTATCAGCACCATTGGGAGCGTAGACTTCCTTGAAAAATAATTTGATCGTATCTGCGACCGTTTGGATACAGCCGTGGGGCCCTAAACGCATGGGGCCCAGGCGACATTGCACATGAGCGCAAACTTTGCGTTCCATATAAACGAGCACCATAGCGGCCCCAAAGGCAACCGTACAAATAGCCACAATGCAAATAACGGCATTGATGAGATAGGCAAGTTCTGGGATGGGAACATTGGCTCTGATAAAGTCACCAATCGGATGAGTAATAGAAGGAGTCATCATAAATTACCTATCCACCTCTGGAATCACCGGATCCAAGGTGGCCATAATAGAGACAATGTCGGATACTTTATGGCCTTGTGCCATGATGTTTAATGCCGCAAGGTTCGGGAAGCTTGGTCCACGCGTATGAATACGGTAGGGCTTGTCACCAGAAGTGGCGACCACATAAGTCCCGTAAATCCCTTTCGCATTTTCTATGGCACTGTAATAACTACCGGGGTTCAGTTTAATACTGGGCTTTTCTTTTGCGCGGAATGGACCTTCCGGGAACTGGGCGATGCACTGTTCAAGGATTCTCATGGATTGGTAAATTTCGGCAATCCGCACCAAATAACGGTCGTAGTTATCGCCATTGTAAGTAACAGGGATATCGAATTCAAGCCGATCATAGATACTGTAGGGATCATTTTTGCGTACGTCGTAGTTGACGCCACTCGCGCGTAACATCGGCCCTGAGCAACCATAAGCAATAGCTTGTTCTTTAGTCAGTACACCAATACCAATATTGCGTTCCAAAACGATAAGGTTCTTCGAAAGGAGGCGCTCGTAATCAACCATAGTGGGCTTGAGATGTTTCAAGAATGCTTTCACGCGGGGGATAAAGGTGTCTGTGACATCGTGGGTAGATCCTCCCGGGCGGAAAAAATTCGTGGTGAGGCGAGAACCCGTCTGTTCGTCAAAGATATCGTGAATCATTTCACGTTCTTTGAAACCATAAATGAGAGGCGTTTGACCCCCGAGATCGCCACCGAAGCACGCATAAAAAACAAGGTGTGATGCAATACGGCTCAATTCCGCCATCATCACACGGATATACTCCTGACGTTCAGGAACACCCATGCCCGTGCCTTTTTCAAAAGCAAGGCAAACGCCCAAGTTGTTTTGAATGGCGATAAGGTAATCCTGTCTATCGGTAAGAGGGATGTATTGCAGATAAGTTCCACTTTCCGCTTGCTTTTCCAAACCACGATGAATGTAGCCAAAGTGGGGGACCACTTCCACAATGGTTTCTCCATCGAGGCGGAGGGCGAGACGTAAGGCTCCATGAGTACTCGGATGTTGGGGACCCATGTTGACAAAAAATTCTTCGGAATCGTGAACGTTAACGGGTTCGCGGAAGCCTGGAGGTAGAGTTCTTTCGCTCATTATCCCCTCCGAATAATATGAGGATGTGTAAAATCTTTGCGCAAGGGATAACCCACAAAATCTTTGTCAAGGAAAATGCGCCGCAAGTCTGGGTGTTTTTCAAAATTAATGCCAAACATATCGTAAACTTCGCGTTCTTTCCATTCTGCGCCTGCGTATAAAGCGCAAAGGGATGGGGCAGAGGCTAAAATACTCGTTGCTTTTTTCTCTTCCGCAATAGAATCCTCTTTATTTAAAGACAAACGGAAGAATACCTTGTGTCCTTTTTCGAGGCTCATCAGTTGAGCGACAACGTCAAAATGATCCACCCAATCAACCGCTGTGACATCAATTAAAAAATTGAGTAATGTGCGAGGATCTTCTTTTAAAAATTGAATCAGGGGGAGGTAATCTTTTTTAGAAACTTGTAGGTCCAACGGCATATCTACAGGGATTGCTTCAAGAAGCTCTTTGGAGGTATTCTCCAAGCCGTACACAGTGACTGCGGGGAACTTTTCTTGAACGATATTAAAGAGCGCTGCCTGAGGGAGGCCAACGAGTTTTCCCGCATTGTGCGGCACTTCGGGGAATACCTCTTTGGGGACGCGAACCGGTTTATAAGAGGATTTATATTCAGGATTTTCTTCCTTAAATTTCGCTCTCGCTTCGGCCATTTCCTCGTCTTTGATTTTTTCCAATGCGGCCCAAGCTTTTGAAGCTTCGCCCCAGCGATCTTTGGTTTCGGGGGCTGTAATCTCCCCTTCATGCCAAGGATTACGACTGGTTTCGTGGAGAATTTTATCTCGCAACGTCAGGAGCCCATGGAAAAGCGCTTCCGGACGTGGAGGGCAACCGGGAATAAATACGTCTACGGGAAGAATTTCCGCGGCACCGCGCACCACGGAATAATTATTGTAGTAGAAAGGCCCGCCAGAGATAGTGCAAGCGCCCATCCCAATGACGTACTTTGGTCCCGGAATCTGTTCCCAGAGCATTTGAACCGCAGGAGCCATACGTTCGGTAATTGTACCCGCTAAAATGAACAGGTCTGCCTGGCGAGGCGAGGCTCTGAATACTTCAGAACCGAAACGCGCGATATCATAACGGGCCATGGAGCTAGACATCATTTCGATAGCGCAACAACTTGTACCGTATGTCAGAGGCCAGAGAGAATTGGCTCTCGCCCAGTTGACCACATAATCCACCATATTGACGGCGTATTTACCGCCGGGGATAGGATCTAAAATCTTTGGAAGAAAATTGGTTACTCCCATTTCAAAATTCCTTTTTTCCATGCATAGGCAAGGCCGGAAACTAAGACAAGTATAAAGAGGGTGAGGTCTCCAAAAACGATAATGGGCATGAGGATGGTGTTGCCTGCCATACATGCCCTAAAATTCGTAAGGACCGGAAAAAGAAAGAGTGCTTCAATATCAAAAATAAGAAATAGTAACGCAAAAAGGTAATACCCTACCTTAAACTGAATGCGGGCATTACCAAAGGTTTTCATGCCGCATTCATAAGGGAGAAATTTATTTTTTGTGTCTTTACTTTTGTACCCAAGTAATTTGCCGACGACAATGGCTCCGCCCGCAACGACTGCTCCGAGGAGCAAGAAAAAGATTAAGATGAAATATTCTGAAAGCACCATATAAATGACAACTCCATGATCAAATTAATAGAAATGCTGAAGTTCTTGTAATGTTCCGAATAACGCGTTACCAATAGCGAACCGATCTTCAATATGGGTGTGCAAATCACGAAATTCCTGTGCAGTGGTTTCGTTCAGCGCATTCAGATTTTTTTGAAGATTGGATATGAATCCTGATTCATGAACTTCATTTGTTTGTGATTGAATGGATTTATCCAAACTTTGAAGCATTTTGTCTGTTTCGATGCGAGTTAGAATGTAGCGCATTGTGGACTGTAATTCGATGAGAAAATAGACCAAGAGAATTTCTTCCTGGAGAATACCCCAACGTTTGTCTTTCGAAAATAGATTTATTTTTTCACTTTTCCCAAAGAAAATAGCGGCCTGTGCATATTCCAAACAAGTTTCCAAGGAGACTTCACAACGATTAATTTTTACCCCGATGGCAGCAAACCAAGCTTTTCTATCCGCGTCCAAATTTTGCTGATTGATAATGGGTTTCAGGGCACGAAAGGCGTAGTATACTTCTTCGTAATGACGATTGCGCATACGGCAATTAAAGGCTCTATTTCGAGTGGCTTGATCCGTGGGATGGGTAAGAATACTCATATTCTTTTTACCTCATGAACGCCTTGAATATTTTCAATACTCCGAATAAGGCCTTCTAGTTGCTCTCGGCGGGAGGCTCGTAAAACTAAGCGAATTCGCCCCGCATCTCTTGTAAAAACAGCACTCATTCTATCTAAATTTGCATTGGATTTGGTAAGCTCTGCAAGAATATCTGCGGTAACACCCTTTCTGTAATCAGTTTTTATGCAAAGATGACTCGTAAATTCTTGAGTGGAATTGACGTTCCATTCCATTGCAAGAAGGCGGGATGCGGGAACTTTTTCCAATTCTTTGCAATTTTGTTTGTGAACTTCAATGCCGCGTTTAGGAACCAATGCTCCAACAATGGGCTCCCCAGGTATTGGTGCGCAACAAGGAGCAAAGTGTATAAGGAAACTCGCTTCGTTTCCTACTTGTACGGGAAGTTGCGAGTGCGTGTTGTTCTTATCTTTCAGGAAAAGTCGGAACGGAAAATTTTCTTTTCCTTCTTGGAATTCGGGCCCCGCCAATGGCTGAATGAATCGCTGAAGATCGGAAAGGGGCATTTCTCCTTGCCCCACGCGTTCGTAAAAGGCATCAATATTAGGGGCTCCGAAATAGCGACAAATGGTATCTGCGTCCGGTTGATTCTTTGCCTGAATTTTAAACATACGGAGTTCGCGTTCCCAAATTTCTTTTCCTAAAGAACGAGCTTGCTGAATAATGCTTGTTCGCATCCACCTACGGAGTTCTTGTTTCGCCTTAATCGTTTTGACGATTTCCAACCATTCTGGTTTGGGTTCTTGATTGTGGCTTTTAAGAACTTGAATGGTTGCCCCATTGGGGACTACTTTGGCAATACTTACCACATCATCGTTAATGCGAGCTCCGACACAGTGGAAGCCAAGCTTGGTATGTACTGCAAACGCAAAATCGAGAACAGTGGAACCTACGGGAAGCTCAATGGAATCACCCTTGGGCGTGAATACGGTAATCCCTTCGGGTTTAAGGTCCACACGCAAAAATTCAAGAAATTCCACAGAATCTGGAATCTCCGATTGTAGCTTTGCCATGCGTTCCAACCAAGCGAGTTCTTCGCCGTTTCGCTGGGTTTCTAGTTTGTAGGCCCAGTGGGCAGCAAATCCCTTCTCTGCCGTGAGATCCATATCCTTGGTACGAATTTGCACCTCGACCATTTTATTGTCGGGACCGATGACCATGGTGTGAATGCTTTGGTAAAGATTGGGCTTTGGGGTCGCTATATAATCCTTAAAAAGACTTTGAAGGGGTGTCCAGAGGTTGTGTACGTAGCCTAGGGCTAGATAACATTCAGGAATACTTTCGACAATAATGCGGATGGCAAAAATATCGAAAATTTCATCGAGGCCGCAACCGCGATTTTGCATCTTCGTATAGATGCTGTAAATATTTTTGGTGCGCCCTTGAATGGTACAATCAAAATCTTCCAAAGCCATTTTAATCTGAAGAGGCCCGATGACCGATTTGATATAATTTTCACGCTCTTCTTTACTTTTTAAAAGATGGGCGATGATCTTCTTGTATTCATCAGGATTCAGGTACTTAAATGCAAGGTCTTCTAGTTCCGATTTGAAACGGTACAAGCCAAATCGGTGGGTGAGTGGAGTGTATATATCCAGAGTTTCTTGAGCGATGACGCGCCGTTTTTCTGGTTTCATGTAATGCAGAGTTCGCATATTGTGCAAACGATCCGCAATTTTAATCATGATAACTCGCGGGTCTTTCGCCATCGCTGAGATAAACTTGCGATAGGTTTCCGCTTTTTGTTCGGTCTTATTATCCTGTTTTTGGGCTGCTGAAATTTTGGTCACCGCATCGACCATAAACGCGGTTTCTTCACCAAATTTTGTACGAATTTCTTCAAGGGTGTGAGGAGTGTCTTCCACCACATCATGCAGTAGTCCCGCGAGAACAGACGATGTGTCTAACTTGAGATCCGCAAGGATCTTAGCGACTTCGTAGGGGTGTTCTGTGTAAGGCATACCGCTTTTGCGGTATTGGCCCTGATGAGCATCTGCAATAAAGGCTACGGCAGCTCGGAGAAGCGTTTCATCGAGGGCTTCATTTTTTTTCATCAGAACATCAATAATGTGTTCTTGATTCGCTTGTAAAGTAGCCGTTTGCATACGGTAAATCTACCAAAAAAACCTTAAAATTGTTCAAAAAAAGCCAGAACATTACTTGAAAAAGAAGAAAAAACAGAATGCAACGAGGTAAAAATTAGACATTGCATCACAATGGGAGATTGTGTCTACACTTTTGTAGACTTGTGGATTCTTATATGCTTCCTGGGCTATGCAGAACGCCTAATAGAACGGCTACATAATGGCAAATGGCGGCGGCTAAAACGAATGCATGCCAAATGACGTGGTGCCATACCAACCGCTTACTCATATAAAATATAGCTCCGAAGGAATATAGGAGACCTCCGATGACAATCATTATCATCACATCCAGAGGAACGGTGGTGAAAAAAGTTTTGCCACCGACGATAAGAATCCAACCCATGGCAAGATAGAGGAGCGTGCTAAAAAGCTTGTACTTTCCAGCAGAAAATATTTTGAAAATAATTCCAACGAGGGCGAGTCCCCACAAAATGGAGAGTAAGGCTATTCCGAATCCGTTAAAAAGATAAATGAGAATAAGGGGGGTGTACGTGCCCGCAATGAGAAAGTAAATGGAAATATGATCACAAACTTTCAGCATCTTTTTTGCGGTCGGATTTTGTACCGCATGATAGAGAGTACTGAAAAGGAACAGCATGGTAAAACTGAAAGAATAAATAGCGGCGGCAACGATTGCTGGGATATTTTGGATACTTGCAGCGATGGCTGTCACAACAGGGATGCTGGCCAGAGCAAAAAGAACGCCGAAACCATGAATGAGTGCGTTGGCGAGTTCGACGCGAAGTACTCTTTCTTGCGAAATTTCAGGCAAGTGGACTTTCTTTTTTTCTGACATGGCTCGAATATACAAACTTTCAAAAGAACAAGTGTTTTTGGTGGGTTGTTTTTTGTTCTTTGTCCACAAAAAAATCATTTTAGGTTAAATTTTACGTGATTGTAACGTTCTCCCAATTCAAAGGAATGGTTTCGGCTATGTTAAATAAAAAGTTTGATGATGAAGAAGATTTTGAAGAATTAGAAGACGAAAAGATTGACGATGCTCCTAATGAGGATAATCTTGAAAGTGCTATGCAGGTTCGCGACTACAGTGACCGTCGCGTGATGGTTTGGGAATCGGATGATAAGCGTTGTGCTGATGCCGTTGAAGTTCTGTCTGGACTTTTAACGGGTGCTTATGTAAAAGGGGTTGGAACCGAGAAAGAAGCTCTTCAGTTGCTGGATTCTGAGCCTTGGGACACCTTTGTTGTGGATTTCTACACAGAAGGCGTTTCGGCGAGTGAATTTGTAAAATGTGTCAACAATTATCCAGAGGCTATTCTGGTGGCTCTCTCTCTTGCTCCTTTCACCTTGCCCGAAGAACGCAACCGTTATAAGATAGAGCCTCTTCGTAAGCTTTTTGATATTGAAAAGCCTCAGCCCAAGCAACCCGAGACGCCTGCTACCCGGTAACCTATGGATTCGAAAGCTGCATCCGTCTCTCTAGTTGGGGTTTCTAAAACCTTTCAAGGGGCTTCTGCTGCTGTGGATTCTCTTTCTCTTGAAATTAAGGAAGGGGAATTCGTTGTCTTGGTGGGACCTTCCGGTTGCGGGAAGTCCACCGTGCTTCGTATGATTGCCGGGTTAGATTCTCCCACGAGTGGGGAAATATTGATTAGTGGTGTCGATGCCTCTAATTTGGAACCCAAAGATCGCGATATAGCGATGGTGTTTCAAACACATGCCCTTTATCCTCACATGACCGTGCGAGAAAATTTGGAGTTTGGTTTAAAACTCAAAGGCTTGTTCTCCTCAAATGAAATTCGTGAACGGGTTCGTGAAACTGCTGAAATTCTGGAGTTAGAATCTGTTCTTGATAGAAAACCCAAACATCTTTCCGGTGGGCAGCGTCAGCGTGTGGCACTGGGGCGGGCGATGGTTCGCAAGCCTCGTATTTTTCTTTTCGATGAACCTCTTTCGAATTTAGATGCGAAGATGAGAAACCAGATGAGAGTCGAATTGGGACGGTTGCATACGCGCTTGCAATCCACCATGGTTTTTGTGACTCACGATCAGACAGAGGCGATGACCATGGGGGATCGCATTGTCTGCCTTAATGAAGGAAAAATTCAACAGATTGGATCTCCAATGGAGTTGTATTCTCATCCGGCCAATGAATTTGTCGCAGGTTTTATCGGTATTCCCCCCATGAATATTTTTTCTGTTCAGTTTATTCAAGATGACATTTTTATTGAAAAAGCCGGATTGTCTATTCCCGCTTTTAGTTCCGTGACATCGATACTCAAAAAGTATCCTCGTGTTCGTATGGGTATTCGTCCGGAGTATCTTTCCATTTGTTCCAGTTCGCCCAAAGCGATTCCTATTACCGTGGAAGTGATTGAACCTCTGGGCCCTGAAACTTTAATTTATAGTCGTTGTAACGATTTGAGTTTGGTCGTGCGTGTTTCTGCGGGCACTCACCATGAAGTGGGTGAACGGCTGTTTCTTTGCCTTGATGAACTTAAAATTCAGATGTTTGATATTTCGACAGGGGAAAGTATTCATTGACTACTTCGATAAAAGAAAAAAGGAAACTTTTGTCTTGGGTTCGAGGGCTTGTATTTGCTCTGTTTTTCTGCTTTTGTCTCCCTGTTGTTTTATCCTGTGAAGATGATTATTCAACCGAACGCCAAAAGACGGTGCTTCAAATGTGGATTATGCCTAACAGCCTTGATCCTGAAGCGGATATGGATCGTATTCTTCGAAATTTTGAACTTGAAAATCCGGGGATTAAAGTCGAAGTGACCGTTCTTGATTGGAGCGTTGCGTGGACGAAGATTACGACTGCGGCTACCACATCTAATGGGCCTGATATTCTTCAAATGCCAACGACTTGGGCTGCTTCCGTTACCCAAATGGGGGCTTTGCTTTCTTTAGATTCTTTGTTGGAATTGGCGGGTGGGGATTCTGTTTTTGTTCCTTCGGCGATGCGGTTTGCGCGTCCAATTGGTTCTGATAGTGTGACCTCATTTCCATGGTTTTTAGATGTTCGCCCGCTTTATTTTCGACGTGATGTACTTGCACAGATTGGGGTAAAGTCCACCGATATCGTCACTTGGAATGATTTAAAAAAAACACTCAAAAAAATTCAGCAGGCGAAATTAGTTATTGAAGGTATTCCTGTCGAACCTATTGGTTACCCAGGAAAACATGACTGGAATGTGATTCATAATTTTGCGCCTTGGATTTGGGGTGCTGGGGGTGATTTTCTGGATTCTACGGCGACGCGGAGTACCATTGCTGATTCGGCCTCTATCGCGGGAATTATGTTCTATTTGGATTTAGTGCGGATGGGTTATAATAACCGCCGTAATTTGGGAAAAAATACAAGCCAGGTAAGTTCTGATTTTGATGAAGGGCGATTTGCCTTTTGGTTTGATGCCACCAATAAAACTATTTATCTGGACAGTCCACGCTTTTTGGGTGGGCAAGCTAAAAGTGTGACTGCTCGAAACTATTCTTGTATGTTACCCCCTTCGTCCCCGAAAGGCAACGAACCTTGGTATTTTGCCGGAGGATCTAATCTTTCAATTTTCAGATTCACTCAACACAAACGGGAGTCTAAAGCTTTACTTCGATACCTTACCACACGTGCTGATGTACAGCTTTCCATGTCTCGTACGACGGGATTTTTGCCTGCATTGAATGTTACTTACGAATATCCATTTTTCAAAGAAGATGAAAAAAGACAAATTTTTCAGCAAATGGCGATGCACTCTAAATCATACCCAGCGGTGCATTATTGGGGAGAAATTGAAACTGATATTTTGCTCCGTCGCTTTGGAAATATTTTCGATTTGATTACCGCTTCTCCTCCAGATCAATGGCCTGAGAAGGCTATCATTGCTGAAATTCAGGCTGCAGATCGTGAAATCAATCATTATATCAAACGTCAGCACGGGACGGCCTTCCATGAAAATTGATAAATATCAATTAAGAGGACGTTCCCTGATTCTTGTCTTTGTTTTGCCCGCTTTTTTATTTTTGATTCTGTTTTTTTTGATCCCTGTGATTTCTGGCATTGTCATAAGTTTTCATGTGAGTGATAAATCGACATTGGATCAATTTTTCTCTGCTCCCTTTGCGGGATGGAATAATTTTAGAGAACTGTTTCTTTCGGGGGGGAGCACTTTTGATCAATTGATCGATGCTTTTCGCAATACGGTCATATATTCGATTTGTGTGAGTGTCGGTTCTATCGGATTGGGACTATTGGGCTCTATTATTGTGATGCAGAAGTTTAAAGGTGTCAGTCTTGTGCGCTTGTTGCTTTTGTTTTCTTGGATTGTCCCCAGCTATGTTGTCGGCCTTTTGTGGGGGTTTATGTGGCAACAAGAAGAGGGTATTATCAATACGCTTCTTTTTGATTATCTCCATTGGGATGTACTTTCCGGTTGGTTTGGGGCTCACTGGGAATATACTTCTATAGGCGAGTTAATAAAACCGAATTGGCTTACGGGCCCCAATACGATTTGGGCTATCATTATTCCTACGATTTGGCGGTTTTGGCCTTTTTGTATGATGATGTTTTTGGCGGGGCTTACTGCAATTCCGAAGGAAATTTATGAAGCTGCGGAAATTGATGGAGCAACAAAACATGAACAGTTTTTTCGTATCACACTTCCCATTTTGAAACCTATTTTTGCGTTGATTGTGTTGCAAAGTTTAGTGATCAATGTTTATAGCTTTAACATTGTGGCGATGATGTTTGGCAATGGTTCTGGATTTCCTGGGAAACATGGCGATTTGCTCATGACATACATATATCGGACGACTTTCCAAACATGGAATTTAGGCCTAGGTGCCGCATTAAGCACGCTTTTAATGACGATGATGCTTGTTACCGTCTTCTTCTGGTATCGATTATTCTGGAAGGATGTACATGATAATTAGAATTGTTGCCATTATTTTTGTTGTCTTGAATTCTATACCTCTTGTATGGATGGTATGGAGTTCTCTGATGGGCAATAATGAGATTATGCAAGGGCGTTTATTCCCAGCACCCTATCGATCAGACGTCCCATTTTTCAGACCTATCGAAAAAATGGGTCTTGTGGCAGGTACCTTACACGGTCAGATTTATCGTTTTCCATCGGGACATCTCACCGATCCTAATAGGCTAGACATTGACCTTTCTGCTGTTTCTGTTCACTATGCCCTACGGGATAATGAGTTGTATGCATTTTCTCCTGATGAAGCGTTGATGCATGTGGATCTTAAAAAAGGTAAAGTGGATCGGCGATGGGGTTGGAATTTGTTTGAAAAATCTTTTATTCAAAAGGATTTTACAGCGTTTCGTTTCGTGTCCAATCAGATCCCTGTCGTTGAATTCAGTCGTCTTGCAGGGATGCTTAATGGGACCCCTCTGCTTTCGAATGAAAAAGGAAAGTTTCTGACTGATTTTCTACAGCGGCCTTTTTCAGAAGATTCGACAGTAATTGAAAGTTTGAATCAGATTTTAAATTCTCCAGAGAAAGTAAATCAAATTCTCTCCGTGTGGTCCTTGGAACCTAATTGGGTGAATCCCATGATTCCCCATTTGTTTAAGAAAACACACCGTACCTATAGTGAAAATAAAGAGCTTTTTCGTTGGTGCCTTGCTGAACGAGTTCCTCATGAGTTAACTCGTTATCGTCAAATTCCTTGGGAGTCTGTTTGGGTAGACCGTGTCCCTGCGAGTGATCATGGGGTATCTCTTGTGGGTGTGGGGAAATACCTTTGCATGGGTGTTTGGTGGGAAGCTTTTCCAGGTATTGCGATTATTGACCCTGATAAGCCTAATTCCATCCGTTGGATTACTGTGAATAATGGTTTACCGACCTCTTCTATTCAAAATATTTTGCGAGTTTCTGAATCTGAAATTTTGGTGACTCATGATCAGGGATTTTCTTTGGTGGATATTGAAACAGAGAAAGTGAAAGCAAATTTTTTATTTGGTGAAGGGGGGTTGCCATTCTATAATGGTCGAGACCTTCGTTTGGCTTTGGTAGGACGTTCTGCAGTACTTTTTACCTACGGGCGTGAAATTATTTTCTTTGATTTCCGCGCAGGGCAAGCTCTTAAAAGAGTTTTTGGCGATGTAAACATTTTTCAATCAGATATTACCGCACTTCAATTTCATGAAAATCAGCTCTATCTGGGATCTTCGGAAGGTCTGTTCTCTGTGCCTTTATGGGATCTCTTAAGTGCAGAAACTTCGTCAAAAAAAGTTTATTCAAATTATATGCGTAACCCCAAAGATTCTACCCGTTTTGAAAATGGTGTTGTTTCGAGTATTTTTGTAGAGAAGGGGCGCATTTGGGTGGGTGGCTTAAAAGGGCAACTTGCCGAGGTGTATAAACAAGGTTTTAGGGGAGAATCCTACAATCTTCCGAAGGGCGGAATTTATCTGCATTGGCGCAATTACGAAGATCTTTTACGGACAATTCCGTTCAAAACATTCTTAAGTAATTCTTTGATTATCTGTGGCTCAACAGTACTTATTTCGATTATACTTTCTTCGTTGGCGGGATATGCTCTTGCTCGTTTTCGTTTTTTTGGGCGTAATACAATGAATTTTACAGTTCTCTGGACTCAAGTGGTTCCAGGCGTTTTATTTCTTATCCCGGTGTTTCTTTTCTTCTCTTATTTGCAGCAAAATTCCTCTATTCATTTGCTGAATACCAAAATTGGGATTATTCTTGTTTACTCTGCGTTGTTTATCCCTATGGCCACGTGGATTTTGCGGGGCTTTTTCTTGGCCGTGCCGAGAGAACTAGAAGAAGCTGCTCTTATTGATGGATGCTCTAGATCCCGTGCCTTTTTTCGAGTCGTTTTGCCTTCTGCAATGCCTGGTATTGTAGCGACCGCTATTTATACTTTTATTCTTGCTTGGGATGAACTCATGTTTGCATGGGTATTATCTATGGATATGACCACGGCGACGATTCCTGTGGGTATGCGTCTCTTTGCAGGTCAATTTGGTAATCGCTTCGATCTTTTGATGGCTGCAGCAACACTTTCCACGATTCCTGTATTGCTTCTGTTTTTAATTATGCAAGCTCAAATGCTCTTTGGTATTTCGGGTAGCACTCGGAATCGCCATAACTGATTCAATACTAGGGAACCTTTCGCCAAATGCCGATAAGGCTTCGATTTGGCCGCAGAGTGAGCCAGAATGTGGGGCCGATCAACACTAAATCACGAATAAGAGACGTCCAAGTTTCATTTTTGCTTTGTGCTCCTTCGAGTGCAAAACAACCGCAAGTGATGCCTAAATCCCACGCAAGAGCCCAAGCGAGGGCTATGATAAAGGACACAAACATCCAGAAAATGACAAATGCGATTTCTTTGGTAAATGGCGCGATAATGAGAGCAAGGCCAAACCAAAATTCAAATTGTGGATAAACTAAGCTAAAAAGATTGTTAATGAATTCAGGCAAAAATTGATATTGTGCAACCAGTGTTGCAAAGGCGAGGGGATCTTGAATTTTGAAAATACTAGCGGTTATAAAAAATGCACCTATCCCTAAACGAAGGAGTGTTTCTAAGGATTTTGTGGTAAATACATTGTTGATCTTCCAAGCAGGAATAACGAGTAGAATCGCAATGACAAAGCAACTAAGGCCAGTTTCAATGCTGTATTTCCAGGCCTTTGGAAATATTTTCAAAAGCCAATTCTGGTCGGTAAAGGTGAGAAATGATTCTGGAAAAGAAATTTCAGCAATGCATACTGCCGTGAAGATCGTAGCAAGTAGAAGCAATAAAGCAGGGGCAATAATCTTTTTCATGACACTACTCCGGTTTTTCCAACACTTTTTGAGAGCCAATCCATTCTACGGATTTCGAGGCATCCACACGGACGTTATTGATAATGGCAAGGACAATGCAAAATGCGAAAGCAATCAGCAAAAACTTCCAATTGAAACTTTTGATGTAGGTAATGATTTTCTCTTTCATACGGGGTAATTTACAAAAAGGCGCATCACAAAGTGATGCGCCTTCAATAGTATCAAACGAGAATTGGGTTAACGACCGATTAAAGACAGATCGCGAACGGCCCCTTTATCGGCACTGGATGCCATCGCTGCGTATGCTTGGAGGGCTTTAGAAATGACGCGATTGCGTGTAAGAGGTTTCCAGGCATCCTTTCCCTTCGCTTCCATCGCTTTACGACGGTCAGTAAGTTCCGCATCCGTGATTCCCAAGTTTACCTTACGGTTTGGGATATCAATTTCAATCAGATCGCCCTCTTTGACGAGTCCAATGTTGCCTCCGCTCGCCGCTTCTGGGCTCACATGACCAATAGAAAGCCCGCTGGTTCCACCGGAGAAACGGCCATCCGTGATCAGGGCGCAGGCTTTGCCCAGTCCCATACTCTTGAGGTAACTGGTCGGGTAGAGCATTTCCTGCATACCGGGGCCGCCCCTCGGACCTTCATAGCGAATCACGACAACCATACCTGGCTTGACGCGACCACCGAGAATCCCTTCCACCGCATCTTCCTGACTTTCAAATACGATAGCAGGTCCTGTGAACAACCAAACAGATTCATCTACACCGGCTGTTTTCACAATGCACCCATCAAGGGCGACATTGCCATAAAGCACCGCCAAACCGCCGTCTTTAGAATAAGCATGAGCGCCATTGCGAATCGCACCCTGTTCACGATCCAGATCCAGGCTCGGGTAATAGGTCGATTGTGAAAATGCGACCAAATTAAACTTTTTGGCAGGTCCTGCGAGATAGCGCTTCTTGATGTCTTCGCTCGCGTTATTGCGTATGATATCATACTTTTCGAGAGCTTCACCCATGGTTTTTTCATGCACGGTAAAGGCTTCCCGATGAATGAGATTCATGCGATCCAATTCGCCGAGAATACCCATAATGCCACCGGCGCGGTTCACTTGTTCCAAATGGATGTTGTGAACCGTCGGGGCGACTTTGCAAAGGCAAGGCGTGGTACGGGAAAGCGCGTTTACATCCTTCATGGTAAAGTCCACGCCCGCTTCTTGGGCTACGGCGAGAAGGTGAAGAACTGTATTGGAACTTCCACCCATGGCGATATCCAAACGCATTGCATTTTCAAAGGCTTTCTTTGAAGCGATGCTTCTCGGAAGGACACTCAAATCGTTTTGATCGTAAAAACGGTGGCAAAGTTCCACAATGCGGAGTCCGGCTTCTTCAAATAACTTCTTCCGTTCGGAGTGGGTAGCGACGATGGAGCCGTTTCCTGGCAAGGAAAGGCCTAGGGCTTCTGTGAGGCTGTTCATGGAGTTTGCGGTAAACATACCGGAGCAAGAGCCGCAAGTTGGGCAGGCTGAATCTTCGATTCTTTTCGATTCTTCATCGCTGATATTCGGATTGGCGGAGTCAATCATGGAATCGATCAAATCCAAGGCGCGATCGGTCCCATCCGCTTGTTTCACATGACCCGCTTCCATGGGGCCCCCGCTCACAAAAATGGCAGGTATATTCAAACGCATAGCGGCCATCAACATCCCGGGCGTTACTTTATCGCAGTTGCTGATGCACACAAGAGCATCCGCGCAATGGGCATTTGCCATATATTCCACGGAGTCCGCAATCAAGTCGCGGGAAGGCAAGCTATAAAGCATGCCGCTGTGGCCCATGGCGATGCCGTCATCAATGGCGATCGTTCCCATTTCTTTGGCGACGCCTCCCGCTTTTTCAATTTCGCGGGCGACCAATTGCCCTAAGTCTTTCAAATGCACATGGCCCGGGACAAATTGGGTAAAACTGTTCACGACAGCAATAATGGGTTTTCCAAAATCGGATTCTTTAGTACCGGTCGCACGCCACAAAGCGCGAGCACCGGCCATTTCACGGCCTTCGATAGTGGTTAAGGAACGAAGTTTAGGCATAATAACCTCTTAGAGAAGTAAAAATTGATTCGGCTAAAATATAGGAAACTGATTCCAGGGCCCCTTTAAAAATTACTTTGCGTCCATGAAATCGAACATCGCCAAGCGGGAAACACGAACACTTGCGCTTTAGCGCTTAGTGAGAGTGATCCCTCATAGATGCATTTGTGGGATGAGCGGGAAACACGAACACTTGCGCTTTAGCGCTTAGTGAGAATGATCCCTCATAGATGCACTTGTGGAATGAATGGGAAACATGAATGAAAAAGGCCTCATGTTGATTGTCTTGATTTCTTGTTTTTTTTGAAGCCTTCGGTATCTGCCAGCGCACTCTTCGCCATTTCGAATAACAAACTCTCCTGCAAGGCAGATAAGCTTTTCAAACTCTGATATTCGTGATCTGGAAACGCCTTCTATTCGCCTTAAGAGTGATTTTGTTCTGTTTTTTTCGCTAGTTCATGATGACAATATTTTTATATTACGGAGCAATGAAAACAGTTCCCCTTATTTTCTTGCTCGCGGGTTCTTTCGCTTTGGTTTCGTGCCTCTACGATCCTGAACCTTATTCCCAAACGACAACGCCAACGGAATCAGCAGAAACCGATTTTGGTACGGTATATGCGGTGAATAGCGGAAGGCAGATTTGCAATCCCTCTGTCTCTGAGGATTCGATAAATTATCCAGCCTCCATGCTTTGGCTCAATTTTTCTGGGAATCTCACCGTGAATAGTGCTCCGAAAGGCTATAAGACGACAGGGGCCATGCAGCATGACCGGCTCACGATTTCTGATACGGCGGGCAAGGTGCTCTGGTTTGTAATGAAGGATTCGGTACCGGGTGTCAAGTGCCAGTTCCAGGATCCCGAATGGAGTACGCATTCCAACTATTTAGTGACCTTGGGTGGCTTTCCTGCAAGTGGAAAATCCTGTGACGATTTGGATCATGGAATTCTTGCACTTCGCCTGAGCGATAAAGCGTCTTTTTGGCTCTTCGACCGTTCTATTTCAGAACTCGCCACTCCGCATTTGTGGGTGGGGGCTACTTCCGCAATCGTAGACTCTACGGATTCCCTGCAAGTTTTCTTTGGAACCCACGAAGTTCAATTAGTTTACGTTTCGCAAGAGGATGAAATTCTGTGGGTCAATTATTCGCAATCCTCTAAAGTTCAAAAGCTACAAAAGCCAAAAAATCGCAGTGGTTGGATGTTTGATAGCCCCTTGATTTCTCCTGATGGGAATTGGATTGTGTACAACATTTTGAATGGCTCCTATGAATGGGAATCTTACATTCAGGAATTGTCGACGACTTCGATGCCAACAAAAATGCCGCTCTTAGAGGGGATGCTTTCGGAACCGGCGCAGCCGCATTGGTGGAGTTATGGAGGTCGTCTTTTTGTGATGTGGGCGGAATTCCCCGCAGGAAATTCCATGTTGAATAAGGCCGATTTCTCTAAAACTACAGCGCAAGACGGTTCTTTGGGACGTACTTCTATGCGTGAAGTATCTCTCACATCAGGTGCCCCTTCTGACGTTGCTGTAGAGTGGGTGGGTGACGTGCGTATTTTGGCCCCACTTCCTTTTACGGGGGGCCGTTCTCCCGATGGTTATTTTATGGCTACCGGAACCAATAACGGATACCTTTTGAATCTTCCCTAAGGGCCTGCATAATGAAAAAAATTATCACATTAATCTTTGCTGGTGTCCTAGGGCTTTCTCTCGCTTTTTTGATCCCACAAGAACCTGCAACTCCTTGGGCATCAATTGGTGGCTGCGGTGCCGGGGGCTCTGGTGGCGGTTCGGGCGATGGCATCAAATGGATTGGGCAGGGCGTTTCTGGAGGCCTCATAGAAACAGAAGTGTTTATTAAAAAGGGTGTGGGTCAAAATTTTTCTTCCTTCACGCTTTCTCCGCGGTTCTCTTTTAAGCCCACTTGGTCGAGTCAATTGGGAGTGACTGTGCCTTTCATGTCTCACCAAGGCGAAGTTCAGTATCGTAGCAATCAAACTCCTACGGATCGGACCACAGGTGGGGTAGGGGACCTTTCTTTTGATTTTTCACAAACGATAGGGAGTGGTGGTGCTGCGAGTATTTCTTTGGGGCTTTCCATTCCTACGGGACAATATGATATTAAGCGCGGCTCGGATGCCGCACAGGAAATTCTGCCTGCGAGTTTTCAGAAAGGTTCCGGCCTCTACAGCGCCACACTGGGCTGGAACTATAGCCGCGATACGGATAAGGGCATTTGGCTTTACAACCTGTCTTATTCCCACCCTTTTAATGTGAGCTTTGACGGCGATAATGAATTCAATGATATTTATTGGAAGGATTACGACACTGAAAATGATGATCGCTTTGAATACTACTTCAAAGGTTACGGAGAAAACGATTTGGGGGCTTACACGCCGCCGAGTGTTTCCGCTTCCATTGCCTATGGCTATCGCGGTCAAACCAATTTTGTCCATTCTTTTGGTGTGAATTTTTCAGCCCCTCTGGGTGTGGCGTGGATTTCTTCGGAGAAGGTGGGGGAATATGATCCTCGTCCCGATCCGGATCACAAAGCATGGTCTATGGCCTTTGTTTACGGCTTGGAATTTTCCAATACAGATTATCCCTTCTTTTTCGCTTTCTCCGTGCCGTTGCACGATAAAGCCAATGCCGCTGATCCAGACGATGAATATGATGA
>Ga0209373_10002421_pt1 | contig 18808 bp, 20 predicted proteins | sample Higcelweek5metaG_FD_187173 | JGI IMG/M metagenome (GOLD analysis project Ga0209373, IMG submission 187173) | Freshwater pond sediment microbial communities from the University of Edinburgh, under environmental carbon perturbations - High... | ecosystem: Environmental > Aquatic > Freshwater >... | reverse complement strand
TTATTGAAGTACCTGAAAATACCAAGATGCCATTACTTTTTATCACAAAGCTTCCAACATTATTGATAACCTTCTCCTTAATGACCAGTCCAATTCCGCTCTTAATAATGATCTCGCTAGAGTCTATTTGAACTTAGGGAGTGCTTATTGAAGTACCTGAAAATACCAAGATGCCATTACTTTTTATCACAAAGCTTCCAACATTATTGATAACCTTCTCCTTAATGACCAGTCCAATTCCGCTCTTAATAATGATCTCGCTAGAGTCTATATGAACTTAGGGAATGCTTATATGAGTGCTAAAAAGTATAAATATGCAACTGATAGTTATGAGAAGTCAGAACTCATTTATAAAGCTATATTAGAAAAAGACTCAAATAACGAAAGGCTTATTCTTGAATATGCTGATTTGTTAATGAATCAAGCACAGTTGTATAAAAAAAGATGGAGATTGATTAAGTTTTTCAAGAAAAATCAGGAAATGACAAACTTTCTTGTAAATAACTGAATAGATCCGTTTGAATTTATGATGAAAAAAATAAAAAGAGGAAAATAGCTTTCCCTCTTTTAAAATCAAAGATTATTCAAACACTTTCCTTGGTGTTTTTCCATCGCTCGGACCGACTACTCCAAGTGACTCAAGAGTATTAATAATTTTGGTTGCTTTCACATATCAAACCACCATCCTTCTTTGGATAAGACACGTGGAACATTTCTTTGATTCTCTCACGATTTGTATTGCTTTATCAATCAATTCAGAATCAATTTCGCCTCAGTCCCACGAACCATCTGTATTCGATTCCATCTTCTCTTCGATAATAGTTTCATCATAAACGCATTGGAACTCATTGTGTGTTTTGATATATGAGACAATTCCCTCGATTTCTTCAGTTGAGATAAAAACTCACTGTACTCTTTGGGCATCCAAAACTCAGGTAGGAAAATACAACATATCTCAAACCCCAAGCAAATCCTCGGCTCATGCTGTATCGATTATTGCCCTACTATCAATCTGACTTGCAACCGTGAATGCAATTCTCGATGGAAAGTTTGCTTTGATTATTCCTGTGATCACATCAACCGACGGACTTTGGGTAGCAACGATGAGGTGTATTCCTACGGCTCTTGACATCTGGGCGATTCTAGCGATTGAATGTTCGATTTCATTTTTGTATCAACCCATCATCAAATCAGCTAATTCATCAATGATGATAACAATATACGCAAGCTTATCTTCAGCAATCGCCTTTTGATTATATTCAAGAAGATTTTTTGCATTCACACTCAATACCAAATCACGTCTACGAAGCATTTCAGCAACAACCCATTTGAGACTATTGTGTGCCTTGTCAGGTTCCGTGATAACAGGAGTCAAAAGATGAGGAATTCCATTATACACTGAAAGCTCAACCTTCTTTGGGTCAATCATAATGAATTTAAGTTCCGTTGGATCAAATCGATACAACATAGAAACGATGAAACTATTCATTCCAACGGATTTCCCACTTGCCGTTTGTCCTGCCACAAGAAGATGAGGCATTTTCATGAGGTCTCATACAATAATGTTTCCACTCACATCTTTTCATACTGAAAAAGGAATCTCGACTTTGGGACTCAGAAATTCATTGCTTGTGAGTATTTCTTTGAGTCAAATAGGAGTTCTCACACTATTTGGGACCTCGATTCCAACGACTCATTCTCATGGGATTGGTGCTTGGATACGAATTGACTTCGCATGAAGAGCGAGGGTGAGATCCTTTTTGAGATTTACGATTTTGGAATATTTCACACCTGCTTGAGGAACAATCCTAAATTGTGTGACTGATGGTCAAATACGCAATCCTTCTATCATTACATCAATTTTAAATTGACGAAGCTTTTCTTTTATTTCATTTTCCTTCACCGTCATAGTATCATTCCCCACCCCCTCACCTCCTCCAACATCTAACAAAAGAGAGATTGGAAAGAGTCAGGGTTTTCAGTTCGATTGGGTTAGTGTTGACATAACTTCTAATATTTATTTAAAAAACTCAAATCTATATTATATTCTTTCTCTTTTGGCAATTCAGGACGTTTAGAAAAATCACCCCCTTTTTCGCAACAAAACAAAACCTCAGAATAATGCCAATGTATGCAAGCATGTGTCACTCAACCATCATTAAAATCATAACCACTATCACATAATAAGTGAATATTACACAACTGTCACTTTTCGATAATATCTGGAATAGCAGTTACATCATATCATTTTTGAGTCAATATCTCAATTTTAATTTTACGTTGGTGATCTAAAGGTTCAGAATAATTTTTTTCATCAATTCCAATAATTTTGAACATAAGAAAATAGTTAAATTTTACATAATAATCATTTGTTTAGAAGTATCAACACTTCCCTTTCCTTCATAGTATTGCTCTATGCAGAATTTCTGTTTTTCGTGCTTCTCAGGGTCATGGTACATAACTTCGAGGGTTGGTAAGAAATCTCTTTTTATTAAAATAAGAGAGCAAACCTTTTTTAAAACTGAGGTTGGGATTTTCTTTTGTTTTACTAGCCCTCTGAGTCTTGAATAGGAGTAGCTTATAAACATACTTGCTTTAGCGAGTGGAATGTACTCAACTCCTTTGATGATCATAATATTATCCTCCAAAGAATCAACAATTCTCATGGGTATATATTTCATACCTCAAAAAACTGCAACTTCATTTTCATTGAATGAAACTCAGTCTTTCAAAGGAGTGTATTCAACCCCATTAATCATGATGTTTCCAATAACTTTCATCTTCAAAAAATTAACAATATAATATACTAGGTATTATATTTATTTTCTATAAAAATGCAAGTTTATTTTGTGAAAAAATGCGACTAATCTGCGAAAAACAAGAGTATTTTTCCATCATGATTTATTCTCTGGAATTGGCATTATTTTTCAATCAAAATCAACTTTTTCTTTCAATAGGAAATTTGAAATTCATTGAATTGTTTCTCTGAGATCTTTTCCAAAAATCTTTTTCAAGATCAAATAGTTTATTCAAACAACCAATAGAAAAATCCCAAAATTCCTATCAAGCAGTGCAACTGCCAAACAAGAGATTATGTACGCATAGATGATTCATTTTCAATACCATGAAGGATACTTGAATCATTGAAGCCTTCTGAGTAAATCAAGTTTAGAGTTCATACCAAAATTTTAAAGAGATAAAAATTATTTTTTAGATGGGGATACGATTGAGCAACATCCCTTGTAGATGAGGTAGATGAATCAAACGTAGAGCACTACTTTCACGGCATGGATCAACAGCCAGATGAAAGCCAAACCACATGCTCCGTACAAAACTATTTTTCACATATTCAATAATTATATTTATAACAAAATAATAATATATATATTTTCCAATTTTTCTAAACGGCAAAAATTTCTTATATGAGAAAATATAAAGAATAATTGATTCTCAACTCCAAAATATCTACTATAATACAAAGACGGAATTCCAACTCATCATAAAACTGTTTTGTTTCCCAAGAGCACTCAATATACCCACCCCCTCTTATCCACTTCCCCCTTCCCTTCTCGCTCTTTGGAATATTTTTATTTTTTCTTGAATCAAGTTGCTCGATCACTTTTGGTCTTTCATTATTACCTTCCCCCTTTTTGGAATATTTTTATTTTTTCTTGAATCAATCTATGCTTTTCGCACAGATTGTCATACTCACTCATTGCTGAAAAACTCTCATCCCCAATTTTTCTCAACATACTTTCCCTCCTCCAATCCTTTTTTTCTGACAACTCCTTATCTTTGGAATATTTTTATTTTTTCATGAATCAATCTATGCTTTTCGCACAGATTGTCATACTCACTCATTGCTGAAAAACTCTCGTCCCCAATTTTTCTCAACACACACTCCCCTCCTTCAATCCTTTTTTTCTGACAACTCCTTTTCCTTCAAGAAACCGAAAAAAGAAACCCTCGCCCAACTGCTCATCTCTCCATACTATTCTCAACCCCCTCTCTCTTCAAGAAACCGAAAAAAGAAACCCGAAATTCAAAAAACCAAAAAAAGAAACCAGTCAAAGGCAAGTGGTGGCATTTGGCAAACAAAACAGTTTTTGAGTAGGGTTTAAAGATTTTTAGTATTTTTTAGTATTTTTTAGTATTTTTAGTGAAAAATATATATTATTATTATGCCTGTCTGAAAGACAATTCCATTTGGCATTGTAAAGTGGTGTTTGCATAAAGCAATTATGGGGAAACCAAACAAGAGCTCGTTTTGAGCTCTTGTTTGGTAAATAAAAATATTAATAGATTAATCTAAAATACTAGGGATTAGATCCCAAAAGGGATTACTGTTATTTGACATAACAAAAATCCGATTACTATTATCAATATGAGTCGTATACTAGTACAAAAAAGAGAGATGTTTGTGAACATCCCTCTTTTTCTATACAAAAACTAAATTCAATAAGCCATACAGTGATAGTTAGAGAGTAAAATAGCAGTTATATACTAGATATTTGTTATGTGAAAAACAAATGTATACAACCTATGATGAATATAAGAAATACTAACTATCTTTTTGTTGTGATATAGAGTCCTTTACTAAACGATAAGGGAATCATTTTGCCAAAAGTTTATTTGTCATCTCTTTTAGGGGAACTCACTTTTTCACTAATCTCTCAATTTCCTTTTGTATCCCATCGGTTTCTCAATCTTCTCAAAAAACCTTTTCGAGAACTTGATTAAGAATTGATCTATCCTGCCCCCTTTCGTAAAACTTCATGAATATATGGTTCTTTGATTTCCCTTTCTCCTTATAATACCTTACCTTTTCCTCAAGTGTGTATTCCTTCAAAAGTGTATCTCATCATTTCAAATCATCAATATATCGCTTAATTAATAATCAATCAAATTTCTTTCGATATAATTTATCTGAAATGTATCAGATATTCTTTCCTCTTTGCAAGAGTTGATCTACCAAACTCTTCACCATTTTCTCCTCATCAATTAGTCACTCAACACTAGCAAGTACTCTCAAAGCTAAATCCTTATCTTGAACTTTTTGCGTCAACTTTTCCCTCAATTGTAGCTTTGACGGAAAATATCGATTTAGATACTCAAGAGCATACTGTCTCAAGGTTCATTCCTGAGAATAATATGTCTCTTTCTTTTTTCTTATACTTCCCTCAATATCTTCTTTTGAGATTTTTCACTCAGCAATTGCCTTCCTAGTTTTTGCAACTTTTCATGCTTTATTTTGGACTTTAGAAAAATATTCCTGAAATTCTGAGGGTGTAGCAAAATTGGTTCGATGAGATCAAATTCAAGCAAATGTTTCCATATTCGCAAGTGCCTGTACTTGCTTTTCAGATGGACTATATGTCGTCATGTTGCAAAATATTACCATATATTACATCTCATCAATTTAGTTTTTGGATAACCGAAAATAAGACATCATCGAAAGAATTTGTTTTAGCATCATCAAAATCAAATGTATAAGATCACATGTCAGTTATGGAAAGCTCGTAGTCCCGTCAGAGAAAATTGATGCTAAAATAATGCTCTCTCTTATGGAATATAACAACAAGACTGCCATAATCTTTATATTCCAGTTTTCTTTTGATGGTATCAATTTCCATATTATATTTTTTCTCAAGTCTCTCAATATCAGATAACATTTTAGAAATAAGAGAATACAATCTCATTGCAAGACGTGGATACATACATGAAAAATTAGTGGGTAGATTATAATCTAAATAATATATATTTTTAGAAAAATAACAAAAAATTACCATTTTATTGGTATTCTTTTTGTAAAAACAATAGTATACAAGATTTTGTGTTTATTACGGACAAAATTTTCGACGACCTTAATAAATAAAGTTTACGCTAAACCATAATATAAGAAATCTAATCTCAAAACAACGACTTCATTGCCTTAATCACGTCTCAGGGCGAAATTCGACTCTTCATATTTATCATAACAATCACTCAATCATTATTCACATACACATGATCTGATTCAGATACAAAAAGAAGCTTATGTTGAAATAGCAATCTTTTATTCATGTCAGAATAATCCGTGATATGAATGTAGAAAATATCTCACATATCATCAATTGAAATTTTCATATTATTTTTGTAAAACGGAAATAAAATACTCACTAAAATCATCAACAAGTACAAGTTTATCAAAAATATTGTGAGGAAATCTAATCACACCTCTAGTCCAAGCAGAAACAAACTCATGCTCATATTTGGTATCCTTGTGAACTAGGACAACCCTAGATCATTTAGTGAATGTTATGTGAGAAAGTGTGTGATCCTCTGAAAATTCATAAATCTGTCCAAACATATAAGAAAAATTAAAAAAATATAATCCCTAAAAATATTTCTCATCAGCTGAGTAAATTTCCTTAAAATCCCTTCATGGGAAATCAAGTACATGCTGTCGTATGAAAAGTTTCATCTTCACACGATAAGTACTATTCTCAGCTGTTGCACACGACTTTGTGTCCTCGTATACCACACTTCCATCACTCAAAACAACCTTAAAGTCAGGAGTGTAGGTGATTCACTTATATACTTTTCCATTATATGAATAACCTTCCAATAAAACAAACTTCTCTTCCTCATAAGCAAAAGATTGTATCAAACTGAGACGGAGACACATCTCAAGAAAATCATATCGACCAACCTCTAGTTTTGATCTAAATTTCATTCACTTATGAGAAATATTAGACTCAGTTCAGTATTTTAGCCTACCATCATCCTTTATAGATTTTGGAACAATTATTCAAAGACGTTTCGCTTCTGCAAGTGTGATTCACATAAGGCTCTCAAATTATTTACTAAAATTCACTAAGTACATCTCTTTAATCACGTTAGGATAATTATCTTCAGTGTTTTTTATAATAAACTCATCATCATCTCAATAAAAAAAGATTCAGTACTTCACAAGGAAAGTTTTTTTCTTATTAGTGGGTAGTTTATTCCACCAAGCATAAGCAGTATTTTTATCAATTTTAGAGACCTTTACTTTTTTCACAAAAGCATCGATTTTTTCTTTTCATACTGTTGTTAGATATTTTTTTCATTCAGAAGACTTCCCATGCACAGAGATGAGTATCCCCTCAGAATTGTAGATTTTGAATTTTCCTCACTCATATCTTTGAGAGAATGTTTCTCAAAATAATACGAAAGAAACATTCTCATCAATTCTTTTTTCTGTTTTTTCTCTAAATTCATTGTTTTCAACCTTTTGCCCGAGTGTCCGTTTATACGAGAAACTCTCAAAATCATGAAAAACATCTTCTTTCGTTGAGCTAGAATTTGACTCGTTGTAGTATCAAATCAATACTCATGTGGCATATTCATAAACTGCAACCCCATCCTTCGTTTGGACTTCAACTCAAGTATATCATCTTGGGAGATCAATCTTCTCACCAGAAATAGATCTTTTTCAATGTTGTGGTATAAAAAATACTTTCATATTAAATCATTAGACTATAAATTACTAAAATGTAGTTATATAAGAGAAAACAAAGCGAAGCACTTAGAACCAAATGAAGTCCCATTTCTATAAATCCTCATGATGAGATAGAAAAGATCCCTAACCCGATACGAAAACGAAACTTTCATAATTCTACTAAAGTCCATTCCTCATGAGTGATAGCATCTCAAACCATGTGCAAAACATAAGCACAAAATGCAGTTACAAGAGCTAGAACATAAAACAAGTCAGACTGAATACTAAAGTAAATAGCAAACAGAGTTAGCAATAACATAAGCCATTGTATTACCTTATTTGAAAAAACTGTCATGATTCATAGAACCATGAATATTCCAAATGCAATCGGAGTAACATTTTTAAGAAAGAATAGGAGAACTCAAACTGCGATTATTCCCTCAATTCTATGAGTAAACCCCCTATGTTTTACAAAAAACCTGAGGATTGCTCCAATAGGAGCTAAAGTCCTATTGATTGTCCCCTTCTGCGTATCAATATCTGGAAGGAGTGTGAAGACACTTACCACAGGCAATAACAAAGGAGACATCAATAAAGTGTAGTCCAAATACATACTTATTGTAGTATTATCCAATCATAACTCCTTGTAATATAGGAGAAATAAAAGAAAAATATTTACTGAGAGCAATTGGTGTCCAATCTTATTCATAAGAAAAAATATTATCGTATATTGATACAATAATATATATTTTGAGGTCAGTTTCTAAAGACGTGGGCACGAAAAATAAAAAATGTTCCTGAAAAACAGAAACATTCTTGGATTATATGATTTTTTTGTATTCCTCAATTCCTGAGGTGAGTATTGCGTGACTGATTTCATTCTTCACATTGAAATCACTTGGGTACAGAGTGAAGACTACACTCCAAGTAAAATGAGTCTCCCCTGCCTCATCTACAAGTGAATAGATAAAATGCTTATTCATAACTTCTTCAGTAAAGACGTTTTTGAGTATCACAGGATTTCCAAGATCATCTTTAATTACTATCGAGTACCCATCTTCTTTATATGACGATAAAATATTTAGCCAAACATGAAATCCAAATACTCACAACACGAGAAGATTATCTGTTTGTTTATTTAATTGCAAGATTTCCAATTCCTGCCTTAGATAGGATGCAGAAGTTTTTAATATCTTCTTTTGAGGATTGTTATTTCCTTTAATTAAAGGAAATTTTACACAATGAGTAAAATATAATTCAGAAGTAGAGAGTCATGATGTTTCAACCATCTTAGTGATAGTAACAAAATCATCATTAGCTTCTTCACTATTTGGGAATCCCCCCAAAACCACCCCTTGAAGCGGAGAATTGAATTTACTAGAATCTAAAACCATTCTAGTTGTATCAAAAGGCATTCAGGCAAACAAGTTCTCATAATCCTCAGAAGAATACAAATCAGTAATTTCAAAGTTAGTGTCTTTACTCATAGCAAATTAATTAGTGATAATATAGCAAAATTATAGGTACTTTCTTCTGAAAACCAATTTTGTTCCGATGATAGCTGAAAAACTACAAGCATTGCCCAAGTAGATCTTGGAACTGATAAACATTTATAAACTTAGGGGTAATCTCTCACTTTAGGACTGAAACAAAACTTTTTAAAATCTGATTTTGTCATAAGTCCTTAGACTCATTTCCTGTAATAAGTTCATTCAATATTGAATAGTTCGATTTTAGAATCCTTAAAGTTAAGGTTTCAAAATATCCTCTTTTTGGATCGTACCCTGTAACGAACTCAAAGATAGACTCTTTAAATGAATTACTTGGGTTTTGGTAGAATATAAAGTTGGAATATCCGTTCTTTATGGATTTTTGCAAGTAAAAATACGTATTTTCGTCATAATATGCTCCACCAACCACAACATAGAGGATATCAGAAGAAATAATTGCACCTCATTCGAGTTCCATATTTAGTTTGACGTAATCCTTGCTTTCAAACTTCTTGATAATTTCGGTTGCTTTCTTTAAATCCACTTGGATCATATTTGATTCTAGCAAATCTCTACGGAGAAAATTGTTTTGTACGAAAAGTACATCTCTCATTTTAAATGTACTTCATGAAGTAGACTTGAGAGTGTTGATATATTTATCTCTGATTCAATACATTTTAAACATTCGAGCTTTTTGTTTTTCCAATGCAACCATTTCTCCATTAAGAGACTGTAGAATCTTTTTATCTTTCACAGTTTTGATTTGAGACTCTAGGTTTGAAATTTTAGCCTCTATCTCTTGCATCTCAGCTCATGTATTGAAAAGATAAAAGCTATCCTGAGAAACATTTTTATCCAATCAAGAGATCCTTGAGGTGTCCTCCTTTGATATTTTGGTAATTTCTGTCAATTTACCAAAACTTTTTCATTTATCTTTGTCATAGTAATCATCTGGCTCCTTTTGAGTGTTTTGTACTCATTTACTTCCTACATCACTAGAAACATCTTGATTGTAATAGTAGGCAAGAAGGATAATTGAAAGCATCACTGTGAGAACTAAAATAAACCCACCCACCTTTTGTTTCAAAGATAAGTTACGTATAAAAATTATGAAACGTTCAAACATAAATACCAAGTAAATGAATAATGATACGATAATATATATTTCCAAACGCAAAACCAAAAATGAAAAAAGTGCTAGAATGGATATGGTATTTCTCTCTCACATAATCTCTAACTTGGAACACGTGGGAAATCGAAAAATGCTTTTTTATTTAATAATCTCCGATATACACGTTTTAAATATTTATATAATACTACAAAAAAATATAAAAAACGTGTGTGTAGTTTTTCTAATAAATAATGCGAAAGAAAAATTGAAAGAAAAAAAATATCATTAAAACTCGATTTTTCACCACCTTCCCACCTTCATAAATTTCGACAAAATATAAATAATCATTGTACACAATTTTTGTACAATGATTATTTATAGAAATTTAAATACCTTTATTATGCTATTTATTAAAGATTAATAAAAATACACCCCAAAAACTCCTGTATAAAAACAAAGAACACCTCATCAATATTATTTCATAGTTTCACACTCCTATTACCAAGAAAAAATCATATAAAAACACACTTCACTTCTGATTTATCCAACAATAAGTATATAAATAAAAAGAGTTGATATTAATCAATATTTATATATACTAACTTTCCAATAAATAATTTTTAATTTTCTCAAAAACCCCTTTATCCATTTCATTCACAGTGATAATTCAGTCATCAGAAAGTTTAAAACTGTGTCAATTCACTATAATTTTTTCCATTCTTCTTAAGTATTTTAAATCAACTCATCGAGCGAATCATTTTACTTCTGTGGCAACCGATGAAACATAAATGAATTTATCAATCATCTTAGCAAATTCTTCCAAAGTGTTATTATCTTTGATTGAGAGAGTGAAGCTTGCACTTCCAATGGTAACATTCTGCCTCACTTCATTCACAACTCTCTCGGGCATATCAATATATGACATGAAAACCTTGTACAACTGTGTGGGGTTAAATTCACCAGATATTTCATTCCTCAATCAAAGCAAATTGAGTCTATCTTCTTTATCTTTAGAAATATCAAAAAAGTTCTTTAATTGAGTTTTTGCATAATTCAGGAAATGATGTTTTTGTCATTGAAAACGATCGTGAGATGAGATAGAAATAACATCTTTTTGTAAATCAATACCGTACATTTCTACATCAGGAAGAACTTCAAGGAGCATTTCTTGCATTTGCTTTTCAAGATCATACAAATCATTGTTGAGAATTTGGTATCTGTTACACTTGTTGTGGTAGATCTCATTAACAACTCACACATATTGAGAAAAGATCTTTCAAACTCAAGTTTTGTAATCATCAAGAAAGTCGAAAATATTCATCTCCTTTAAAATATTATTTTGGAACTCCAACAATGCCTTAGAAAAATATAAATCTCATTTTTGGAAATCTTCCCTATCTACAATATCCAAAATCTTCTCCAGTGAAAGCCTAAAACCACTAACGCTAAGTAACGTATCATCTTTTGCATAATCAAGAATTGCTTTGAGTGAATCTTTACATGTCATTATTTCCTCTTTTTCTAAGGAAGTCGGCATCGTTGCAACGAACCTGAAATGAGTAGAGACGATTGGAGGAAGCTCTCTAAACATAATTAACAAAGAATCGTGATAACAATTTAATTCAACTTTCTTTAAAGAAAGTTCAGGGGAAAAAGGTGCTAAGGTATCCATAACAGTATTAGTGAGAAAATAAAATTAGAGTTCAGCATTATAAATATAAACACACTTGAATTTATCGTCATCGACCTTGATAAAAGAAGCCATATTTTTATCTTTTCGGTCTTGTATAATAAGTAAACATGCTCAGATTTCATATTCCAAAACAGTGTCCAACAAATTACTTCACCGCATTTCACATACTGAATTCTTAGCGAGGGCTAGTTTTGATATTTCATCATAAGTCTTGATATTTCACAAAGCAACATTATAAAAAAACGAAACTTGATCTAATTTGAGATTTTTTACATCTCTCTCATTATGCAACATAAGATAGCACTCTTCGATAGGAAATTCTCGATTGTTGAGAATTTTAAAAAACTCAACACTCGTATCACAATCTTCATCTACATCTAAATCAATATCACGGATGAGTCATTCGATATAATCGCTCGGGGAATTGGAATATTTTCAATACTCCTTAATTATCTCACGTCTAAAATCCCTTCTTTCTCACGAATCAAGAGACGAGTAGGCATCAATAATTTCATTCATAATGAAATCTCGTCATTTTGTGATAAGAAGTTCCTTTACGTTATTTAGGGCAAAATCTTTTTTTCAAGCAACCGCTTGATCTCCAACTAATCAATCAACTCACATAGGCAATAATTACAAAAATAAAATTAATACAATTCTTTGAGCTCTTCTAAGGTTCTACTCCTGCATAACACCTCAGCATCACGCAAAAATGTATCCCCTTCTACCAAAACTCACTTTTCAAATAAATATTTGATATTCTCAAGTTTTCAGTCCATGCAAAGATTGCAAGCTTCCCTGTTTGATAGAGGAATATTGTTTTCTACAAAGAACCTCATATTTTCAAGTTTTCCATAATTGGAGATACAAGCAACCCACCAATTATCAATAACTATTTGGTTATCAATCAAGTATCTAAGCTTTTCTAGCTTTCATTTCTCACAAGCATGTCCAATAAACTTATTTGAAAAATCAACTCCCGATTGTAGCAAAAGACTTACATTCTCAGACAATCAATAACGACAGGCATACCCAACCCCCTCCGTATCCAATGAAACTCAATTCTCTACAAAAAGCCTTATATTCTCAAGTTTTCCATTACTACAAATGCCAGAAATAATAATTCTGTCTGTTTGATATCCTACACTTGAGATATATTCCTTATTCTTATGGAAGTTCTCATTACCTCTATCTAAACTAGAAGAGAAACTATCAATTCACATATTGTCAAAGTTACAAAATAAAGTACTATTATTTACTATCGTATAATTCTTTTATCTGTCATGAAGTGAGTTGATCTATCACCGATCATACGATATTATTATTGAAATCTACACGATTCTCTACAAGGAGCTTGATCTTTTCTATATCTCCTCTAACACAAGCAACTCTTGAAGAATAAGAATTTAGATTTACCCCTTTCTCCACGAGATACTGAATTGTTTTAAGATTTCCGATACTACAAATATCATCCATGAACTCACCCTTTAAATCAACTCCTTTCTCTACAAGATACTGAACAGTCAAACAATTTCCGCTACTACAAATTGATGCTATATGCTCATTTTTTAAATCAATTCCATTCTCAACAAAATATTGGACGTTTAGCGAATTTCCCCTACAACAAATAAGTGAGATGTGAAGATTATTGAGATCAATTCCTTTCTCTACGAGATACTGAACAATTTTCAGATTTCCATTACTACAAACAGATACTATATGTTCATTATCAAGATTAATTCCTTTCTCCACGAGATACTGAATATTCTCAAGTTTTCAACTATAAGCAATTTCTAGTACATTTATCTTAGAAATATCAATACTATTGTCCTGTAAATATTGAATGTTCTCACCATGCTGACAAAAATTGGTAGTTGTGAACGGTACAGTATCTATATAAGCACATAAATCACCACACTCAACTAAACATTTGATATTCTCAAGTTTTCCTAATCAACAGATATCTGCGATTTTATAATGATTGAGATCAATTCCTTTCTCCACGAGATACTGAATATTCTCAAGCTTTCCAATCCTACAAACATCCGCAATTTCCCTACTATTAAGATCAATTCCTTTCTCCACGAGATACTGAATATTTTCCAATTTTCATGTCAGACAAATATTAGTTATATTGGAATGATTCATCTCGTATCAAGCTCATGCCAGTACCCTTTTTTTCTGCATAACAATACTTTCTACCACATCTGTTCTATTGGAAAGAGGAATCCATTCGGATAACATCATAGTATCAATCATACTCCTAAAAAATTACAAAATAAAATACAAAATACAATATAAGAAATTAATTCACAAAAAAATTCTCCAAGATCACACAAGGAGAATGTTCACAAAATCTATCTACTAAAAACTTCAGCAGGACTTCCATCAGAAGTAACCCTTTGGAGATTGATCGCATTTGATTTCACTCAATTTCTAAAATAGATTGTTTGGTCTTCTCAATCTACCCCCTCTTTTGGAGTTGGATTTTTCTGAACTCAAAAAGTTGCAGTTGGACTCTTGTTCCCGAGAATATCAACAACACTAAAATTGTAATTATTATCCCCCAATCTGAGAGGTATTTTCAATGTCAGATTCGCTGAGAGTTTATTGAACCATGGGTAATCGTCATCATTGATCAAAAACTTTAATATATCGTTTTCCATCTCAAAATTAAATGTTGATGATTCTGAATTAGTTATGTATCAGCTTCCTCAATTCGTAAGGATAATTGGAGCCTGAGCGGATCTATTTGAGAAATAGCTTACCTTGATAGGGAGAGAGATGTTTCATGCCTTATCAACTGCCCTGATGTACAAATCAACCACTCCATCATTAGCAATGAAGGAAGTATCTATATTAAACTTGTAATCAGGTTCTATCGATGATTGGTCTATAACATTATTAAATCAAGAAGTAGAGTTAAGTGAGTACTGTATAGTTATATCAGATACAATGTTATCTGTAATATTTGAAACAAACGGAACCTTCTTTGAACCAACAGAGAAAATATTGTCATTTACATGATACTTTCATTGAAAGTGTACCATAGCAACGGTATTGTCTGGATTAATCAATCAAACGTATGAGCTATCTACATCTGCAGTATGAATTATTGGTGAGACGGTATCAACCACAATAATCAATGGTCTGGTTGCAATTGTATTTCCAGAAATATCCTTAACCGAAACTGTAACGAGATTGTTTCAGTTTGGGAGTGAATCAAGTACGAATCCAGTTGAACTTTGAGAGACTACTTTCCCATTGATCGTGGTTACTCAATACTCATATCAAGCAGGATTTGTGAGGTTTACTTTTATATTCTTATCGAAATTAATATATGCGTATCATGATACGACTGCATAATTGTTTGAAGTAGCAGGATTTGTGATATTTATATAATCAAAAACAACCCCTGCCTCAGGCGGAACGATATTCAAATATCCCACGGGAATACGACTACTACGAAATCAGTAAGAGTTAATATTTTGCATGTAAACTACATAGCTTCAGAGAGTGAGAGGATTATAAGAAGATGTTGTGATTCCATCTTTCAAATTGAGATTTCCTCCATAGAGAGGATTATATAGGTTTGACCTATCTTGTTGAGAATAAATACCGTATGTGTAACTCTTATTTTTCGCAGGCTTAACATACGTATCTCATTTTTTTGAATCTCAGATGTAAAATGAGTTCACAAAATCATTATTGGATTTTTTACGTAATTCAACAATAGTGTACCCTCCATTGATATTCATGTCTCCATTTTCAAAATACGATACGAAAATCGGATTTATATCCGTTGTAGAAAATGTTTTACAATTATACGCTAAAACAGATTTATCCTGTAACCAACTTCAAGTAGATGCAAGATCATAATTTGAAACCTTTTCCTTTGGATGCAAGTCATCACTAAAATATACCGACTCTAAAATGAGTATTTCTCCATTCATATTTACGTTCACTCATGTACTTGAGTAAAATTCTAAATGTCTCAAATTACTCCAATCGGTAGCAGAAGCAGAAGCTATATTTAAGCTTGAAATAGGGAGTGAAACAGTATTAAGTCAGTTCTTACAAGTCCCTCACGAAGCATACGCACACAAATCCCCTCAGTACATAATTCATTGAGTATTATTCACATTTGAAAGCTCTAAATTCTTTGGTTTTCAAACAACATTAATGTCTGATATAAAAAGATCAAGATACAAAGTTCCACTTAGAGTATTTCATGCTTTCACAAACTTTGAGAGATCTATTTTCAATAAATCATCATCATAAGATCATAGGCTTGAATAAGCATTAGTGTTTGAGAATCTCACTCATTTCCCCTGCATATTATAAACATCGCAAGGAGTATTAATGGGTAATATTGAAGTTGGATCTTTGGGGGCTATTCTTTCTTCGGAATAATAATCATTTACTCAGTTTATAAAATCACCTCATACAGATACATTACTATTCCCTCCATTCAATAATCTCCCCTGTGAGTCATAGAGCGAAGATGAAACGTATGAGTTTTCTTTGTTTAAGAATATCTTATCCTTGAAATTTGAGAAAATTGATAAATTGCTATTATCTCAACTCCCGATAATTATATTCCCGAGTGCATTGAGATATGCTACATTGTACCCATTATTGATAAGCTGATCCTTTACTTGAATCAGCTTAATCGCTTCGTCTGTTGAGGCTATGTTATGAAGAGGAAAAAATATCAATCCAAAAATCAATATTCCAATGATGTATTTAAAATATTTTTTCATAAGAAGAAATTAGCAATAATAATACTATTATTATAAGAAATTATACTATACAATTACATCAACAAAAGCAATACCCTAGACGAAGAATAATTAAAAAGGGGTTATATAATATATACCCCTCCTTAGTGAAAAACAAAGATCTATGAAAGCACTGAGACATCTCAGTGAAATAAGACTTTATTTACAATTCAGTGAACCCCTTGTTTCACAACATCTCTGAGTTTGTTCACAGATTCGTCAGATAACGAGAGGTTATTGTACAACACTGTGTTAGAAGGGAGTGGTTCCCCTTGTCATAAGATAAAGATAGAACGTTCTCTATCTATCCCTATTGTGAGATTATTCATGTGAGCGAAAATTAATATATAAACATCGAAATAATAGTTATATGCGGAGGCTAAAACAACTATCACTACAACAATCAATGATATAAGAAATTATTTCTCTCCATTTTATGAGTATTTAGGGTCGGATTTCAATACATCTCAAAGTGGTCGGATTTGAAACGGGACGATAGATAAAGACTTTATAAATATTCTTGACTTGGTATAAATTTGGATATTATAGAACTATAATTCGTCCTACTGCGTATTTTATGACTTTTGGGAATAAAATCAAGCATATTGTTCGCATAAGGAGGAGTTGCGACGAAATCCACTCATTCCGCTCCGCTCTGCTTCGCTTCATTCGGGCTTCCGTCGCAATGGTCTGCGGTTCCCTTTGAGTCGCTCGATGCACCACTTCATTCCGCTCCGCTTCATTTCGTGGACATCGCGCAACTCACGGCTATACGAAATATTTTGCTCCAAAATTTTTCAAATTTTGTCTCAAAATACTTCGCATAGCCGCAGACCATTGTCAGACATATTTCTTTTGGATTTTAAAAAGGATTTGCATTTTTCATCATCAATTTGACCGAAAAATCATCGAACTCGAGAAAATCATCAGAAATTTTAAAAAAGAAGGGGGGAGTTTGCTTTTTCAAAGCAATTTCTTTTAAAAAAAGAAACAAAATGAAAAATATTGACATTTTATTAAATTTGATTATATATAAAATTGTTATTTTAATTTTTAATATATCTAAATTATGAGATTTTGATCTATAAATATTTGATGAGGTTCATCAGACAAAGAAATTAATTGAGATTCTAATTCACCTATAAATACATCTAGTTGAGATGTAGAAATATCTTGAAACAATAACTCAAATATCAATGCAAGTTCGTGAGATATTGAAGTTTGATCAGATAATAATGGAAATATAAATAGTTCAACTGGTGATATTAAAATATCTTGAGATAATAAATGAACTTTAAATTCTAGTTCATGAGATATTAAAGTTTGAAGAAATAGTATTTGAAGTATTAACAGTTCTTCATGAGATATTAGTTTAGGTTGAGCAAATACAGGAAGAATTGAAACATCTTCTTGAAAGGTTAAAGTTTGAATAAACTCTTGAGAAATCAAAACAATTTCTTGAAAAGTTAAAGTTACTCAAAATAACGGAGATATTTATACTATTTCTTGAAATGTGGATATTTGAGATTTTTCTATAAAAATAAGAAGATCTTGAACTAATATATCTGTTGGTTGAACTGTAGTTATCACTTGAAATAGTATTGGTAACATTATTTCTTGAAACAATATATCAGTTATTAATTGAAGAGTATTTATAGATTGAGTAGAACAAACTAATGAAAAAAACTGAAGTAAAAATGATGAATACTTAGTAGAAATTGCCTGAGTAACAATAAATTTCAATGAAAAAAAATATACAGATACTAACTGAACTATAAATGATATTACTAATAATGTTCAAGCTCCTATTAGACTTGAATGAAACACTATAGTTGCTATATATAGTGGTCAAACTATTAAAATTGATAAAAACCAAATTCATGTTAGTTGAAATAAATAACATTTAATCTATATTTTAAGCTTTGTGGAACTCTCTCTGGACTATCGTCCAGCCCCTTCTTTTTTAAAATTTAGAAACAAAATCATCTTTTCTCAAAAAGAAAAATGCTTTTACAAAAAAATAATCAAAAAGAAATACGGTAAACCCTCGTTGCACTCTCGCTTCGTTCCTCGCTCGGGTCTGACAACAGCTTCTATGAGGTTCGCTCGTTGCACTTCACTCTCCCATATTTTGCTCATACTTCGCAAAACATCTCATAGAAGCAAACGTTGCGACGAAATCCACTCATTCCGCTCCGCTCTGCTTCGCTTCATTCGGAATTCCGTCGCAATGGTCTGCGGTTCCCTTTGAGTCGCTCGATGCACCACTTC
>Ga0209373_10002420_pt1 | contig 18819 bp, 20 predicted proteins | sample Higcelweek5metaG_FD_187173 | JGI IMG/M metagenome (GOLD analysis project Ga0209373, IMG submission 187173) | Freshwater pond sediment microbial communities from the University of Edinburgh, under environmental carbon perturbations - High... | ecosystem: Environmental > Aquatic > Freshwater >... | reverse complement strand
CTTTTTTGAGCTCTTTGCCTGATTCACCTAGACCTCGTGCAAGCTCAGGTAATTTTTTGCCACCAAAGAGGAAGAGGAGGACAAGTAAGACGACTATAATTTCACCGGCACCAATGTTACTTAGCATAGTTTATTTATATGATAGCTTTATTTAATAGTAATGCAAGTTCGAAAAGAAATAAAGGCACGATTGTGAGTATAGATAGGGATATGACATCGTTTGGGGGTAGCAGAGCGGCAACAACAATGATTCCTGCGTATACAAAGCGACGATTCTTGGCGATGGTGTCTTTCTTAATTAGATTGAGTTTGATGAGTAAGGTGATAATGATTGGAAGTTCGAACATAAGAGCTAGGCAGAGACCCATGATAATTGTTTGAGAGAAGAAACGACTGATATCCCAAAGATTTGAAACATTGAAATCAATAGCAGTTTTGGAGTAGATGTCGATAACAAACTGCATGACCCAAGCCCCAAAGCCAAACCCAACAACAAATAAAAGAAGGGCTAAAGGAACAAGGCGACTTATGAGTTTGAACTCTTTTGGGGCAAGGGCAGGTTTAAGAAAACCTAGGATGTAATAAATGATGAGGGGAAAAGCAATGATAGTGCCTGTTGCAATGCCTGTATTAATGGCAAGGTCAATGAACTGATATGGAGATGACATAACAATGGTTACACCCTGAAGATTAAAGATACCGAGAACAAAAGTCAGGATTTTTTGGTAATAAAAGAAGCCTAGGACGCCTGAAGCGAGTATTACAATGAGTAAAGTAATAAGTTTTTTCTGGATTTCTTGAAGATAGGGGAGGTATTTTTTGACGGCGTCATCTACGGCTGAGCTTTCTGCCGGTGCAACGGTGGTAGTGGTGGTATTTTTTATATCGTTTTCTGAGGCCACATAGTCAATATATCACGCCCAAGTTCATGGATGTAAATCTGATTTGACAGACAATCAAAATTAGCTTAGAGTGAATATAGTTATTTGTGATATATCTTACAAATAATATATTGATGTTTAAGAAGGTATTGATATTCAGTAGCGTAATCTTGATGTCTGCATCAGGCTTGTACTTGGCGTTTGGCCAAAAACCAACAATAGCACCTGAATCACTGATAGGATTTCCAAATACGGGAGCCACAGTTGCTCCTGGACTGCCAAATACTGGTGATGTTGGTCTGGTTGGGCCGGCTGGACCACGTGGTCTTACAGGAGCAACGGGGCCCCAGGGACTTACGGGACCTCAAGGACCTTCGGGTGGTGAGAAAGGCGACAAGGGAGACAAGGGGGACACAGGAGATACGGGAACAACAGGAGCAACCGGTGCAACAGGTCCGGCAGGGTCAGTAATTTTGTCGGCAAATGGTGGATTAACTGATACTGCAGGACTTTCGCTATCAACGTCATGTTCTACCGGAGAAGTATTGGAGTGGAATGGTACTGCATGGGTTTGTAGTTTGATATCAAGTAGTTCTGGAGTGACATCACTAAATACCTTGACTGGTGGTTTGGCTATATCAGGAGGAGGAATAAACTCAGTAAGTGTGTTGGGTTCAACGATTACGGTAACAGGGACTCTTGATTATTCTTCACAACTTGCAAATGTTTCCCAAAACGGATTTTTGTCAGCATCGGACTGGAATTTGTTTTTTGGGAAACAGGACGCACTGGGTTTTACTCCGGAAAATGTAGCAAACAAATCTACAAACACAGCTCTTGGGACATCGAATACACTTTACCCTTCGCAGAACGCAGTTAAAACTTATGTTGACAACAATGCTTTAGGGTTAAATTGGAAATCATCACTTCAGGCCGTAAACACGATAACAGAATCCTCAACACCCATTATTAGTACAGTAGAAGGAGATTCTTATATCATTAACACGGGCGGGAATACCGGAATTTGGGCGGCCTTTTTACCGGGAGACTTGGTTCAGTATCAGAATGGTGCTTGGGTTAAGTTGGCCACATTGGTTGTAGGGGACTATCTTGGAGTTTCACTTACCTCGGCTACCCTGGCGACAGGAACTTTTGCGGGTTTAGACAATTCAGTAATAAATATTTCCGGTGGCACTCCTGGCGCTTTTACATATACATACATTTCTCCATACAATGGCGATTCCCGCTCAGTCGACAATCCTTCTTCAATTTACTATGGTATTTCTTATACCTACTCTGGATCACTTTCCAAATGGGTACAGTTATCGTCGAGTGCTAATACCACCTACGGTAGTGGTTTGCAGTATGTTTCAAATATCGTTTCTCTTGGAAATCTGACCACAAATTGGAATCAGACAGGTTTGTTTAATATTAATTCCGCAGGAAATATTTCTACAACAGGAACTGGAACCATGACATCAGCCGGACTCTTAACCGCTTCAAGTGGACTGACGATGACCACGGGCGCTCTAAATTTAACTTCAACTTCAGGTTCTATTTCCTCAACAGGTCTTACCGGACTTACCCAAACACTTTCTTCAGGAACGGCAGCGATCACAGCACCCACGCTCAACTTAAATACTTCTTCAACAGGCAATACTGCAATCGGAAACGCCACGGGAACTACTTCAATTGCTAGTGCAAACTGGTCTGTTGCTGCTACGGGTTCGGCGAACTTTCAATCATTCGAGGGGTCAGGTCTCACCAATTGTTCTGGTAGTGGTGAAAAATTACTTTGGAATAGTACCACAAAAAGATTCAGCTGCGGTTCCGATAGAGCCACTGTAAGTATCCGAAAATCTGCAGACGAAACCTGTCTTAGCAATGCTGGTCAGTGTAGCGGTGTGTCAACAGTCCTACAAAACGATGATCAACTAACTTTCGCAGTCAACTCAGGTGAAACTTGGGTAGTTAGATATGTTTTACCTTACACCTCTGCTGGCAATGCCGATATAAAGATGGCTGTGACAGCTCCAGCCAGCTCAACTTGTAGTTTAAACTTTTCAAACGTTGAGGATGGCGCTGGAGTGGGAGGAGTTGCTTGTGGAGTTTCTTCTGGTACATTAAATACCGCTAATACAGTCGTAGACACAATCGAGGTTACTGGCACCATTGTGACTACAGCCTCTGGCAATATTACCTTGCAATGGTCACAGGATGCGGCTCAAACTACAGCAACAACCATCTATGCTGGCAGTTATTTACTGGCTTACAAAATTTCTGGTGCAGACTTGGCTGAAGCGTATGGCTCAAACGACAACACTATTGTCCCGGGTGACGTTGTCGTCGTTGACAACTCGATACAAAACGGTGTCCAAAAATCACGTAAGTCCTACGATTCTACAGTTTTAGGAATTGTTTCAACCAAACCAGGAATGGTTTTGAGTGATGAATTAATCTCAGGTAAGCCAGTTTTGGTCGCTCTTTCAGGAAGAGTGCCTGTAAAAGTATCAACTGAAAATGGTGAAATATATGCAGGTGATTATCTAACAACTTCTTCAACTCCTGGTGTAGCTATGAAGGCAACCAAAGCAGGGGCAATAATTGGCACTGCGATGACAGGATTTAGCGGAGAGGGAGTTGGTGAAGTGGTCGTATTTGTCAAGAATGGAGTTAGTAACGGTAAGATCGTCGCAGGGTCGAGCGCCGAAATTCTTGGCAATTTGATGACACTGCCCCAACCGACAGAAACAACAGATATTTCCGAAATCATGACGGATAGAGTGGTAGCTGGACTGGAGATAATTACGCCGAGAGTAACAACTCAAAGCTTGCTGGTGTCGGGGGATGCAACTTTCTCTGGAATACTCTATGCCGATGTAATCAGAGCTAATAGAATCGAAGGAGTGGATATTCTAACCAAGAAACTTAGTCTTCTTACGGAACAAGTGGCCGGAGTGGCCACGGCTGGGGCTGAGATACAAAGCAGTACTGCGAGAGAGATTGATATATTTGAAGTAATCACCAATAAAATTGCTGAGATATTTAAAAATACGGTGGAGTTTGTGGGCAAGGTTATCTTCCGAAACGATGTCGACTTTGCAGGCAGAATCACATTTAATAAAGATACAGCGGGTTACGCCACAATTAAGGCGGGTGGATATGAAGTGGAGATTCTATTTGATAAAGAATACAAAGATGAACCAGTTGTCACCGCTACGGCACAGATTGTCGGAGGAGCGTCGGTGGCCGACATTCCCGGATACGCGATTGCCGATGTGAATACCCGCGGCTTTAAAATTCGTATGAGTAGAAATATGGGTATGGATCTGCGATTTGCCTGGGTAGCGTTGGCAGTGTCGGAGATAACGAAGTTTGAAGGAAGTGGGGGAGTAATAGTTACTCCAACTGTCACAGTAACTCCAGAACCGACACCGGATGCTTTGGTGACTACTCCAACACCTACGATGGAAGTATCACCAACTCCCATAATTGAGATTACTCCTGCGGAAATGGCAAGCGAGAGTGGGGATTTGTAAAATGCTTGTAATTATGTTAGTTATTTGTTAAATTGATTACAAAGGTGTCGAAGTTGATGATTTTGCCCGAGGGTGAGGAGCCGGTAATGGCAACAGTGACTGATAAAGAAAAGCTTAAGGATCAGCCGGTGTTTGCCAAAGCAGAAAATGGAGACAAGATACTTATCTATACGATTGCCCAAAAAGCATATATTTATAATCCGACGAGGAATGTAATAGTGGATGTGGTGCCGGTAAATATTGGAGATACTCCTATTACAATTTCCGGGACGGACGTAAATAATCCCTTGAAAGTGGCATTGGTAAATGGAACAAAGACGATAGGGGTGACGAATACGCTGGAGCAGCGAATTATTGATAAAAAGGTTTTGGGTATTTCGGTAACCTCGAAAGCAACTGCAAAAACGTCTGACTATCAGAAGACTTTGGTAATTGATTTGACGGGAAAATGGGGGAGTCAGGCATTACAGTTGGCTACACTAGTTGGTGGAGTCGTAGCTACACAATCAGCCGAAGACAAGCCTGTGGCCGATCTGATGGTCATTGTGGGAGCTGATTTTAAGTAATCCGCATAAGGGGATTGAGTACATCTGCCATAGGCGGATTGAGTACAAAAAAAGCCCGCCGGAGAGGCGGGCAAAAGGAGAAGATATTCTCAGTTCAAGGGTGAACTTTAATTTAGAGCCGCCTCTGAGATTCGGTCACCGATATTCATCTGCTGATGAATTCGTCGACCCCGGCTCGCCAAGATCACTGGAGCTTGGCTCCGCCTTTCGAATCCTATCGTTCTTGTCAAAATAAAAATTCACCTCAAGGGTGAACTTTAATTTAGAGCCGCCTCTGAGATTCGAACTCAGGACCCCCAATTTACAAAATTGGTGCTCTAACCAACTGAGCTAAGGCGGCGCATATATATTTTACCTTACAAATACTGTTTTTATGTGTATATTTGATTTGACATTCGTGTATTTTTCGGGATAATGGATATATGGCAAGAATCCCTACTGAAAAAGAATTGAGAGAGTTGTACTTGAATAAGAAACAATCGCTTTCGGAGATAGCAAATACGTTAGGCTTTAAGACACACAAAATTATATATTGGATGGATAAATATAAAATATCTCGAAGAGTAAGGTCAGAAGCAAACTATATTAAGGCAAATCCAAATGGTGAACCGTTTTGTATTAAAAAGAGATTGACCCGAGATGAAGTTAAGCTGAAATACTTGGCTTTGGGATTGTATTGGGGAGAGGGAAATAAAGCGTCAAATCATTCAGTAAGGGTTACAAACTCAGATCCTGGAGTAATCAATCAATTTGTATTGTTTTTAAAAACGATTTACCGAGTTGATGTAAATAGAATATTTTTTTACCTTCAAACGTTTAAAGATAATGATATGAAAACTGCAAAGGAATATTGGTCCAAAAAGTTGGTTATTGATATCGAGTGCATTAAATCTGGTGCACCTATTCGATCGATGGGAAAGGGGACATATAAAAAAATATGCAAGTATGGTGTAATGACTGTTGCTTTCAATAATACGCATTTAAAAGCGTATATATCAAATCAGCTTGGGAAATTGGGACTTTTAAGGTAAGAGCTTGCTCGTATTTTCACCATAACTTCATTATGTTTGTGAAAATACTTGCGCTTCCTCTTATACAGGCACCCATAATTGCTTTGCACAGCATTATGGTCTGGTATAAAATAGAGTGTTGGTAATTAGCCTGGATAGTTCAGTGGTAGAACGGATCCTTGGTAAGGATCAGACTCGGGTCCGATTCCCGGTCCAGGCTCCGCATGAAAATACGCATGCCAAGGTGGTAGAGTGGACAAATACTCGGGTCTGTAAAACCCGCGGCGCAAGCCTACACAAGTTCGAATCTTGTCCTTGGCACTATAAACACACGCTATTACGGCGTGTTTTTTGTGCTAAACTAGGTTTAAAATTGTGCATTTAAATTCAAAGGAGGAAGATATGCCGTATGATCCAAGACCTGTAAGTAAAGGTGGAAATAGAGGAATCGATGATGAGTTTTCGCGTCAGGCTCCGGAAGGCAAATTTCGTGTTGTTGGAGTAGATACTTTCGACGGTACGGACTGGGTAGACGGTGATTATGAAACTCTAGACCTCGCAAAGACTCGTATTCAAGAAAAAACAAAGGGTGAGTCAATGCTCAAGTACTATATTTATGACGATACTGGAAAGTTTGTTGATTCAGCAGGAACGTTCTGAAAGTAAGGCGTCGGAGAAATTCGGCGCTTTTTTATGGCTTATTTATTGGCGAACTCTGGAGATTTGTAGAGAATGGCTTTGGTCTCGGCATTGATCTGAATCATAAGAGGAGTGGAGTTTAGACCTTTGGTGTAAAGAGACAGTTGCCAGATAATACCTGTACCAGTTTTGATGTACTGGACTTTAATAGGGGCAGCGGTGCAGACAGTTTGATTGGCACATTGGGTATACGTGAGGCGAATGGCCTCATCGAGTTCAATTCCCATTTTATTGCTAAGAACGGCGTCATTAAGTGAAGGAATGTTGTCGTCGGGGGTGACGTAGATTTGTTTGTCGATAATTTCAGGAGTACCTTTGCCTGTAATGGCCACATAGAAATATTTTTTGGTAGTTGTGTCTTCACGAAAGAAATATTTGGTGACGGCTGTGGTTGCATCTGTAGCGTTATCAACTTTGATGAGGATGAGTTGGGCATTAGGCGAATGACCGATGGCTACTTTAAGAGCTGCTGGGGCATTTTTAAGAGGTAAGAGACTATTAATTTGACTGATTGTAGGTGTTGCTGATGGAGTAGCTACAATTCCACTAGGAGTGGCAAGGGGGGTAACTGTAGGTGTTGAGATTACGAAGACTGTTGGGGTAGCTGTTGGAGTAAGAGTGGTTTCTTGTTTTTCTAAAGTTTGGGTAATTTCTTGGAGCTGAGTTTTTAGTTTGGATGTTTGAGAAGAAAGATATGCCGCAGCGGCAACACCAACCCCGGCAACAATAAGAAGAACAATAATAATGATAGGAGCCAGGGATTTACCACCTTTGGGTGGGACTGTAGCTGCGACAGGAGCTTCGGCTAGTTGGATAGGTTCTGGTATGGGTTGAGTTGCTGGTTCTATGGCTTCCGGTGTCTGTTGTTTTTCCATTAAATCTTCATTGGCTTGAACAAGAGTTTCTTGAGCCGTATTGAAACTTTGAGTTGTGGGCATGGAAGGAATTTCATCAGGAGTCTCTTCAAAAGTCTGGGGTGTTTGAGGTTCTGGTGGAGCAAAATTGGTGTCGATGATGGGAGGTGTAGCCAGTGCAGTTTCGGCAGGAGCGGCAGGGATAACAGGTTCAGGCTGATACTGGGGAGGGAGAGTGGTTGGCTGAGTCGGAGGAGCGGTCATCTGGGAATCGGGTGCAACGGGCTCTACTGGGGCTGAAGAGGCCTGTGTAGGCATAGGGAAACTTCCGAGATCATCGTTGGGCATAGTTTAGTATGGCAAAAAGATGGCGATGTGTCAAGGTGAAACGGTTGTTTGTTCCCCTCAACAAGTCCTGCCTTTACAGCCTTTTCAGGGCAGACAGAATATTTTCCCTGCGAGAAAATTTCTTGTTACGCAGTGCGTATGGTCGCTTATGGCGACACCGTGCCATACGCACTTTGCATAATCCTGCCGAAAAAGGAATAGACTACGGACTCTTTGTTTCGGGAAACAAGAACTGAACTAGCTGAGGATGTAGTTGTGTGGAGTTTTTTTGACTTTCAATTTGAGATTTGCTTTTTTGAGTAGCCTTTTGAGATAGGGAATGGTGACAGCAAAACAAAAACGGGGTTTACCTTGAAAGGGAATATAGACGAAATGGGGATTTTGTAGCTTAGTTTTTAGATCAAAGTGGTACTTAATGTATCTTGGTTGCCAAAGATTCCAGGCAGTGATGAGTACCTTGCCTTTGGGTTTTAAATGTTTTTGGATTTGTTTGAGGACAAAAAGTTGATCCTTTTCTGTAGGGAGATGATGAAGCACGGCGATGCAAAAAATGTAATCGAACTGCGGAAGATGTTTCCAGATTTGTTCTTTGGTGATGTCGGTTTCTAAGAATTTTTGATTGGGATTGGCTTTTTCAGCCTCCTTCAACAACTCTTTGCTGATATCCATTCCTAAGTATTTGATTTTTTTGGGTAGTCCTAAAAGCAGGCGGCCGTTACCACAACCCACATCCAGAATAGAGGAGTTTTGTTTCACCTTATTAAGATATTGTTTGAGATCGGGCCAGATGTACTGCCGGGATGCCGAAAATTCCTTACCAATAGTATCGTAGGTATTTTTGACCGAGTCTATTTTATTTTGTTGGTCCATCAAGAATATTTTAGCAGGGCTGAGCTATAATATAGGGGATTGGTTCTTTAATTTATGATTTCGGAGGTGAGAAATATGAAAATAGATCAAATTTTTGGTCTTGAAGGTAAAACGGTAATGATTACCGGCGCTTCTTCCGGTATCGGAAGAGCAACAGCCAAGCTTTTTTCCGAGTGCGGCTGCAGGGTGTCACTTGTAGACATCAATATGCAAGGAATGATAGACACGGCCGAGCAAATGGATCAGCCGACCAGACACAATACATCGGTGGTTGATCTGAGTAAGAAAGAAAGTATCGACGGTCTTTGGGACAATCTGAAAGAAACCCCCGATATTCTGGTGAACAATGCCGGAAGTTATCCTTCACAGGATTTTCTCAAAATGACCGAAGAAGCGTACCAAAAAACAGTTGACGTAAACCTGAACTCGATGGTTTGGATGTGTCGGCAGTTTATTGCCCGGCGGAAGAAAATGGGTGGGGCGATCGTGAATGTAGGTTCGATCGAAGCGATTTTGCCCTTTAAAAAACATTTGGTTCCTTACAGTCTGAGTAAGGCAGCAGTGATCGCCTTGACGCGATCACTGGCCAGGGACTACGGCAGGGCGGGAATTCGAGCCAATGTGGTGTTGCCGGGAGCAATTATGACTCCGGGAACCATGTCACAGGTTTGGAACGGATTATTCCACGCTCGTGTCGATCTTATGCGTACGGCTGATGTTTTTTCGTCCCGTTTGGCTCTCGGGCGATGGGGAAAGCCGGAAGAAGTGGCCAAAGTAATTGTGTTTTTGGCCAGTGATATGGCCAGCTACATCCAGGGAGCACTGATTCCTGTTGATGGCGGATTTTTATCATCGTAAACCTTGGCGGTCGAAAGACCGCCTTTTTTGTGCCAAAATACGTAGATTTTGTTTGTTAAGATATCGACATATCTTGTCCTATATACTTGTAATTGAGTTATATTTGTGGTAGGATCGCAGTGATTTTGTTTTCGTACTTTAACTTGGAAAGAGGTGACTCATGTCAACAAAAGTTGGTGCGTGGGACTGCCCCTATTGTGGTACAAAGGGGAATCCTGGTTTCGAGTATGGTTGTTCCGGTTGTGAACATCCACGGCCAAAAGGAGTAAGGTTTTATCTTCCTGAGAATGCTCCTGAGGCGACTTCGGAGCAGGTTGAGAAGATGGGTCATGATCCCAATTGGTACTGTTCATACTGCGAGTCTGGAAATGTTGATCGAGTAGCGCGTTGTTGGAAATGTGGTGCTCCACGTGGATCTGATTCAGCTCAACACTCGACACGAGTATTTGTCGGAAACGATATACCTCGTTCAGCTGAAGAGGCTGAAAAAATGGAAGAAACTGTCACTCCGGAAACGGAGAAGCCGTATGTTCCGACCGAAGATTTGTTGTATGGCATAGTAAATGAACAAACTGCCGAAGCAGAGGATTTATCTCAGTTGTCGATTGAATCCGAAGATATCGTGGAGACAGGTTCCGACAGAAGAAAAAAACGCAGGACTATCACTGGTGTAATTTTGTCAGTGCTGTTGGTTTTTGCAGGCATCTACTTTTTCTTTATTAGAACAACTGAGCAGATCGCTGTGGTTGATGGATTCTCTTGGACGCAAAATGTTTTGATCGAAGAGTATCAGACTCATCAAAAAGAAGGTTGGTCGATTCCTGTGGGCGGACGAGAAACTGGGAGTGAAATTCGACAGAGCGGTACGGAAAGAGTTACTGATGGATATCACCCCGAAACTCAGATGGATACTTGTTACCGCTCAGTTACCATTCCTCAGACCTGTACGCGAGACAATGGGAATGGAGGTTTCGATCCATACGATTGTTCGTATTCGTCTTCAGAATCATATTCTTGTACAAATACAGTGACGGTTGAAGACTATCATTTCGAACCTGTTTATGACACTTGGTATTTCTATGATATTGATGAGTGGACGGCGATAGGAAACTATCCGACTTCCGGGAATGATCATAGTCCTTACTACGATGATGCACAGTCTGTTGGAAACCTGCAGCGACGGATCGAACAGCCAGGGGTTTACAAGGTATTTTTCTCGAGTGATGGTCTAAAACCTTTTTCGAGGACATATAGCTTGGAAACTTGGAAACTGTTTGATTACGGTCAAGAGCACATGATTAAAATAAATGCCTTCAAAATTATTTTGGAGGTAGAGTAAGACATACCGGGCAAGGGGAAACCTAAGCCCGGTTTTTTGTGCTTTGGAAGTAAAATAGAAGAGTGACGATTAAGGAACTAGTAAAACGAGATAACGAAAAATTGACCCTTGAGAATATCGAGGACTTTCGTTTGGTGTGGGCCAAAGAACTTGGACACATGCCCAAAAACTCGGAGATCTGGCCATTTCTTTTGGATCCTGAACTAATTGAGGTCATGAAGACCCGCGGAGTGCGGACTGAGTCAGGTGTAGCTCCTTTTGCAGTAATGATGAAGCCTTTTCCTTGCCCAGGGAAATGTATTTACTGTCCTTTGGAGGAAGGTATGCCCAAGTCGTATCTATCCGATGAACCGGCTGCGCAGAGAGCTAAGATTTTAGACTTTGATCCCTACAAACAAGTCGAGGGTCGGATAAGGCAGATGTCTGAGACGGGGCACATTACGGACAAGATCGACTTGATCGTGATAGGTGGGACATTTGGAAGTTATACGGAAGAGTACAAAAGAGAGTTTTTTAAGAATATTTTCGATGCAGTTAACGGTAAAGTGAGTGAGACTCTTCAAGAAGCTCAGAAATATAACGAAACGGCGGAGAAAAGGATTGTAGGTATTTCCGTGGAAACTCGCCCCGACTGGGTGAGCGAGCTTGAGGTGAAGCTTTGGCGAGAGCTTGGGGTGACCAAAGTGCAGCTGGGAGTGCAGGCTTTTGATGAAGAAATTTTGAAGAAGATTAAAAGGGGACATAGTCTCGATGAAGTAGCTAGAGCAACCAGGATGTGCCGTGATGCAGGACTGAAGATTTGCTATCACTTTATGCCTAACTTGCCAGGGAGTAGTCCGGAAAAAGATATAGAGATGGCCAAAATCATGTTTACGGATCCTCGTTTTGGCCCCGACTACTTGAAAGTGTATCCGGCGATGACTATTAAGGGTACAGAGATGTATGAAATGTGGAAACGTGGGGAGTATTTGCCATATGAAGAAGATGAGCTGATTGAAGTTTTGAAGGAAATAAAGGCGCAGACACCGGTTTGGTGTCGTATTGATCGATTGATTCGCGATATCAGCAAAAAGTGGGTCAGCGCAGGCACAGCCAGGACGAATCTCCGTCAAGTTCTCCAACAGCAGCTTTTAAAAGAAGGTAAGAAATGTAAATGTATTCGTTGTCGCGAGGTGCGTGGGGGAGTTTATGACACCAAAGTACAGCTTCTGGTCAATGAACGAGAAAGTTTGGGAGGAAAAGAACTCTTTTTATCTTATGAGAATGAGGAAAATCTATTTGCCATGCTACGTTTGAGGTTACCAAACGAAGGAGAAGAGATGTTGTTTGAGAAGCTCAAAGGGGCGGCGATTGTGCGCGAAGTACATGCTTATGGCCAGGTAGCGGAGATAGATACCAGGGACGGGATCAAAACACAGCACAGAGGTCTTGGGAAGCGCTTGATGATCAAGGCTGAAGAGATTGCTCGCGAAAGGGGATATAAAAAAATGGCTGTTATATCGGCCATCGGAACGAGAGAATACTACAAAAAGTTGAGTTATAGCCTTGAGGGAACATACATGGTGAAGGTGCTAGAAGATTGACATTAGTCCCATATATTGATATATTATGGCGTTGTTTAAAAAGTAAATTCACTTTTCAGGAGGTTATATGGACTATCTTTTGCTGGTGTTTCTTTTGCTTGCCGGATTCTTAGTGGGACTTTTTGTGTACAGTAAATTTAAGTACACCGTCGGTGTATTCATCTCTGCCTATATAGCATCACTTATTGGGTTTGGAATTGTTCATTTGATTTCTCAAGACCCGATTGATGCAACATTCTTTGCAGGACCAATGGTCTATGCAGTTGCTACCTGGCTGGGCTCATTGGTGAAAAATACTATATAGTTTTTATCCGGGCTTCTACAGTCATGTAGGAGCCCTTTTTATACATCCACCGAAAAACCTAGTGCGGAAGCACGGGGATGAAGAGCTACCATTGTCCTGATACGATGAGGGTATGAAGAAGTTTCGAAGGCAGAACCATTGTGTCTTTTACACTCGATACCATCTCGTGTTCTCGACCAAATACCGACGGGAGATTCTCAAGAGCGGTCTTGGAGAGTACATGAAGATTCTGATGAAGACAATCCAGAGACGCCATCCCGAGATTGAAATATTTAAGGTGAATACTGATATTGATCATATTCACCTTCTCGTAAGTCTCTCGCCCAAGATGGCGGTCTCTGAGGCTGTTAATATCTTAAAAACAAATTCCGCTCGAATGATGAGTAAAAAGTTTCCCTTTTTAAAACATGTTTACTACGGCATGGATGATGGTATTTGGTCTCCTGGTTACTTTGTCTCAACAGTTGGAGTAAATGAATCTACCATTGAGAGTTACATTGCTCTTCAGGGACAAGAGGACAGTGGTCAAGCGCAGCTTGCACTAATATGAAGCCATGGGCGGAAGCCCGTGGTAGTTCACACAGGAAAAGTAAAGATTGTAGTAGAATTGAGGTATGAATAAATTGATTTTCTCAGGATTATTGATTTCCGTCGCTTTGGCTGGGTTTGTTTTGGTAAAGCCGGCGATGGCGAACGAAGGCATTGTTTTGCTTCGGGGAGCGGGGACAGCTGGTTCTTGCTTTATGGCATCGGTGTTTATTGATGGCACATATAGAGTTTTGGGAACCTGTCGAGATCTTAAAGTGGCTTTGTCTCCAGAACAAAATCACTATGTGGTTTGGGCAAATGACGAAAAACTAAAAACCAAAAGATTGGGTGAGATAGTTAACGGAAAGTTGTCGACTTCAACCTCCGACAAATTTACTGACCTTTTTATTACGGCCGAGAATGATGGATATCTCAACAAACCATCAGACAATATTCTACTTTCCGGTCCGGTTCAACAAATCAATTTCGAGTCAGGAGCCATTTCCGGAAATCCTTCCGTAACTGCCAATCCTACTCCTACTCCTAAAAAGACCATAACCACTGCCCCCACACTTGCCAAGGGAGCGACCCCGACAATAGCTGACACCAACACTGATACACCAAGTAATGGTATCGGTGGAGCGCTATCAACAGTTTTAAAGATTGCTTTGTTTGGCTTTGGAGCCTTACTCCTTATCGTGGGAGTCTTTAGCTTTATTTCCAGAAAACGAGCGCTCTAACACGTTGTCATTGGCGGGTCGCAATGACGGTGTTTTACGGTAAAAGAATACGGATGAGGAAGCGAATGACAGGATCAAGAATGGCCATAACGGGGGAAGTACCGCCAAAAAGGGGAAAGATAAGGAGAATGAGTATGAGAGTCCCATATCGATTCATGATAACTTGGAATTCATAAGCCAGATCACGGGGAAGCAAAGCAAAGACGATTTTTTGACCATCAAGAGGTCCTACAGGGATAAGGTTGAAGATGGCAAGACTAATATTCACAATCACAAATGGTACAAAGAACGCCCCAAAACCATAAGGCAAGAAGTGAATGATCAGAGAGACAACACAAGCAAGAAGTATGTTGCTTATCGGTCCGGCGATGGAGATGATGCCGACATCGCGACGAGGATGGGCGAGATTGTATGGGTCAAAGGGGGTTGGTTTGCCCCAGCCAAAAGCGAAATTGCCTCCTGAAATGAGCATTAGAGCCAGGGGAAGAACTACAGTGCCAATGGGGTCGATATGGGCGAAAGGATTGAGAGTGAGACGTCCGGCAGCTCTGGCTGTTGGGTCTCCCAGCTTGTCGGCGGCAAAGGCGTGAGCGAACTCGTGAATGGCAACAGCGAGGATAAGAGAGACTACAGAAAGAAGAATACCAAATAGGGTATAAAGCATAATCTCTATTTTAGTACACCTTCGATGCAAAAATATGTTAAAATTGTGCCCATGAAACAAACTATGAAACAGCCTGAAAAAGGAAGACTTCAGTGTGCCACATGTGGCAAAGGAGTTCAGCATGCTAACTTGGTCAGTTTTTCCAAACGCAGAATTAAGCACGTCAGAAAGCCAAACCTTCATGTTCATCACTTGGTGATCGACGGTACCAGAATAAAAATAAAGGTTTGTACAACCTGTAAGAGAAGTTTGCGCGAGACTCAGAGAGCTGAGCAGATTGCTGCCGCAAAAGTTAAGGTAAATGCCTAGTATCTCTCCCGAGATTTGGCCATTATTTCCCATAAAGCCGGTTTTTGGTGCACAAATAGATCCTTTTGGTGGAAAAAATTCTCCATTAACCGAAAATAAGTTTGAGCCTTTCCATGTAATGACAGATACCTGCAGAGGATATGTTGACATGAGATATCGCGATGGTTTATTCAACGTTTTGGCGGCCAACTTAGGAATCGCTTTGCTGTACAACAAGGAGGGTATTTTGGAAACGGTATGTATCGATGTAATGCAGTACTGTGAAAATATGGATGAAGATGATTTCGAAAAAATGAATATTGATTGTTTGGTGGAAATGTTGACAACAATGGAGGCAAGAGGCGACCGTTTGTATCTTGATATTGAACTAAATAACAAGATAGTGGCTTTGGCGAACTCAGACACAAATGCCAACGATGAGGTGTTGGGTGTAATCGGTAATGTCGATTTTTCTTTGCAATACTTAGCTGTGATCACTTATCATGATTTCATTTTGTACGTAGCATTGAATAGTAAAGACGACGAGTTTCATTTTGGAATTAATGCAGGGTATAAAGGTGAGGAGCTTGATTTGAAGGCAAAAATAACAAAAACAACTATTTTGTCCGACTGCAACTACAAAACATTTTTGGAGAACAAGAAAGAGGATCGGTATGACAAACTAGCCAAAAGGATTTTTATCGATTAGACAGTATGGCCTTGGAGGAACTGTTTCCAGGAGATGGGGGATTTGCCGGAGAGTTGGACAGTGTTGAGGATTAGTTTTTCATCCGTAAGTGAGGTGTCGAGTATTTTAATGTCGTTTCCATCAATTGTGGTCCAGGCGCCCGGTTCCGGATTGAGGGAGCGGATGAGAGCATGGGTCTCTTTTGAGTTGACTCCGTTTTGAGCGATAAGGATTTTTTCGTAGGGGATGAAGGCAGATTGCCGTGAAATAGTTTTGTGACTCGGTGTGAAAACTGCCAGTCTTTCGTCTTGGGCTGTTTTTTGGTAATTTTGGGCACAGATTTCGGGTAATTTATCGGCCAATAAAAGGATTGCAGCTTGAGTAAGTTTTGTGGTCAATGTGGCGGTATTATCATCGATATCAATGGTTATTTTTGATTGAGCGATAATCGGCCCGTGGTCTAGTTTGTCATCCATTTCCATTAAAGTTACCCCAGTTTCTTTGTCCTGATTTTTGATTGCTTCACTGATACAAAGGGCACCACGGTATTTGGGTAATAAGGAAAAATGAATGTTGTAAACGCCGATTTTTGGGGTATCGAGATAGCTTTGAGGAATAATTTTGCCAAAAGAAACAACCAGGAAGATATCAGGCTTTAAAAGCCGGAGATGGGCGAGATTTGCCTCGTCGAGCCTCTCTGGCTTGTAGACGGGGAGATCGTAGGAACCGGCTAAAATGGCGACAGGAGATGGTGTGAGCGTCAGACTACGTCCTTGAGCTTTGTCAGGAGTGGTGACGACGCCAACCACGTTAACCAAGCCACTTTTAATGAGACTTTCGAGAATAGTGGCCGAGAACTCAGGTGAACCAAAATATACAAGGTTTTTGGGCATGACAAAATTATACTTGATGACATTTAAATTGGCAGGATATATATTCAAGCTAGGATGCGAAAATTTTTAGCTCACTCCTTAGTTCGTTGGGCAGCCGTAATTTTGTTGCTTTTTGCCTATGTTTTGGTATCTCAGGGAATTATTTCTGCTCGGGGAGTTGCCTACAATGCTATTAATGCAATAGGCTCAATCCTCTTGATTGTGAACTCACTTTCGGCAGAAAAGAGAGACTGGTCGATAGCTGTTTTTAATATGGTTTGGGTGGGAATAGCTCTAGTGACGGTGATCTTGTCTCTGAGGTAGCCTGATTATCCTATATAGTTGACATTTGGAGGTTTTTGGGGTATACTCGGGTCAGTAATTATCCTGTTCTTTGATATAAGGAGCTAAATGAGTGTTCTTGAGAATATTGTGGCTGGTATGTTAATAGTCATAATTGTCTGTCTTATTTTTATCGTTCTGTTTTAAAACAAATTCATTGAGGAGGAGCGAAATGCAAAGAGAATTTGAAACAAGAAAGACGGAATGCGAGGGCAGCTTTAATCAACTGCCAGTTTGGGTATGTTTCACTCCTGTTTTGATCTTTTTGATGGCAATTTTTCTTATTCCGTCAAAGAAAAAAAAGTAAGAAAAAAGCCCTCGCATTTGCGAGGGCGTTTTTGTACCTTTCTTGACTTTGTATGTTACTTCTCCGAAGAGGCTGTAATAGCCATGTAGATCAGGCCTACCAGCACGAATGTGGTAATTCCGAGGAGTATGGAAGTGATGATATCTCCACCTGTGGAAGTATAGAAGTCACGGCTCATAAAAAACAAGATACAGCTAAGGTAGGTATAGAAATACAGTAAACTGGAGAAAAACGAGCCGCCAAATCCGAAAACTGAAATGTCACAGAGTTGTCCGGCGATGACAAAGATGATGGCTCCTATCGACAATAAGGCGACCAAGAGTGAACTTCCACCGTGGTTGATAGCGAAATTTTGGGCCATCATACAAAAAATCCACAATAAAGCAAAAATGCCTTTAGCAATGAACTTTTTCACAATATATCCTCCAAGTACAGATTTGAAAGGGCAAAATACGATAGGGAAATGATAGCACAAACTATAAGATAATTCAATCCTAAAAGCTACATCTCGATTGGGGAAAGGCCGGAAGGAGTTTCTTCCAAGATTTCACCACCTTGTTCCAAAATACGATCGGTGAATAGAATGCCATCCAGATGATCATTTTCGTGCTGGACATAGGCGGCATCGCAGTCTTCGAATTTGCGGTGACGCTTTTCTAGCTCGCCATCTATAGGAGTAAGGTAATCAATCTCCACAGAGTAAGGACGATTGACCGCACCCCAGAGACGAGGAACGGAGAGACAGCCTTCGAGCCAGCGATCTTTGGCACGAGTATGCACATCAAAAAGAGTTGCCTTGGAGAAATTTGAAAGAACTGGATTGATGAATATTTCGGGGACACCATTGAAGGTTACGATGAAAAGACGGCGGTTTATGCCTACCTGAGTAGCTGCCAAACCTACACCCTCGGGATCCTTGGCGGATTTGAGAGTTTTTGACATCTCGGCAATTTGCTCGACGAGCTTCTTGTCCAATTTCTCGATGGGCTGAGCCTTTTGACGAAGAAATGGGTCGGGTGTAGTGATGATTTTCATAAGCTACTCTATTTTACCATTTGACCTGTAATGTATGCAGGTGTTAGAATGGCAAGCGCACGTTGAAAGACTAGATTCAAGAATGGAGGTTCTATTGATTAATAATCAAAACACAGTAGATCTGGGTAAGATTTATGATTTATTTTCTTGTTCAGAGTTCGTAAAGGATCATGGAACGTCGATGAAGGTAAAACGAGATGGTTCTTTGGTCCCCGAAAAGAAACATCGAGACGAGTATGGTCTATGGAAGTGCCTTTGGAGCTTTGTGTCCGGTAAAAAGGAAACAAAATCGACTGGCAGTGAGGGTCGTACGATGTTTACACTAAAAACATCAATCAAGACTCGATCGTTGGGTAAAATAACCTTGACCTCGGCTTATGTAGATGGTGTCCGTAAGGAGGCTATTGCAGCTCTGTTTCTTACCAAGGAACAGGAAAAGCAGATTCGGAACAAAGGTATCCAAGTCCGCATCATACCGCGGGAACATACGGATAATGGGGAGAT